>Ga0213833_1002484_pt1 | contig 11929 bp, 8 predicted proteins | sample SWATP21_FD_160575 | JGI IMG/M metagenome (GOLD analysis project Ga0213833, IMG submission 160575) | Coastal seawater microbial communities from Marineland, Florida, United States - SWA TP2 #1 | ecosystem: Environmental > Aquatic > Marine > Coastal | place: USA: Florida | collected 2016-08-14
TTTGCCGGTGTGCCGAAGCGATAGCGGCAACGCCAAACGGTTTGTGTGTCCGTACCACAGCTGGTCTTACACGGTAACGGGTGATCTGGCCAGCATTCCCCAGGAGCGTCATACCTGCAACGGGCGTGATCGGGCTCACCTGGGTCTGAAGCCAGTGCCCCGCCTGGCTGAGTATCGGGGGCTGGTTTTTGGCAGTTTTAACCAGGGGATCGAGTCACTGGATGACTACCTTGGGGATATGCGCTTTTACCTCGATAGTTATTTCAATCGGTTTCCGGCGGGTGTGGAGGTGTTGGGCGAGCCCCATAAATGGAGGTTGCGGGCTAACTGGAAGCTGCCAGTGGAAAACCAGCTCGGCGATGTGGCCCACGGCCCCTATCTGCACGCAACCCTGTTGGGCGATTCGCCGGCGGTTCCTGAAATAGACAATTTTGGGCACAACTGCGTGCCGAAGGCGGGGCATGGTGCAGCGGTGAGGCTTATGCCCGCCAATGCCGCGCCGCAGGATATTGCCTGGGGCTTGGAGGGTATGGCTGCTTTGAGTGGCGATCCGGAATTTTTGTCGTACTTGTTGGAAGTGCAAGCTCAAGCCGCCGACAAAATAGGGCAGATTGGAGCCCGTATAAAAGGGCTCACCTATGGGGTATACCCCAATCTGTCCTTTCTCTGGTCAAACTCCACTTTGAGAGTCAGCCATCCACGCGGTGCCAAAGAGGTTGAGTACTGGTCCTGGTGGGTTGTGCCGGCTGATGCTCCAGATTCGGTAAAGACGCTGTTGAGAAGTAATTTCACCCACATGTTTGGTCCCGGGGGCTTGTTGGAGCAGGAGGACAGTGAATCCTGGATGCAGCAACTCAAGGGTAGTGATATCAGTTATATGGATGACAGGCCTCTTTATTATGGTCTGGGGCAGGGTGAAGAGTGCGGGCACCCCGATCTGCCGGGCTTGATCGGCTCTTCTTATAACGAGCATTACGCGCGCGAGTTCTATAAGCGCTGGCGTGAGGATATCGCCAGCGGCATGCGGGAGGGCGGCTAAATGGACTTGAACCGCGATCTGCATTTTGAGGTTGAACAGTTTTACTACCGCGAAGCACGGCTGCTGGATGATCGCGAGTATCAACAATGGCTGGCGCTGCTCAGTGAAGACATTCGCTATGTCATGCCGTCACGCTACGTTGCACAGCGAGACCATGCCTTGCGCGGTACCGAGGCCTATTTATCCCCGGAGCGGGAAATGCAGACAGAAGCGGCCAGCGACTTGCCATTGCGCGAAGAAAACTACTTTGTGCTGGCAGTGCGGGTTGATCGGGCGTTTAAACCCACCGCCTGGGGAGATAACCCTCCCGCTCGCACCCGCAGGCATATCAGCAATGTTGAATTGCTGGGTTGTGAGGGCAATGAGTTGAAGGTTGTCAGCAACTTTATGCTCAACTACAGCCGCCACGGGCAAGACAATTTCCTGTATTCAGGTCAGCGACGTGACTGTCTGCGCCGTGAAGGCGGGAGCTTCAAGGTGGCGAGCCGGGAAATCATTCTCGACTGGAATGTGATTACCGCGCCTACGGTGGCATTGTTTTTCTAGCGATCGGCTTCATTCCGGGGTTTGACGTAACGGTCCAGCAGTGCGGGCAACAGGGTCAGGTTGCTGAGCATGGCGATGGCCATGGCCAGGCTGGTGAAGATGCCGAACATCACGCTGGGCGTGAAATCCGAAAAGGCCAGCAGTGAAAACCCGCACATGACAATAAGGGAGGTATATAGAAGAGCGTAACCTACCGCGTTGTGAGTGCGCGCCAGCGGGTCGTCCTGATTCAGCTCAGCCTGATAGCGGTGAATATAGTGAATGGTGTCATCAACCGCGATGCCGATGGCAATGGCAGCGATGGTGATGGTCATAAAATCCAGCGGTACGCCTAACCAGCCCATGCTGCCCAGCACGGTGAGTGCCGACAGAATGTTCGGCAATATGGCAATGAGGGCGATGCGCAGCGAGCGGAAAATAATGCCGAACATAAGGCAAAGCACCGCGAAAACCACGGCCAGGGTCAATATTTGCGAGCTGAACAAGCGCTCGAGCATATCCTGATAGAGAATAAAGAGATTACTGAGCTGTATCTCGCTCGGCGCAATGCCAAGTTCCCTGAAGTCATTCTCAATTCCGGCTTTCAGCGCTTTGCGGTTTAGGCCCTCCGTGCTGTCTTTTATCCGTGTGCTGATGCGCAGCTGTTGACGGTCGGGGTCAAAGAAGGAGCCCACCAGATCCTTGCGCACTGCCTCGTCGAGGCTCCAGTAAAGAGCAGTCAGTTCGTACTCGGTCAGCGGTTTGTCATCGTTTATCTGTTTTGCCAGCTCGGTGAAGTTCACCACCGACAGGGTGGTTCCTACGCCTTTGCGCTGTTCGAGACGGTGCTGTATTTTTTGCAGGGTCTGCACCGTGTTCGCGCTGAGCGCGGGTAACTTGGCCTGTTGCGCTGGCGGAATATCGTAAACAATGTCCAGCGGCGTGGAGCCACCGAACTCCTGGTCGACATAGCTGAGTTCACGGTGGACACGGGTGTCCTTGTCGAAATAGTTGATAAAGCTGTTTTCAACGTTGAGCAGAAACAAGCCTGAAATGGCTGCCGCGCTCAAAAGCAGGCTGCCGGTGATCAGCGTGCGGCCGTGATTTTGTGCGCTGTGCTGGCAGTTGTTGATTAGCCAGCGAAAAATGCTATTGCGTTCACGGATTTTTTCACGCTCAAACAAACTGTGTGCGGCAGGCAGAAGAAGCAGGCTGCAGGCGATAGAGACCAGCATGGCAACCACCATCATCCAGCCGAACGCAATGACCGGTTCAATGCCGCTGAGTAACAGTGAGCCGAAACCCACGGAGGTTGTCAGGCCTGCATAAAAACAGGGGGCTATCTTGCGCCGCAGGCTGAGCAATATCAGCTTGCGTTGTTCCATCTCGGGATTTTCCCGCAAGTCCTCACGGTACTGAACAATCATATGAATAACGATTGCCAGTGTCAGAATCAGTTGCAGGGCAATAAAGCTGGAGGAAATTACGGTAGCTTTCAGCGACAACAAGCCAAACAAGCCGACCGTCATAGTTACGCTGCAAAAGCAGCACAAGGCTGGAATTAGCACCCAGCGCAGGCTGCGAAACAGCAGTAACAGAACCAGGCATACCGTTGCGGCAATGGCCGCTCCGAAGACCAGTAGATCATTTTTGATGATTTTGACTAATTCATAGCCCAGTACCTGAATGCCACCCAGATAGATGTCGGCGTTTTTCTCGTAGGGTTTTATCCGCTCTATTATTGATTCCACTTCCCGGTTGCGGGTTTCGCGCAGCTCGCTCAGCAAGGGTTCGGCCTGTGATTCCAGTCGTGTAAGTTCCGCCCGCTGCTCGTCGTCCAACCCTTTGTTGAGGAGTTGCATTTTGAGTTCGGTGATTTTTTCCTCTAGTGCCTGAAGTTGCCTGTTGGGTTTGAATAGCAACTGAAGCGCAGCGGCACTTTGCGACTTGTCGACAATCAGGCCCTCATAGACCGGGTGGTCGCGAAAAACATCCGCCAGTTCGTCCGGCGACAATTGCAGCGCTGTTTGGCTGAACTCGGCCGGATCGATATTGGCGCTTAGTCCCTTCATCTTGGATAGCAGCGGTACGTTCAGAATGGTGCGAACGGTGCTTACACGCTCAAGTGTCTGCAAGTCGTCTGCGAGTGCCTGAATATCGTTGAAACTCTTTTCGCTAAACAGTGCGCGGTCTTTGGGCTTGTAGACCACCAACAGGAATTCTTCAGGAGCAAAGCGCTGGGTGACTTGCTGGCTTTCCAGGAAATGCCGGTTGCCGTCGGCTATCAGCGTGTCGGCGGATGCATTGATCTCGAACTTTTGCGATTGCCAGCCAAAAAATGCGGTTGCGCCTAGAAAAAACAGCAGCATCGCAACCGGGTGCTTTACGCAGAATGTCAGCATGGCGTTGCTCCGCAGGGTTGAGCCGGCTTCTGTTCGGGCTCGGGCTCCTGAAGCTGGTTGGCGTCGCGTTGCACGCCTTGCAGGTAAAGATTTCGGAAGAAAATATAGGGGTCATCGCTGCGCGATCGCAGGCGTTTGTACTGCTCTGCAGTAGGAGAAAATTCTTGCAGCGTGTCGGCAGCCATAATCACAGAGGTGTCTGGCTGATCGGTGAGGTAGGGTATCGGGTTGAGCGCATAGTCCAGCAGCCGACCGCCGCCATTGCGCAAATCCGAAGGCCCGAAGAATGGCAGCACAATATAGGTACCGTAGCCGCTGCCGTATCGACTCAGGGTATCCTCAAAACCGTTGTTGCTGCGTTTCAGGTCAAGCCACGCCTCGGCCGGGTCAAAAATGCCGAGCAGGCCGACGGTGCTGTTAATGACAAAGCGCAGGACGTCTACCCCCGCTTCTTTGGGTTTGAGCTGCAATAGATAGTTAATGCTGCGAATAGGCATTTTGATGTTGTGAAATACGTTGCCGATGCCGGTGCGTACCGGATCAGGAAAAAGCCAGATGTAGCCCTTGGCAACGGGAATCATCGCGTAGCGATAGGTCACGTCATTAAAACTGAATATGGCGCGGTTAACGCCAATGAGCGGGTCGTGGTATTCCGGGTGGCTCACCACCGTCGGCTCCGGCTCGCCCGGTGCTGCTTCCGGCGGTGCGGTGGGTTGACCCGCACAGCCCGTCAGTATCAAAGCCAGCATCAGGGCTGCCAGACAACGAAATCGCCCGCGTGATGGAGAGCCGGGCGATGTGACGGTTTTTGGCGTCGAGAACCGGTTTGGGGTTCTCATAGTCTTTTCCTTCTTGTGGCTGCATTCTTCAGAATGCCCCGTTAATCCCTGCGGGTATGTAGCCCTGCTTGGCGGCAACGTACCTGCACTCCGTAAGTTATAGAGAATGAAGCGGTCAATTCGTTCATTCATCTTGAAGTCAGACCGAGGCAAATGCGAAGTCGCATTACCGTTATTGTTAGTTGCATCACTGTTTGTGGCAGTGCTTTATGGAAATTCTGGTATTAGTTACGAAAGCGCACGGGTAGTGCTGCGGGCGCGATGGGTTTGCGTCGACTTCACATGCTTGTATGCTGCCGGAATCACGTAGTGAATCATGGTTAATGGAGACGGGTTGAATGAGCGCCAAAAAGTCGTCCAGCGGTAGTAGCAAGAAGGGCGGTACCAAACAGAGCGGTACCAAACAGTCCCCGGGCAAGGCGGACGTCGGCTCTTCCGGGAAGCAGGAGAAAGCCACTGTTTCTGCCAGAGGCTCACTAATTGACCAGCTTCTGGACTATACAGGCCTGATAACAGGCAGCATTGTGGATGTTGTCAAAACCGGGTCGGCCATTCCATTGATGTATACGGATAACTGGTTGAAAGACCTCTATATGAAGTCGATGGACCCCGAGCGGTTGAGGGCCATGGCCGATGCAGGAGAAATTTTAAAAGATGCGCGTGAAGTCGCCGGGCTGAATCTTCAGGAGCTTGCCGAAATCCTCGGCCTGAAAGATGACGAACTTTTGAAAGAAGTTGAAAGCGGGCGAGCAACTCTGCCGTTCGACATGATTCTGCGCATCGCCGCTTTGGTCGCGCGACATGACCCCATTCCCTTCATTCTCAAGTTCGTGCGTACTTACAACCCGGCACTGGAAAGCCGGCTTGATGAACTGGGGATTCTTCAACTGCCAAAACAGTACGAGCGTGAGCGCCGCTTTGTTAACTTGCTGCGCAGCCAGGACGAACTTCGCTCGATGAATGATGATGAGTTTGAGCGGTTTTTAGAACTGCAAGGAGCTGCAGTAGAGTTTGCGCTGCAGGTTATGCGATCCGGTACCGGGAAAAAAAGCTGACAGCCCCCCGATGTAATCACGCCTAGCAGGTTGTTGATTTTCTATCTGCGTTGCCACTGCGGCGTTAAAAACTGGCTCAAATCGGTCATTTATTGCGTATAAACTCCCTCATTTCGCCAGTTTTTGCCTTGCATTGGCTGCCTCGAAAACGAAAATCAACAGCCTGCTAGAAAAAGGTCCGGAACTCCACGCCGGTATCTGTCAGGCGCAACACCATCTTGCCATTTTTGCTGCGCAAGATTTCGTCGGATTGAGAGTAGGGTGTACGTAGCAGCGTGCGTGTAAAGCCGGGTTTGCGCCAGCCTTCACGAAGAGAATGCGATGCCTGAGTTGTGAAATTGTTGGCCTGCAGGCTGCCCCAGGCCGGGGCAGTGCCGCGGTTCCCGTCCGCAAATGTCTGTGAGCCAGACAGCGCGAGAAGTACCGCTGCGGCTGCCGACATTAGCTTCTGTTGCAGTTGGAGGCATTCGGTCAATTTTTGGAGGCTGATCACTCCGCTGCGTAACAGAATGCTGCCTAAGGGCTGCTTTTGTTGCGATTGTTCGGCCAGAGCCTTGTTCAATTGAGTGCTGGTGACTTTGCCGCAGGCGAGTAGCAGTTCTCCCAGCCGGCACCCCAGGTCGCCCAGCTGTGGAGCGCGAGCACCGGCCACAGCCTGACGCAGCTTTTCCTGCAACGATAGGAGTGAACGTTTTTCGCAAGTGGATATCCGCTGTTGCCCCTGCAATATCTGGCAGATCGGTTGATTCAAACGTTTGGACAGTTTTAGCGCATTGTCCAGCTCCCGCTTGCGGACAAAGCCTCCCGCGAGTAACAGCTCACCCATGCGGGCGGCGGGGTAGTCAGGGTGCGGCGCTGCTGTAGACATAGTATTCTCCGGGGGCGGCAACGCTCGAAACTATGCTTGTGCCGCCACCCCAACATAACGAGTTGTCTTAGCTGCGGACAATACGTAAATCCCGTAGTGGAATACGGTTTGAGGCTTGGCGTTTACAGCGTCGGAGTGGCGTAACTAACTAATAAAAAAGGAAAACATAATGGCTACTAACGTACGAACCGGTAGGCGTTATCGGCCTAATCGCCTGGCGGGCTCTTACGACGTGCTGATTGTCGGTTCCGGCATTGGCGGGCTGGTGAATGCCGCGCTGCTGTCGCTGCTTGGTCAGCGGGTTTGTGTGCTGGAGCAGCATTATACCGCTGGTGGATACACTCACGCGTATGAGCGTGAGGGTTATGAGTGGGATGTAGGCGTGCACTATATCGGTGACGTGCATAAGCCCAGCTCAACCCTGAGGAGAATTTTTGATGTGGTAAGTGAAGGGCGCTTGCAGTGGGCGGAAATGGATGCAGCGTATGACCGCATTATACTGGGAGAGCGTGAGTACGACCTGATAGCCGGCACTGAAAATTTCATCAACGGGCTCGTGCATCGCTTTCCCGATGAAGAATCTGCTATCCGTGACTATGTTGCCCTGATTCGTCAGACCAGCTATCAAAGCAGCCGCTTTTTTGCGGGGCAGGCCATGCCTCGCAGCCTCGGGCGCGCCTATGGAAAGTCCCGTTCATTGTTGCTGGACAAGCACTTTTTCCAGACCACACGCGAGGTGCTGGAGACGTTGACGGGAAATCAGGAGTTGATTGCCGTGTTAACCGGCCAGTGGGGCGATTATGGTTTGCCGCCCGCCGAATCCTCCTTCCTGATGCATGCGCTGGTTGCCAAGCACTATCTTGCAGGAGGCGCGTATCCCATAGGAGGCGCCTCGGCGATGGCGCGGAGCATTATTCCCACCATCCAGAAGTCGGGCGGTGAAGTATTCACCTACGCCGAAGTAGAACAGATTCTGATTGAGCACAAGCGTGCTGTGGGAGTCAGGATGGCTGACGGCACAGAAATTCGCGCCGGCAGGGTGGTGAGCAATGCCGGTTTTCTACCCACGGTAAACCGCTTGCTGCCTGAATCGGCCCGAGCCTTGCTCCCCAGTCAGGGCAAAGACAAGCAGATTCAGCTGTCGAGCGCGCATTTGTGCCTGTATGCAGGTTTTAAAGGCACCCCTTCCGAACTGGGTATGGCAACCACCAACCTCTGGATATACCCCAGCGAAGATCACGAGGGCAACCTCAAGGCCTACCTTGCGACGCCTGATGAGGCGCCGTTTCCGCTGGTGTATGTATCGTTTCCCTCTGCCAAAGATCCGGATTGGGAGAATCGTTACCCGGGTAAGTCGACGGTCGAAATCGTTACCGTTACCCAGCCGGAATGGTTTGGTGAATGGCAGGGCACTACCTGGCAGCAGCGTGGTGAGAACTATGAGAGCAAGAAGCGGGAGCTGTCTGAAAAACTCCTGGCGATTTTGTTCAGGCGTATGCCGCAACTGGAGGCGGCGCTCGATTTCTATGAACTGTCAACGCCGTTATCGACCCAGTTCTACCAGCGAAATGAGCAGGGCGAAATTTACGGGCTGGATCATTTTCCGCAGCGCTTTGATCATCCGTCGCTGCACCCGCAAACGCCAATCAAGGACTTTTACCTGACAGGCGCGGATGTTGTAACTGCGGGCATTGGCGGTGCAGTGATGGGAGGCATGATGACCAGCAGCGTTATGCTCGGGCCGGTGAAGGCAAGGCAAATGATGAAACTGTTGAAGAGCTGGCAACCAAGTGACGAACTGCCTGCCTAGGCGACTCCCTTCAGGGTGCGGTTGATCCAGCCCAGTAAAAACCTGGATTGGCTGCTGTCGCCATTGACGATCTCAGCGTAGCGCGCCACTTTGGCCATTGCGTAGCGGTAGAGAAATTCGTTTGCAGGGTACTGATTTAACAGGTCAATGGTAACCGGGCCGAGTATGCCGTCGGGCGTTGCCTCAAGTATTTTCTGGGCCAAACGAACCGCAGTGCGCGTGCCGGCGTTGACGGCGAAATCGAACAGGGTTTCGGCAATGCGCTGGTCCTGAATGTGATCGCCGCGGAGACGGTCCCAAAACTGCACGCGATAAAAATCGCTGACGCTGGCCGTTAGTGCAGGGTTGCCCAGGTCCTGACTGTCGACAAAAACCCAGCCCTCCCAATCGGGGTGGTAGCGACGCGAAACGCCTGCGTAGGTATCGCCGCCACGATCTCCGGCAACGTTGTGAAAGACGTAGCCACCCTCGTTGCGGATCATTTCTTCAAATGCTGCCGTAAACTCTGCCATGATCAATCCCTGATAGTTGAGTTCAGTCTCAGAAATACTACACAAATAATCGGCGCAACCCCAAGCTCTGTTTTGCGCGAACGCCCGTATAGACCTATGCTGGCAACAACCATAAGACGTCGACCGGGCGACGATTGACCCGTCGCCATCGCCTGAAAGTATCTCCACGCGCATAGAGGTAGGTTTTTAATGGAGCCATCGCTCGCACTTGTAGTGATTCTGGTAAGTGGCATTCTCTGTCAGTGGCTGGCGTGGCGCTTGCGTATCCCCGCTATTGTTTTGTTGGCAACCGCGGGGCTGCTATTGGGGCCAATAGGTGGGGTGGTCAATCCCATTGATAATTTCGGCTCGGGCTTGAATGCCGTTATTCAGCTCTTTGTTGCCGTTATTTTATTCGAAGGCGGGCTGAATCTGCAGTTGCACGAACTGCGCGAAGCCGGCCGGGTGGTTCGCCGTTTGACCTCTGTGGGGGTCGTGGTGGCCTGGGTGCTGGGTACGCTTGCGGCGCATTGGGTTGGCGGCTTGAGTTGGCCGGTGGCCCTGTTGCTGGCAGCCATTCTTGTAGTGACCGGCCCCACCGTCATTATGCCTCTGCTCAAGCACGCAAATTTGAATCGCCGAACTGCGTCCTACCTCAAGTGGGAAGGCATTATTAATGATCCGCTGGGCGTTTTGCTGGCCGTTATTGTGTACCAGTATTTTCTCTACTCCGGTGAAGGCGGGGGACTGGTTGCGGCGCTGTCGAGCCTGATAGTCGCTGCGTTGGTTGCCTTGAGCATTGGCGGTGGTGGCGGTTTTACCTTGGGCTGGTTTTTCCGGCGTGGTTGGATCCCCGAATATCTCAAGGCGCCCATGATCATCGCAGTAATTCTGGGAATTTATGCGCTTTCACACCTGGTTCTGCATGAATCCGGGCTGCTGGCGGTTACGGTCATGGGCATAGTCATGGGTAATATGCGGCTGCGCAGTATCGACGAGATGCGGCGGTTTAAGGAATACATCACGATTATTCTGGTGTCTTTTTTGTTCGTCGTTCTTACTGCCTCGCTCGACACTGAAATTCTAAAACAGGTTAATTGGCGTATGGTCGCCATGCTGCTGGTCTTCTTGTTTATCGTGCGGCCCGCCACTGTGTGGCTGTCAACTATCGGTGTTGATTGCAACTGGCGTGAGCGGCTGTTAATTGGCTGGATTGCACCGCGCGGTGTTGTGGCCGCTGCCTCGGCTGGTGCCTTTGCGCCCGCCATGATCGATGCGGGTTATGCCGGCGCCGAGTTGCTGGTGCCGGCCGTGTTTATGGTGATCTTTGCCACCGTTATCTTGCACGGTTTCTCGTTGGGGCCGATGGCAGTGCGCTTGTCCCTGAGGGCAGAAGGCTCGGGAAGGGTGCTTATCGTGGGGGGGTCACCGTGGACCATCGAGCTTGGCCAGGTGCTGAAAAATCTTAAGGTTGATGTGCTAATTGCCGATACCGACTGGGCGCGCTTGCGACCGGCCCGGCAGCAGGGCCTGGCTACCTGGTACGGTGAAATTCTGTCGGAAAAGGCAGAAGAAGCGCTAGAGCTCGATGGTGTAAAAGTGGTGCTCGCGGCAACCGGCAATGTCGCTTATAACTCCATGGTCTGCAATCACTTCGCCGCAGAGGTTGGGCGCAATAAGGTGTATCAGTTAACCGATGCCGATAATTCCGACGACAGCGATCGCAGAAAGGTTGCGCATGCTCGCCGTGGTATCAGTGTTTTTTCCCGAAAGGTCACCTTCGGGTCGCTATGGAGCAACCTGATTCGCGACTGGAAATTCCAGAAAACGCGAGTAACCGATGAGTTCAGTGGCGAATCCATTATTATGCAATTGCCTGAACAGTCGATCATGGTCGCGGTGGTGAATAAGGACGGCAGGCTGGACTGGGTAACGGAAGAGTCGCCCGGTTTGAAGGTGGGAGACACGCTGGTCAGTTTTGTGCCGCCCGCCTGAGCGTGAGGGCGCTGCCGGATTGGCAGCGCTCATTTGCCTACTTCAGTTTTTTGTATTTGACGCGCTCTGGTTGCGCTTTTTCGCCTTTCCGCGCAACTAGGTCTTCGTGGTACTCCGTGTAATTGCCTTCAAAAAATACCACTTCGGAATTGCCTTCGTAAGCCAGAATGTGGGTTGCAATGCGATCGAGAAACCAGCGGTCGTGTGAAATAACCATCGCGCTGCCGGGAAATGCCAGTAGGGCCTCTTCCAGTGCGCGCAAGGTTTCTACGTCGAGGTCGTTTGAGGGTTCGTCCAGGAGCAATACGTTGCCACCCTGACGCAGGGTGCAGGCCAGTTGCAAGCGCCCGCGCTCACCACCAGAGAGTTCGCCGACGCGTTTTTGTTGATCTGTACCCTTGAAATTAAAGCGCCCGATATAGGCCCGTGAGGGTACTTCGTAACCGTTGATGTTTAGAATGTCATGGCCATCGCTTACGGCTTCCCAAACGGTTTTGCTGTCGTCCAGAGAGTCACGCATCTGTTCAACCGAGATCAGTTTCACGGTTTCTCCCAACTCGATATTGCCGCTGTCGGGTTGCTCCTTGCCGTTCAGCATTTTAAACAGCGTTGTTTTGCCGGCGCCGTTACCGCCAATAACACCCACGATGGCGCCTTGGGGTACCGAGAAGCTCAGGTTGTCGAGCAGCATTTGGCCGTTGAAGGCTTTGCTGACGCCATTCACTTCAATCACTTTGGCGCCGAGGCGAGGTCCCGGCGGAATATAGATTTCGTTGGTTTCGTTGCGGGCCTGGAATTCTTGCGATTGCAGTTCTTCAAAGCGTTGCAGGCGGGCTTTACTCTTTGTGCGGCGACCTTTGGCGTTGCTGCGCACCCATTCAAGTTCCGAGTCGATAGTGCGTTTG
>Ga0213833_1002485_pt1 | contig 11928 bp, 5 predicted proteins | sample SWATP21_FD_160575 | JGI IMG/M metagenome (GOLD analysis project Ga0213833, IMG submission 160575) | Coastal seawater microbial communities from Marineland, Florida, United States - SWA TP2 #1 | ecosystem: Environmental > Aquatic > Marine > Coastal | place: USA: Florida | collected 2016-08-14
CTGCTCCGGCCCCGGCACCAGCTGCGCCCGCGACCGTTGCGTGCGTTGCGTGCACGTTCGAGAACATGGTGGGAATGCCACGGTGCCAAATATGCGAGACGCCACTTCCTGTGGCTGCCCCACCACCGGCTGCCGCCCCCGCGGACACCGCTGCCTCTGGGACAGGTGCAGGCGACGGTGACGGGGCGGATGACGAGGAGCCAACTGCTGCCATGCTGACGATGGGAGAGCTGGTTGTGCGACAGCTCCAGGCCGCCGCGTCCAAATGCCTGTGTGTGCTTCTTCAAGACCCCACTTCTGCGGCGAACGCGTTTGCTCACCCAGGCGCCTTGGCACAGCTGCTCCGTGCCGCCACGGTCCCAGTTCAGGGAGAAGGTCTCGAGTTTGTGTCGTTGATTGAGCTGGAATCTGGTTACGAGCGGTTGCGCGAGCTGTTGCACGCCGCTGCCACCACCTACACCGCCCGAGCGATCGGCGATGCGGAGGGTGAGCGCACCCCTTCCCTGGAGGCCACGCTGGCCTACACTGGCAGCATGACCGCGATCCGAGCGTTGGATGGCGTGTATGGTGGTGTGTTGGCCGGGGGCTTGAACGGCGCCATCATCCCGCCCTTGCAGCGCGTGTTGTTGCCCCACTCCCCGTTCTGCAAGCAGCAGTCGATGATGCTGCCCAGTTTGATCGACCGTGCCTCATGCAAGAACCTGAACTTCTTCTCACGAGGCGACGCCCAGTTGGCCCTCCGCCGTGTGGAGCTGGGCGATGATCCATGCGCTGCTGGTGGTGTTGGCCATGCGAATCACACCATCAACAACACGTTGCCGTGCTTTTACTTCGAAATGAAGGTTCTCAACGTTGGTGCGGCGGCGCCACAGACGTCAGAGTCCGAGTTGGCAACCGGGCGTGGCGTGTCTCTGGGCTTGGTGCGGGAGGGCTTGGAGTTGGCCTGTACCCCCGGCTGTGGCAATTCGTTTGCCTACTGTTCGGACGGGGCCCGGTACCACTCAACCGACAACGTGCCGTTGGGACAAGACTGCCACCAGCCGTTTTCGACGGGCGATGTTGTGGGATGTGGGTGGAACCTTCGCACTGGGGAGTTGTACTTCACCAAGAATGGCGAGTCGACGGCGGTGTCGTTTGACAATCTAAGCTCCCGGGCCGGAGGCCGCTTTTTCCCGGCGGTGTGGCTCAATGCGCACGGCGCGCGGGTCGAGCTGAACTTTGGTCAAGAGCCGTTCAAGTTCGCGTTCAAGGAAACAGTGCCAGAAGGCTTCATTTTCACCGACAATGACAACGACGCAGGGCCTGTCATGGGCGAAGCCGAGCGTGCCCGGCACGAGCAGGCACAGGAGCTGTTGTCCATGTTCCCCTACTTCCCCATCCAGCTCATTGTCACGGCGTTGGAGCAGAACCACGACCGCCAAGACTACGCCGCGAACTGGCTCATGGAGCGCGGCTTTGAGGAAATGGACCGCCTGGAGGAGGAGATCCGTCGTCGTAGTGAGGCAGAGTTGCGGCAGAGGCAGGAAGCCGAGGAGGCTGCCGCACTGGGACAATCCGTCGGCGGTAGCGGTGCGGCCTCTGGAACCGCTGCGGGTGCTGGTGACGATGCTGCCGAGGCAGATGAGTGGTTGATGGACGATGAAGGTGCGGACGACGGTGAAGGTGGCACGTTGGGCGGCGGCGCGGCTTCCAGCAACGACCCCAGCGCCTGGCTTGACGACCAAGTCGACGAAGATGTGCCCGTCGGCGTAGACGTCGTCACTGACGATGGGCGCAACAACATGCCGCGTGGGCGCCGAAACGCCTTCCACCAGGCACAGCAGCGAGGCAACCTTGATGCACGCCGTGGCGGAAATGATGACGACACCGGCGGCATCGGTGAGGGGTTGGCCGTCAGCATCGAGGAGCTGGTGGCCGGCATGGTGGTGTGCGTCACGACGGCCCCCATGCGCGACCGAGAAAGCGCACGCTCGGGCAGACCTGCAACTGTGACGTGGATGCAGGGGTGTGTCGGCGTGGTGGTGGACGTCAACGTGAGCCAAGACATTGCCTTGGTGGCCGTTCCTGATCTCAGCACTGGGCGCGAGGCCAGCGTGTGGTTCCCCATGAGCTCGTTGGCGAAACCGACGGGGTTGTGGACGGACCCGTGCGCGGCCCTGCTCAACGAAGCCAAGTCAGAGAACGCCACGGCAGCCCTCGGTCGTCTTGGCGCGTCCTTCTCCGACACTGCCCTTGTGCTTGCCATTCGTTTGGTGCGGCGCGTTGTGCTCTCTCTGGTGTCGTCCTGGCCCGACCACCTGCCTTTCTCGCTTCGGCGCCTCGGCGGGCGGCGCACGGCGATGAAGCTGTTGAAGCTCGCAGCCGGAGAGTGCTTGCTGTTGAACGCCGGGACGGGCGCTGGGGATCAGCACACGGAGCACCCCTTGTTGCGCACCCTGCGTGAGCGCTTGCAGAACCTCCTCGCGCAGGAGCGGCTGCTGGCGGAAGCAGCGGAAGGCACGGAGGCGACGACGGCGACGGAGGCGGAGGCAGGCGTCGATGATGGCGCCACGGAGCAGAAGGTCCAGCTGCCAGATGCCAAGCCGGCCCTTGTGCAGCCACCACCACCGTTGCAAGTGCACCTGCTGCGCCAAAACTCCGCGGACGAAGAGGACAGTGCGTGTGACGACGCCACCAGCAGTGCGGTCGGCGCGGGGGAAGAAGGAGATGCCACTGCCGGTAGCGATGGAGCCGCTTCTACGACCCACTTGTTGGCACGTGAGGCTGTGCGCCACTTCCTGCGCAGTGCGGAGCACCCACCGCCCCAACAGCGCGTGGAGAGCGACCATCCGTACGCTCCCATGTGTGATGTCCGCGGCGAAGTGTACATCCCTGGTGCCGCGAAGCTGACGGTGTCGTTCGATCGCCGCTGCAAGATGGGCAATGATGCGTTGACGTCCCTGATCTTCTTCCGTGATGAGCAGTGCACCGATCAACTGTACCGATTTTCCGGCCGCCACCGCTTCACGCGCGCCACCATTGAAGGCAACCGGTTCTTTTACCGGTTCCGGTCCGGCCCGTCTGGCGAGTGGGGCTACCGCTTCACCGTGTCTCCGCGCAAGCTGCAGCTCACTGACTCCGCCGCTCTGGCCGGACACAACCTGGAGCTGGGTGTGTGGCTGGTGGACTTGCTGTTGGAGCACGCGCCGGCCTTCTTTCGCTACGAGTACTTGGTGGACGTGTTCGATGCAGTGGTGCAGTTCGCGAAGCGCTCCCTTGGCGAAGGTCGGGCCCGTGGATTTTCGCTGATGGTGCGCCTTCTCCAAGAGGTGCGCGCCCCACCGCCACCGCCGTACCCGGCGCGTGTGATTGACGTGTCAAAACTGGCCCCCATTCGCCGAGAAATGAACCGTGTCATCGAGGCGGAGCGCCTGAACATGGGCAACAGTCGCCTGCAGCTACACTCGTCCTACTTGCAGGGGTTGGTGGAGCTCATGGTCGCTGCCCAGTCCGGGCACCTGCCAAACCTCGCTGCGTTGCCCACACAGAAGCCGAGCATCGCTGTTCCTGACAGCGCCGGCACAAGCAGCAGCGAAGCTGGTCGTGGTGAACCATCCACGTCTGCTGGAGTTGGCGCCGGTGCTGGCGCCGGTGCAGGAGCTGGAGCTGGAGCTGGAGCTGGAGCTGGAGCTGGAGCTGGAGCTGGAGCGGGGGCTGGTTCGCCGAAAGACACGGCCTTGGTTTCGTCAGTCCGAGTGGGCCAGCCTTGCATTCACGTCCACCACGCCCTGTACGGCGTGTTGTCCAAGCCATCTCAGCGCATGGATGTCACGGACGCTGTGCGCCACCATCTGCGTGCTTGTGGTGGCTCGTTCCTCGCGTTGCGCCCTTCCACCCTGTGCACCCACTTGCTTGCCGTCCCGCACTCGTTTTGTACCCATGAGGCTTCTTCCATGCAGTTGCGCGTCTGGTACCAGGTGATGCCTGCTGCCCGAGCGTCCGTGCTCGGCACCTCGCACGCACCCGACAGCACCAGCGACAGCAAGGATGCGGTGTCAGAGGAGGAGTCAAAAACGGCGTCCTCCCAGGACGCGCCCTCGAGAGGTCATGGCACCGGGAGCTTGTTGGAGCCGGAAATTCAAGTTGTGACCTGTGACAACGACTCTTTGTTGACAGTCACAGCCGTCCAGTCTTGGTTTGAGCGCGTGGTTGCCGTGTCGGAACTTGCCTCTGTGGTCGTGGACGAAAAGCCCCGCCCCCTCCCTCCCCGGGTTGCCCTGGCGGCTTTTTCGCTGTCTCGGATGTCGCGCTTCATCCTCCACCTGGCCAAATCGAGTCCAGTGCGGTTGGTTCCTTCCCCGAACGACGCCTCGCTGGCGGAGTCCGCGCAAGACACAGGCGCAGGTGTAGGCGTGGGTGCGGGCCTTTCAGATGCGGTGACGACGAACCTGTGCGTGCCGGACTGGGGTCCCACGGGCCCGAACTTTTCTGTTCACTTTGCGCTCTTGCTGGACGGCGTTCCCCGACCAGACGAGCCTCTTGACGTTGCGGATCCCTCGACTGGACAACGCAACCTCAAGAAGTCCATGTGGTCTTCGGCGTCGTCCCACGGTCGCACTGCTCCGGTCACACCTCCGCAATCCACACACGTTGAGTGGCCGGCCGTCTCCCTCCTCAGCGACGGCACCCCGGTGTTCACCGACACCGAATTTTCGCTCGACATAGCGGCTGATATGGACCCAGACAGCGCTCCTGTGGACATGCTCCAGCGGTTTGTTGCAACTGCTCGATCACACAGCGTGTCTCCATTGGGCTCTCCAACCGGCCCGGTGCCTGTGGCAGTCCCACGCGTGTCGGACTCCCCTCCGCCTGCACCCGCCTCCCCCTCTGCCTCCCCCTCCCTGACTCCGGCACAGCCCGCTGTTTCTGCTGTTGCTGCTGCTGTTTCTGCCGTTTCTGCTGCCGCCGCCGCTGCTGCTACAGACCTGGCTGTGGGTGATGGCAGCACAGCGGCTGCCGCTACAGACCTGACTGTGGGTGATGCCACCACAACGGCGACATCCGCAACACCCGCGCCTGAGACCGCGTCGCGCTCGCCAGCGGTTGCCCGAGCCAGCGAAGAAGCGAAAGATGAGCCTGTGGCCTCACCTGTGGCCACACCGGCGCTGCCCGGTGAGACCGGCGCTGATTCCAGCAACAGTGGTGCTTCAGCTCGGCTTGCCAGCACCCGCGCACGTCGCATAGCGCGCAAGCGCGTCGCCACGAAGAAGCGTGGGAAGAAGAGTGACGAAGAAAGCGAAGATCGACCGCGGGTCGCGTGGCTCCTGTGCAAGGGCATGTCGGGGGCCTCCGCACTCGGGTTTGGTGTGTTGGTCGCGTCGGACAAGGATAGCAAGACGCTGTCACTTCGACTTGTGTCTTCATGTGGACGCACGAAAGAGCTCCGCGTCCCTCTCGGGCATTGGGTTTCTGTGGGCGTGACCCACTCCATAATGGGCGATGGTGCCTCCCGCCTGACTCTTGATGTGAACGGGAAGGGTGTAGCAGTGACCACACGTGCACCTCGTGACGCCCATGCACGTGGACGGTTCAACGCAGAGCCACTCTTTTTCGGGCGCCCCCCTGTTGGCTGTGTGAACCTGTCTGCCCATCGTGCGTCCTTCACTGCTTTGCTACGTGCACATGCACATGCACATGCGCGTGTGCTGGGTGTTAACCTCGATTGTCGTTGTGTTTGTTGTCACATTATGTTGGTTGTTTCCCTCCAGCTGTTGTGCAAGGCGCTTCAGGGCACATCTCAGGTATCCAAATCTCTAGTGAATGCGTGCGCGGGCGTTCTCCATCGACTCCCACTGGCAGCGACCCTTCGTGTCCTCCCAGACTGCATGTGCGTTGCCTCGCCTGGTGTTCACGAGTTTGCTTCGGCTCGACTCACGTTGTCATTGTTTTTTTCTTGCCTGTGACGCTTGTTTGTGGACAGTCTCTTGGATCGGAGGCGCCAGACGTCCCTCTGAGTGGCGGCGACGCCCTTGCCGCCTTTGTTTCGGCTCAACTCTCCTGGCCGGAGGAGAAGGATGGCGAGTTGTTGGAAGCGGTGAGTGTGCGCACGCTTGGGCCGCTTGTTGCGTGTTGTTGGCTGTGGTCCTTACTTCTTGCTTGTCTGATGGGGCGTGTGATTTTTCTGTCGAGCAGCTGCGCGCCGTGGCAGAGGCATCCAAAGAATCTGTGGCGAATGTCGGTGCCGCTGCACTGCGTTCTGCACATGCAGAAGGGTTGTTCAATCGGTTCTCTCGCCTGCGAGGTGTCGCAGTTGAGGACGCGCTCGATCGCATCGCTGTCCTTCGGCTGGTGAACGTGTTGGTGGCAGAAGTGTTGCCGTTGATAGACTTTGGGCCCTCCAGGGCCGAGTGGTCATTGGCGAATCGCGTGTCACGCCTTCGTCACCGTTTGCTGTATGACACCAAGGAGGGCTTGTGGCGTGGCATCATGTTGGCTACAATGACCAACACGCACCGCCCCAGAGTGGCGATCAACAGAGCCCGGGCAATCAAGGGCCACGAGAGTGCGTTATATTCTATTCTGCATCGTGTTGTGGATGTGCTGGTTTCGGTGTTCGTGTGTGACGATGTGTGTTTGGGTGGATCCGACGGTGGTTCCGCAGAGGGCGATCCTGAAGGGCGGCGCTCCGTTTTTGGACAGTTGTTCCGAGCTCTCCACTTCCTGCCCCCAGCACGTCTCCGCACAGCCGATCGAACGTGGCAAGCGGACTACGTGGGCGAGGGATCCATCGACGCTGGTGGGCCTTTCCGTGACTCGATTACCCACCTGTGCAACGACTTGCAGGATACCATGCTTCCCCTCTTTGTCCCATGTGCCAATGCCCAAGGGTTTGGTGACAACCAGGACGCTTGGATGCCGTCACCAGCGGCTGTGTCGTCTCTCCACCTGTCGATGCTGGCGTTTGTCGGCAAGCTCATGGGTGTGGCGATGCGTGCAAAGCACATCCTTAACCTCAACCTGTCACCACTGGTGTGGAAGCTCTTGGTGGGGACACGACTGACGTGCGAGGACATACTCGATGTTGACGCGTTGACATACGAGATGATCCAGAAAGTTCGCCTTGCGGTGCGTACCGGCGAGGTTTGTGCGTGTGCATTTTTGTTTTTGTTTTCTCACCCTTGTTTTTGTGCCGTGCGCGCGCGCGACTGTTGCCTTGCAGACGAATGCGGAGGAGTTTGAAGAAGAGCATGGCGACATTACGTGGTGCGCCACTTCTGCGGACGGGCGCCAGGTGGAGCTGGTCAAGGGTGGGAGCACACGCGTGCTCACATTCGAGAACCGAATGGAATGGGCGGACGCCATGGAGCAGTACCGTTTGCGTGAAGTGGACACACAAGTGGCTGCCATCCGTCGAGGGATGGGCACCATTGTTCCAGCACAGCTGTTGCCCTTGTTCACGTGGCAGGAGGTTGAGCTCCAGGTGTGTGGGCGCCGCGACGTGGATGTCGAATTCTTGAAGGCCAACACAGACGTATCACGCGTGCGTACGGACACGAAGCATGTTGACATGCTGTGGGATGTTCTCCATGAGTTCACGGCCAAGGAACGCGAACTCTTCCTGCGATTTGTCTGGGGTCGCAGTCGCCTCCCACTTACCGCCGCGGACTTCACCCAGAAGTTCGCCATCATTCCCTTCCATGAACGCAACATGGCCGGGCAAGAGGATCGGATGCTGCCGAAGAGCCACACTTGCTTCTTCCAGTTGGAGCTTCCGAGGTACTCGACGAAGGAGATTATGAAAGCGCGACTGCAGATTGCGATCACGTCGTGTGTGGGTATCGACACTGACGGTGCAGCGGCAGCCCATGCGTGGGCCGACGCAGACGGGTAGTGGTGTGGCGTAGGAGTCATGCGATGGTGTCAACGCTATGAAATACGACAATCTTGTTTCCTACTCCTCAAGCAAGAACGGGTTTGCACAGGCTGATGATGCTGCGGTGGGCATCACCACTGTGTCATGCAAGCCGAAAACAAAAAAAGAAGCGACGGATTTGCGTGGCATAGATGCGTCCGGCATATCACGTGTGCTTGAGCATGGAGGGCGGTGCGCCGTTGGTATCCAGGCTCCGCATGTAATGTTACAGTTGCAGAAATGCGGACGCGGCCGTGCACTAAACCGAGCATATACACGCCGTTTCTCGCACGAACTGAACCTGCTGCACGATACCATACAAAAACACGAGGTGTTGACGGACTGCGACAAACATCGGGGCAGTGCCAAGTTGGCACAGAGTTCAAATGTTCTTAATACGAAACATGTTTGCCTCAGCTGTGACTCTTTGCTTGGGGAGAGGCACGCCCCACACACACGTTCTTGCGTCGCGCTGCGCACACGGCCTGCAAGGTGTGCGGTGATCACCATACCACGCACCTAAGTCGTTAGCAAGTCGTTGGTGCGTGCATACCCACCAGCTGCGTGGGCTGTGGAGTGAACATGGATCCCGACGAGGAGCTGCGGGCGTGGACGTCGACGCAGCAACACAAGGGGACGACACCAAGCCAGCCTGGGACGCTTTCTGATGACGACCCTGGCACGCCAGTGGGGACCGTATTGTGTGCTAACCACGGCAAGAACATTCGAAAAGCCCTCTCTTGCTTGGCAGGAGCGACTTCGGAATTGTCGTCGTTGTGGGCGTCTCCGCCGGCAAGCCTCAGCACCGATGTCGTCGCACCGATTCCTGAGCTGCTGGATCAAATGGCCATGATTGCTGCAGGTCGGCGCCGTTGTGGCGTTCCCATGCATGATGTTCGGCAAGCTCTTGGCAGTGTTTCGTGTGCCGACTGCGCAGCAGCACTGCAGTCGTCGCTGCACGCTGCAGTTCTTGGACACGACTCCACGGCGCGTGAAGAACTCATGTCATTCGCGCTGAATGATGCCGTGCGGCTGCTTTTGGACGAGCGTGGGGATTACGTATGTGAGCCTCGCCCCGAAGCGAAGGTAATGGACACCACTTCTGTTGCTACTCGGCAGGCGGTGGCAGACATTGTCGAGCAGTGCCAACGCGCGCGTGCACAGCTCCCTTCCCAAGTGTCCACGGGCGCACATGTGATGGACACGCTGCAAGAAGCATCGGTACGGGCTTGTAAGGCACACTGTGTGCTCTCGCGCGTCGTGGTTGACGTTGTGCGATACCATGTCTTCTCAACTTCCATGTTGTGTTCCTTGTCACATTGTGGTGTTCCTGGCTGTGGCGCGTTCGCAGGCTTCACAAGCTTCACAGGCTCCGCAGGGTGATCGTCTTCGTGGCTGGCACCTCAACCCCGTAGCCAGCACAGTGGAGGAAGTGGAAGCTTGTGTGGAGGAGATGTGGGCTGAAATGCGCAAGGCCATGGTGGTGGAGGTGGACATGGTGAAGGCACTGTTGAAGGACCACGACAGGGCGATCGACTGGCGCTACGTGGAAGGTCTTATGTGGGCAAGTCATGGATCACGCCTTGCGAAAATCGGGGACATGATCATTGCACAAGGCGAAGGCCATTCTCAGAGTCTCGTGGTTGCCCAAGAAGAGCGCTTGATGGCCGTGGCGGACGCGTGCGTGACGTCGGTCGCGCACCTGCGCCAGCTCTGCGTGTTCGCCTCCCTGGTCCGGGCGGGCGATGATGGCGCAGCCTCCACACAGCAGGCCGGCGCCACTTCTGATGAGAACGCAGATTCCGAACATGCCTCTCTCCGCACGCAGTTGGACGCTGTGCAAGAGAAACTGGACGCAGCGTTGCGGGAGTGGGACAAGGTGATCAGCAGACGCGAGATCCTCCGCGTGGAGGTAAGCGCCATGTGGGTGGCCAACATCGAAAAGGAGGACGTTTTCGATGGATGGTGGCCACAAGGCAGGGACATGGAGCTTCAAGGCACTTTCAAGCGACTCTACTGCCACCCTGGTGTGCTGTCCAAGGAGCTCCCTTCACCGGTGCTTGCGGAACGCGTGGCATCCGGGGCAAAGACGTCTGCTGCCGGCGTGGGCGATGCGGGGACATCTTCTGCGCCGCCGGTGGCGGACATCATCAACATGTACGCGTTCATTTACAGCCACTATGCCCTGCAACGCGTGCTGTCACCGTTGGTGCTGGACATCAAATCCCTCGTGCGCCGGGTCAAAGCGTCGCTCGCGGTAACGGGCAAGGCGTTGAACTCGCCCGTGGTGTCCGCAACTGACATGGCCCAACTGGCGCAGTGCACATACTATCGGCGTGTTGCACTGGATGCCTTGTTTGCGCGCTCTCCCATGACGCTCGCATGGCAGTACAACGTTATGGACAGGCGCCAGGTTGTCACCGCGTCGCCGCTCGCAGATGTTGATTCAGACGCCCCCTCGGCGCCTTTTGACACAGCGACGTTGGTCCCAGGAGACGTTCACCAGTTCGATTCCTCCAGTTCTGGCTTTGCACAGCTTCCACCAGTACCAGCTGTGGAGGCGCTGTTCAAGCTTGTGCATACGTGGGCCACCAGCCTGACTGCCACGGTGTCACAAGTGTTGGAGTCTCGTTCCTTGGACTTGTGCTCCATGGCGTTAGGCCCCGAGGCTGCGCAAGAAGTGCAGCGTGTGATGTGCCACATCATGAGTACACTGCAGCGCTACACGCAGGACGAGTCCAACACTCGTCGTGTAGCGTTCGGTGTGCGCACCGTTCCTCAAGTGTGTGGGGAAGTTTACGAACCCACCGTTGTCGGGGCAATGCTGAAAATGGTCAACGCAGTGCACCAAGACATTTGCCAGCAGAGTAGTACACTCGTGGGTCTGCGTCGAGCCTATACCGACCTTTCCATCGTGCAAGACGAGCTGGTGCCCCTGTTGGTATTCCTTGAGGGCGCTCGTCGGACAGCAGACAAGCGCAGTGCGCACGTGTGTGTTGTCGCAGGGTCATCCATGGCCATGGATGTGGTGACGGCTGCGATTGTGTCTCGGTCTTGGCAGCGTCGTGTCATGGACACCATTGGGTCGCTCGTAGACGGCTGGTCCCCCGCTGCAGTTGCCAGCGTGGCCACCTCAGCGGCCCACGGGATTGTCACGGGGCTGCCGCGGCTGGCTCCATGGGAGAGTATGGGCATGTGGGGGTTGGAGTGTCAGTGGGATTGCCTGGAGATGGGTAATGACATCACCTCTGCACCTTCCGTCACACCTGCGCCATCCACACGCGCTTCCGCCAAGACCGAAAGCGCAGCAGTTGACGGCGGTGCTGATACTGCGGGTACTGCCGGCCCTTCTGTTGGTGCGAAGGGCGGTACTTCCACCAGCCACGCAGTGCCAGAAACGTCCGCCGACACTGCCCGTGCCGCGGTCACCAAGGCCATCACGGCAGCGTCGCAACGACGTGCAACAAGAGCCAACACTCCTGTTGCTGCCGATGGAGGAGGAGGGGAGCCAACCCGTACCGCTACCACAGACACGGTTGGCAACAAGCCAAGTGATAGTGATGATGTAGCTTCCCGAGGCGTTCCTGTGTTGTCGACCGCCGCTAGCGCGGTCGAAAACCTTGTGTCTGTGATGGCCACGGCACTGCAAGCTGTGTCGAGCCACACGACTGCAACGCAACAACACCCACCCACGCAAGAGTCACCTGCGTCGCTTGGCCGACGCATGGTGGCGGGTGAACTCGGTTTGATTCAAGGCACCGCTGCCGTGACAGGCACTGGTGTGGAGGCCACCGTTGCAACCCCTTCATCGCTGCCACCGCTAACCACGTCTGCGGCAGCAGCCACCCCGACTCCATCCACGGGCTTGGACATGTCGTCATTGACCGGCACCACCACTGTGTCATCCTCCTCTCCCTCCTCCTCTGCAGCCATCACAGCCACCACTTCTGGCGTGGTGGTTCCCTCCTCCTCCGGCTCCACACGCAAGCCATTCGACAGCCAAGGCACCCGTGGTTGTGTGCCATCGCCAGCGTGAA
>Ga0213833_1002488_pt1 | contig 11920 bp, 6 predicted proteins | sample SWATP21_FD_160575 | JGI IMG/M metagenome (GOLD analysis project Ga0213833, IMG submission 160575) | Coastal seawater microbial communities from Marineland, Florida, United States - SWA TP2 #1 | ecosystem: Environmental > Aquatic > Marine > Coastal | place: USA: Florida | collected 2016-08-14
ACTCTATTCAAACGCGTCTAGTGAGACGAGTGTCGTTTTCTATCCAGCCAATCCAGCGCAAAAAAGAGCCACACCCCCAGCACAGAACCAAACATATCCAGCCAACTAAAGGTTCGATTGGGAGAAAGACCTTGCATACTTTCTTCGAATATGGAAATGGCCGTAAAGATCAGAGGTCCGATAGGCAAAGCAAGGCCCCAGAGGCTCCAGCATCTTCTGGCAAGGGCTCGATGAAGGAGATAACCAGCCATTCCCACCAATAAGATATGAGCTACGACATCCGAATGGACAAAAGAAAGCAACCAACCCACATCCAGGATTCGCAGGTAAGCCATGGTCGTAATGGCAGACAAAAGCAAAAAATACCCTACGAACCAAAAGGTCCATATGGGACTCCATCGGGGGAGATCTGATATGGTGAGATCTTGTTCTGTCACCTGACTCATTGTGCTGTCCTCGGGGCTTGTTGTGTAGAACTGATATCTAGCTCTTCTGTGAAGACAGCGTAAAATCACATCGAATTTCAGGTGAAAACGATTGAGGCATTTAAAGGAAAGCGGAGAAGTTATTGCAAAGCATACAAAAATCCATCACCAGCATGGATGTACAGCGTACCACTATCGATAATTGGTGACGAGTACAGTCTTGACTTCATACGAAATCTCCAGACCAGCTTGCCACTTTTGGCACGCCGTGCGTAAAGGTATTTGTTTCCACCGCCGTAGTAAATCAAGCCTCCTGCGATAATCGGAGCTGAGGAAGTTCTACCAACGGTCTTCTTTTTCCAAACAAGCTTGCCATCTCGAGCACGAAGCGCATAAAGGTAACCATCTTGACTTGCAAAAAAGACCATTTTGTATGCGGCAGCTGCTGCTGTGGTGATCCGACCGCCTGTTTTAAACTCCCACTTTTTGTGCCCACTTCTGATATCCACACCAAAAAAGTAGCCAGCAGCATCACTACAAAAAGCCATACCGTTTTGAATCACCGGTGCAAACTGCATATCTGACTTTCCTTTGAAGCGCCAAAAGCGGCGACCTGATGCGTGTTCCAAAGCGTACAGGTAATCTCCATTGGTCGTGAAGAACACAAGGTTTCTATCAAACGCAGCAATGGATCTATTCATCCCAGTGCTCCAAAAATGCCACGCCTTTTGACCTGTATAAAGGTTCTTCGCTCGAAAAATCTTATAATCTGTCCCCATAAACAGATAATTCCCCATGACCGCAACAGAACCGTGTGTATGCCTTCCCATATGAACACGTCCCAACCTTTGGCCATTTTCAGCATCATAAGTGGCCACATAGCCGCCTCCATGCGTCACAAACACCCGTTTGCGATAAATGACAGGTGTTCGATGGATGAGTTTCCGGTAAAAACCATACGACCATGCCTTTGAACCATCGTGAGCATTGATAGCAAAGAGTTCGCTGTGATAAGGCCTTCTCCTACGATCATAGCGAATGACATAGATCTTACCAAGCGCCATGACAGGCGTGGTTCCTGCTCCGTAACCTGTTTGAAATTGCCACTTGATCTTGGGCTTACGGTATACAGCTCTCGTTCGAAAATAACCGGAGCGTTGCAAATTCCCCCGATAGCGACCAGTCTTTCGAATCAATCGACGTCTTGCGACTCTTGGGAAAGTTCGTCTCTTGCGAGGCTTGCGAATGCGTCTTCTGCGCACCTTTCGAGGATGGGTGCGTGGTTTTTTGGGCACTTTGCTTTTGGCAAGCGGTGTACCTACTTTTTTCGAAACAAGAGTCGTATTGGTCCTGATAACCCTGGCTTTTTTGGGGCTCTGTTGAGAGCGTTTTTTTGGCACAGCTCTCTCTCGTATGGGAAAGCGTTCCACTCGCAGCGGAGGTTCACTTCGAGAGGTCTTGGGATCTTGTTCTTTTTTGGGAGCTTTTGTCTCTTTGCTTTTCCAGATCCATCCCAAAGCGACCAGTAATCCGACCAAAAGGACTGTGGTGCTTGCGATCCAAATCCGCGAATGCGACGAAGGTGAAGGTGGATGCGCTTGTGTGCTTGTGGAAGCTGCGAGCAAAGCTGCCTGTGAAGGGGGCGAAAGCTCTGTTTGCGGCCCAGGTGAATCTTGCTCCAAAGACATCGATTCTTTTTGAGACTGTTTGACAAAAGTCTCGTAGGGACGGCGATCTTGAAAGCCACTTGCGCCTTGAGAAGGTTCGCCAGAAGGCAATCCAGCAGCAGGAAAGCCATCCCAAGAAGCACCAATGGCGGGGATAGAAGGCGGCTGATAGGGTGACGCATAAGGTTCTACAGCTTGCCAAAACAACTCCACAGAAAGAAAACGGTGGTCTTGCTTCTTTTCCAAAGCCTGTAAAACCGCTTGGTTCAAACCTTCAGGAATACCAGCCTCTGGAGCTTTTAAGTGGAGTGGTATCGGTGTTTGCTGAATGTGAGCCATCATCCAAGACATGGGCTCTTCGTTGTCCACTTCGAAAGGCAAGGCCCCCACCAACATCCGGTATAAGATGATACCCAAAGAATAGATGTCGGTCCTTTCATCGACAGGTGTATTCAGGCATTGTTCAGGTGCCATAAAACGAGGTGTCCCGATGATCCCTTTTGTGAGTTGGGTTTCTCCATCCACTGCCCTTGCGATACCAAAGTCGATCACTTTGACAAAAAAAGGATCATTGCCTCTTTGAACGAGAAAGATGTTATCTGGTTTCAAATCCCGATGTACAATGCCGGCTTTGTGAGCGGCACTGATGGCTTTACAGATCTGCAAAAAGATGTGAAAGGCAAGAGAAGGATCTAAAGGACGGTTCTTTCGGAGAAGTTGATGAAGTGTCTGTCCTTGCAGGTACTCCATGACATAAAAATGCCCGACACCTGGATGCTCGCCAAAATCGTCGTATATTCGGACAATATGCTCATTGTTTTCGGAGAGCATTGCCGTGACCTGCACTTCGCGAGTGAAACGTGCCAAAGCCGTTTCATTTTTGAAGATCTCCGGCTTGAACAACTTGATCACACGTTTGCTCTGCTCGAGATCTTTGTGATGCGCCAGATAAACAACTCCAAAACCGCCTTCTGCAAGACTTTTTTCAAGTCGATATTTTCCAGCGATCAAGACCAGAGGAAAACGACATTCAGGGCAAAACTTGAGTTTGATCTCTTCTCCAAACTCCAAATTGGTCTTACACTGCCTGCAAAACTGTACTTGTGGCTCCGTCATAGTGACACCCTCTCCTGCAACAGATATCACTTAGTACTATGATGAAAGTCCACAAAAATCAAGAAGACACAGAAAATTCGTATTGTGAGACGGGATAAGGCAACCCTTCGGCTTCTCCTTCTAATTTCTGGACGGCCAAACATCCCAGGTAGCCATCTGGCAGGAGAATATTCTCCAAAGACCACGCTTTGGCAGCCAGGGGATCGTCTTCGATGGAGAGTAAAGCAGCGGGTTCATCAGGTGTGATACTGACTTCAAAAGCATTCAGAGCTTGTGCCAGGCCCAGGCCAATGGCTTTGACATAGGCTTCTTTGCGAGTCCAGCAAGCAAAGAAAGAACGTAATTGTTCAGACGAAGGAAGCTCGGAAAGCAATCTATGCTCACGTTTGGAAAAAAAGCGCTTGGCGATATCCATGGGCTGGCTCATCTCTCGAATGAACTCCAGATCAACACCGATCTTTCGTTCTACAGAAAAGCCGTACAAGGCTAATTCGTGAGAATGAGAGACATTGAAGTACAGCGGAAGATTCATGAGAGAGGGTTTGCCCCGCTCCGAATAAGAGAATTGTACTTCCGTGGGATGACATCTGAGATAGCGAGCGAGGATGTGACGAAGGACACCTCTTGCCTTTGCAAATTTTCTCTGATCTTTTGGAAAGATATAACGATCTGCACGTTTGATCTCATCTGGAGACAAGACCTTACGAAAATCAGCCAACTCCTGTTCGGAGCATTCTAAGGGAGCGCGCCACAGGTGGATCTGTTGATTTGGAAGTGCAATTGGATTGTTTGGTACTGACCAGCCGTTCTTTTTCATGAAGAGAAAATAGCAAAAATCTACTCTGGAGAAAAGCCCCGCGTACTCTTTCTCCAAAAAGTGAACTTGCAAGTGGAACTCTGATCGTAAGATGCAAAAAAGCCAACTCCAAAATGATCGAAGTTGGCTTTTGCAGATCGAACAAAATTGTCCAAAGATCTAAAGAAAAAGCTCAATGAAAGGAAGTGTTGAAAGTGCTTAAAGCTCCACTCAAGGCCCAACTTCCTTCATTGAGTTTTGAAAGCAAGGGTCTTAGATGCGGCAAAGTTTGTAGAAGAAATCCAAGGTCGCTTTGTGCTCAGCGCCACCCAGGTTAAATTTCTTGAAACCTTTAGCGATGTATTTCTCTGTATATCCACAGTACTTGTATCGCTTTTTAGCCAATTTAACCTTTTTGGCAACCAAGATTTTGTAACCCAATTGTTTGTAGCAAAGATCTTTAATTTTATTGAGCATTTTTGCGGAGTGGCCTTCGGAACCAAGCTTCTCAATCCGTTTGGGATAGCAGTGGTAACTAAAACGACCCCTCGATACGTTTTTTGCCAGATCTTTCTCGATTTTGGAGATGGTTTTACCCAATGAGATCTCGGAACAAATGCCTTTCAACTTGGTGAGTTCAGCTTCACTGAAGTTTGCTCTATCCAAGAAGCGGGGGCGCTTTGGCTTGGTTTTTCTTCTGAGGGAGTAGCAGAAACCGAAGTAAGAGCCAGCGGTACCTGCATCACGGATTTTCTCCAAGTATCCAGGGATCTGCTTTTTACAGAAAGTGTAGTAATCTTGAGCCGCTTTCTTGGCTGTCTTGTCTTCTACTTCCAAGCCTCTTTTTGCAGAGTAATCAAAAGTACAACGGCTAAGAGCTTTTTTGTACTTGCCTTCTTTCGCAAATGCCAAAATTTTATCTTTATCTTTCTTCAAGCGGCTTGGCAACAAAGCGATTCTACGTGCTTTGGAGACTTCTTTGTCACATTTCTTAAACTCTTCACAAGTCCCTTTGTTTGCACATTGTCTTGCTTTGTTGAGCCATTTCATACGAAGTGGATCTTTTTTGAATTTCAACTCACTCGCTTTACAAAGGCCTTTCACGCGCTCAGCCATAACAGCAGCTTTGTCTTTGTCTTTGGTTCTACAGTTTGCAATCTTCTCAGCGAATACTTCACAAGTAGGAGTCTTCTTACAACTTGCCTGAAATAACAGGCCGAAAACAGCCGTAGTCAATAAGATTCTTTTCACTTTTCGATTCTCCTTCAGTTTTTTTATAAAATGCGCGCAAGAATCCATTGTTGGGATTTTGCGAGTATGGAACAGTGTTTGCGGGCTGTTCATTTGTTTTGTATGGTTCCCAACAGAAAGCCATTTGCAAATATTCCAAAAAAAGAAAAAAAGTCGAAAATATTTTTCCTTTTAGATTTCAACAAGATACAAAACACACCAACAACACCAAATTAAAGATCAACGCCTGTTAAGCATCTCCGAAAACTGAGATCTTTATGAAGAATTCCCCTGTTCATCTTTTTTTTCACAAAGACGTTTTGTTTGCACTCAGATCAAAAAGATCAAAACTCTGTTGGATCTATCTTAAAGTGGGGAAAGGTCACTCCTGAAATGGGTAGAGGCCAGCGCATGTATGTTTGGAATTCTATGGGTGTGGGTGTAAAGGCATTGTACGTACAATAAAAAGGCTCAATGCAAAAACAAAAAGTCTTCATACAACGAGTCACTAGAAGGGGAAATATATTTCGAGGACATGACATTCATAGACGTGAGAAAGCTCTTTGAATGGATGGGGATGTTCATAAAGGCATATTCAGCCTAGGAATTGGCCTGCAACAAGCCCAATAGCTCAGTTTGAGAGATATTGGGTAATTGGATTTCAATGGAAGTGCCTTCACTTGATGTAGAGCATACCTGAATGGTGCCACCAGCAGCCTGGACTTCGGCTTGAATGGCTCCCATCCCCACACCACGGCCCGATAATTCCGTAATTTTTTGTGCAGTGGAAAGACCATCTGCAAAGATCAACTGGATAATGGCTTCTCTATTCAGGTCGATGCTTCTTTCTTTGGAAAGCAGTCCTTTTGCCACAGCAGTCGCCACAACACTATCAAGATCAATCCCCCTACCGTCATCTGTGAATAAGATCTGATAGCCCCCATCATTTTCAGCAATCGAAAGAGAGATAGATGCCCGAGAAGATTTAGCTCTGCGTTCTTCAGAGGATTCGATGCCGTGCGTGATGGAATTGCGAAGTAAGTGGCTGAGCGCCCGAAAAACCTCGGCATACCGTTCGGGCACCCGTACCATTTTGCCTTCGAAAGAAAATTGGATATCTTTTTCTTCTCGCAGAGCAATTCGCTCACACATTTGCTCAAGTGGACCGACAAGGTAGCGCACAGGCTTCTTCAAAAGTTCACCAGCAAAATCTTGTACAGCCTTGACAACTTGCTGGGCATCTTCTTGTGTGGAGATGTTTTGAAGCAACTCTGCCAAACGAGAGGGAGACAATCGCAAAGCCAACTCTTCGCCAAGACGAACACCCCAGATATCAAAGTTATCCTCAAGCATATCCAAGAAATTCCGCTTGAGGGCTTGAAGCGCTTCGGAAGGTATCACCCTTTCTTCTTCAATTTTGTGGATCTGTTCCACCAAATCAAAAAGTTCAAACAAGCCCCATACACCTTTCTGAGTGTGGAGTTCTCGTCTGGCATTGGTTTCAAAGACAGGCTCACCCACCTGTTCCAGAAGCCTGTCCAATCCGCTAACAAAGGCATTGGCAGCTTCTACAAAAAGCTCTTTCTCCCGCATGACTGCAACCAAACCTTTGATTCGAGACACTTCTTTTTGCGCTTCTCGCAAAGCTGTCGCATCGATCATCGAAAAAAGGACACCGATATGCTGTTCGTTCTTGGTGATCACAGAACCACTTAAAGCAACCACTTTGCCTTCGACTTCAACGAAGTCAGGCAGTTGTGCCATGGCGACTTCTTCAGGCAGCCAACCTTCAAATATTTGCTCGAAATGGAGCTGGAATTCATCTTGTTTCTCTGGTCTCATACCAAGCAAAGCGGTGAATTTGCTTCCCGCGATACCTTCACCTTTTCGAGTGAAAAAATGCGAACAAGCCTTGGAGTATCCGGGTTGCACCACAAGCTCTTTATCCACATAGCAAAGACCATAAGGGACATGATCCAAAATGCGTCGGATCGCTTGTGAACGAATACGTTCTTCAGTCCCAGTAAAATCCGAAAAGATCCAGGTATAACCGACTTGCAAAGCAGCATCATTTAACGCTCGCGCCACACTCAGATAAAAGCTCTTTTCCTCAATGCTGATGGGTCCTTCCCAACTGCCCTTTTGGTCCACCACATCTTTCAAGTCTTCCCAATTGCGCACACCAGGAGCGGAGACCTCCAGGTTCTCGAGTGTTGCGCCATTGAGGGCCACCATCTTCTCAAAACCAGTATTGCGAAAGAGTTCACGTCCGCTTTTGCTGGTCCCGATGATCCCCACTCTTGAAGTGGAATCCATGATATTCGCCAGGTGACTACGCGCCTCTGCTTGTCGAACCAATTCTCGAAGCATCGGAGCCACCTGGGTAAACCAACGCTGTTGTGAAGCACCCAGGTGACTCCAAAGATGCGCACAGAGGGGATCATCCAATTGTGTCTCTGCTGGAAGATAGAAAATACCTGGATGACTGGTAGCCTCGATCAAATCGAGAATAGCGGATTCATCTCTGATCTTGGGCGGAGGCGGTTCATAGGTCTCTGCAACCCTGACGTCTTCATCTATCCGTGTACGCCAAAAGGAACTGGTATTGAAGTGTCCACTCGCTGGCAAGGACATGTGCACACCTTTACGAGCGGCCAGGTACACATGCTGTTGCACAGTGTAGAGGCACAAAGCTTGCTCCTGAGCATAAGCCTCCAAAGCATGTAATTTTGCCTCACACTCTTTAGGCTCTAAAGTCGTCGCAGCATCGAGAAAACGCTTGTCATATTCCTCAGAACGATTGAGGGAAAAAGGCCCTTGGGAAAATAAGAATATGAAGTGGTGAAAAAGCCCGTGTAAGACGGGATTGTCTACGTTGGTTAGGGCAAAATGACCATCAAAGGTCCCCCCCATCATACGATTCACCACCACGCGTTTCATCCATTCAGCACGAGGTACGATCTCCGCTTCGAGACGGACACCAAGGCGATTCAAAAACTCCCGTACCAACAAAAAAGTCGCGGAAGAAGATGCGCTGACCAAACCTTTCAGCGTAAATCCTTCGGGATAACCAGCTTCGGCTAGCAGTTCACGGGCTTGTTCGGGTTCGTAATGGATGGGTTTGAGATTGGAGTTGTAACCCAATTGTCCCATAGAAAGAAGCGAAGAGGCCATACGTGCATTGCTGTGTTCTGCAACTTCAACTATCAAACCTCTGTGTAATGCCTGATTCAATGCTCTTCTGACTCGAACGTCTGCTAAAGGTCCTTCCTGTTTCCACAGGAAAAAATGCGAAAGTGTAGAAGGCTGATGCTTGACCTCTATATCTCCTTTTACCGAAAGGATCTGGGCATCATTGGCATCGATATTCAGCAAGAGATCCAGTTGCCCCTTTTCCAGGCACTCTACCCACAAAGGTCGCGGTATGATGGGAATTTCGATGCCATCAACAGTTGCCTCTTGTGCCCAATGCTCAGGATTTCTTTCAACCTTGATCATCTGCCCACGGTCCCACTTCAAAAAGCGAAAGGCACCTGTGCCGATGGGATGTTCAATAAAATAATCTGGCCCATGCTCTTGCAGGACTTTAGCAGGATAAATCAGAGAAAAGAAAAGCCTTTGCAAAAGCATTGCATCGGGAAAGTGTGTTTCAATACGGATCTTGAAATCATCACACTTTGTGACTTCTTTGATAGGTGACAGGATGCCACCTCCTAACATAGAAGGCTTTTCTGGATTCAAGTGGGCCCGAAAAGTCTCCACAACAGAGTCTGCGTCAAAGACCTCACCGTTGTGAAAAGTCACACCTTCGCGCAGGGTGAAAACCACGCTTATGGGGCTCTCTCGCTCCCATGAAGTCGCAAGATTTGGCTGGATACTTCCATCTTCGTCGATGTGGATCAAACCATCGTTAATCAACATGATCGCGACGTAAGATTCTGGATCAAATGCATGAAAAGCGTCCAAAGCAGGTGGATCTGCTGCATATGCTCCCAACCGTAAAATACTCATTTTTCAAGCCTTTCCTGTTTGTCAAACAGAGTTTTCCCATCAAAATGTTCTTATACATATCGAATTTGGCAAAGGAATAGAGAATCCACTCACACCCATCTTATAAAAGGATACTTCGGCTTTCCCGACTTTCCTCTACTCAGACATGTAAATGATGGCATTACATTGACAATCTTCCTTTTCAACAGGGTAACTCGAAGGCTTAATGAAGTCAAGCATATCACTAGACTTTTTAATAGAGTATGTACATTATCCAGCAATAAAAAACATCTTTCTCCAAAAAGAAATGTGTCCCTATTTCCTCTTCTGAAACAACAAGAGAAAGATACATAGTTTTGGACGACCGATTCTGAGTAAGTACTTCAATCTTTCGCCGCGAAAAGAATGTATAGGGCGTATTCTCTTTAGTACAAAGGTCACAGCTTCAAGGATACGAGAAGAATGTTGAGCAAAGGTTGCATCATCTGTGTACAAGACACAACTTATTCGAGATTTCAGGAGACGAACGACAAAGGAAAAAAGATGAGAAAAAAGCTCTTCAAAAGGGTGACCTTACTATTCTGCGCATCGATATTTATCGGTTTGACCTTCACATCTGGTTGTTGGCTCTTCGATGGAGAGACCAATTCCTGCAAGCAATGCACAAAGAAAAAAACCGTCTGTTGCTGCACAGGCAATGATTCTTTTTGCCTGGAAAAAAACCTGTGCATCGTGCAAAAAGACCACGCTCCCTGCCCCGAAAGAGAATACTGAGCCACAAAAGACACTCCAACCACAAAGCATCCCCGAAAGTACATGAAGCAAATGGGGCTGATACTGGACTTGATTGACATTTTTTCCCTTGCGGACTATGCTAACAGACGTTCAAAACGAGGACTCACCTATAGATCTCTGGGAAGTCACAGAACCCTCCATCGGCCCAAAAGAGCCCAAACACCTTCTTTTGTATCAGGAAGATACGCGCCGAGAAGGAGTCGTCTGCGCCAAGAGAAGTGATCTCTGGTGCAGTTCAATAAATGTTTTCCATGAATTTTCTGTGATTGTTCTAGAAACAAGGAGCGTCATGCTGGAGCACTGTCCGAACTGCGAATTTGATTTACGCGCTCTACTCAAGAAGAGAGCGTTCCCATACTGTCCCAAGTGTGGATTTCCCCTTACGGCATTGTCCGGTCAATACCAGATCGAGCAACAATTGGGCAAAGGTGGTTATGGTGCAGTGTATAAGGTCCAACACGTCGATACAAGGCAGATATACGCCCTCAAAGTTCTCAAGCCAGAGATCTTTACCAGCAAAGGACGTGACTCCATCTTACTCCGCTTTTTGCGAGAGATCCGTGTGACCACATCTTTGGCACAATTGAACCCACACATCGTAAATATCTTTGAGGCAGGCGAAGATCCAGATCTTGGTCCTTATTACCTCATGGAGTATCTCCAGGGACAAACCCTTGCAGCACTCTCTAGGGCCACCCCAGAATTCACTTGGCCAGAGTTGGTCCATCTCTTCAAACAACTGTGCAGTGCTTTACAAGCCGCTCATGAACAACAGGTTGTCCACAGAGATCTCAAACCCAACAACATTTTCATCGTTCACTTCAATGGTGATCCGCTCTTTTTAAAAGTGTTTGACTTCGGTATCGCAAAAGCCATGGAAGGCACCCTTCACCCCGAGCTGACCAAGGGAAAACTGGGAACCCCAAATTACATGTCCCCAGAACAATGTGAAGGCAAAGAAATTGATACCCGGGCAGATATCTACGCTCTGGGCGCCATCCTTTATTACATGCTCACCAAGACGCCTCCGTTTGTGGAGAGGAGCCTCGCAGCGCTGATGATGGCACATATCCGCTACCATCCAGAACCTCTCTCCCTGCGTTGTCCGACCCGTCGATTTCCCATGGAAGTGGAAGATGTTATCGATAGAGCACTTGCCAAAAGTCCAGAACACCGTTATCAAAGCCCGAAAGAACTGGGGGATGCCTTTGAGCAAGCCGTGAGAACTGCTTCTTTGCTAAATGATCCTTATGATCCAAGCGAAGCTTTGAATGGTGCGACCATCCAAACAGCTGCTTTTCAGTATCCTCCTCCAGTAGAAGCTCAGCAGGCTCCCAGCGAAGCTTCAAACACCTCAGCAGAGGCCAAAATCAATACCACTGCAGATCTTCCTGGTTCTGAACCCATGATATTTGCAGATACCTTTTTTGAAGAAGAACCGTCTGATCCCGAAGAGTCATCCTGACCATAGGAGAACCACTTGGCACACACACCCTCAAACCACCGAAAAGCGCATCTGAACGAACTCTTGGAACGCTTTCAACCTGATAATCCTGATGAGCAGGGATTCAAAGAAAGAATGTTGGATCTCCTCCACTCATCGGAAGAACCATTTTCTTCGAAACACTTTGTCCCAGGTCATTTTACTGCGAGCGCTTTTGTGCTTTCTCCCAGCAAAAAAGAACTGCTCTTGATCTTTCATGGCAAGCTTCACAAGTGGTTACAACCTGGTGGACACATCGATCCAGAGGACACCGATGTACTAAGCGCTGCCAAGCGAGAAGTTCAAGAGGAAGTGGGCATTTCCGAACTCACTTTGGTAGGTGACCAGATCTTCGATGTGGATATACACGACATCCCGCCTTACAAAGAAAAGCCCGCTCATGCGCATTATGACATCC
>Ga0213833_1002490_pt1 | contig 11917 bp, 17 predicted proteins | sample SWATP21_FD_160575 | JGI IMG/M metagenome (GOLD analysis project Ga0213833, IMG submission 160575) | Coastal seawater microbial communities from Marineland, Florida, United States - SWA TP2 #1 | ecosystem: Environmental > Aquatic > Marine > Coastal | place: USA: Florida | collected 2016-08-14
GGTTTTTGGGTGGGGGTGGGGGGGGGGGGGGGGGGGGGGCAAGGTGTTGTACTGCACGTCATGACACCAAGTGGCACGTCGTTGTTGTGGGTGGCCCGCTATGCAGGCTCGAGTCCCTGGGTATCCGCGCATCGTACGTATGAAAGACAACAGCAACAGGTGCAAGTGCACGCCCTCACGCGATTGGTTTGTTGCTGCTGCTGATGCTGCTGGGCTGGCGGTCAACTTATCTTGGTGCCACTACTATCAGCTTCGAGTTACGCAAAAAGGTTCGACGCTGAACGTTGGGATTTTCGCGTTGAAAGCTTGGGCGCTGGAAGCAAGCGTCCTCACCTGACTTCACATGAATGGGCTGTGTGGGCTGCCACGGTGGCAAACTACACCAGATTTTTCGTCGTGTCAACGGCAGCAAGAGTGGGGAACTGGACAAGCGCGAATTGGAACAAGCCCTCTATAAGCTGCACCCGATCACCGGAAGACCCATGGGTCTACAACCCAGCTTGATACTGGAGCCAGAGGAAGCGTTTGATGTCCGTGAGGGCGCCTGCTTGCTTCCCCTTTTGCTTTGTGTGGGGTGGGAACTGAACAGTCCATCTGCGGCGTTGCCGTTGCGTGTGCGTCATGGTGGCAGATGTTTGATGCCGACCACAGTGGCAGCATCGACCCTGACGAGTTCGCGCTCGTGCTCGAGTTTCTTGGGCTTGAATTATCAGCTCAACGATTGGAGCGCCTGTTTGCCAAGTTTTGCCACTCAGACAACCTTGAGATGAACAAAGCCGAGTTCATTAAGATGTGGGTGCAGGTCGCCAAGGTGCGGGATGCACTGTTGCGACGTGGGCAGCACGAGAACCGATGGGTGAACCCATGGGTGCTGGGCCGAAAGTTGGAGGCGGCGGTGCAAGAACAGCGCAGGCTGGTACGTAGCTGGTCGCCATGCCCGGGTGTTTGTTTGCCCTTTGTTTAGAGTCGAAACTTTCGACACTTCGTGCAGCGGCAGTTGTGGTGCATGTGCGCTGCATGCGTTGGTTTGGTGGGTAGGAAGGAGGGTCCATGACTCTGACCCGTTTTTGTTCAATGATGGTGCCACACGGTGTGACTCACACCAGGAAACGCTTGCCAAGGAAGAGGCAGAGAAGTGGAGTGTTTGGAGAGACAAGATCACACAGAAGCGAGAGGACTGTGAACGAGTGCTTCGCATTGCGGAAGTGGAGCTGGCAAACGCCCTGGACGCCGCCGGTCAAGTGTACACGTTGGGAACCGGTGCCCACAATTGTATGCTCGCCAAACCCATTCCTAACTCGTACGTTCCGGTTCTGTGGTGTGACGTACCGTGTGTGATACTTGTGGTGTGTGGGTGCCATTTCTTCATGTGTGTGTGCTGCCGCGCTACCCCGTGGTGGAGGTGTTTGGTTGAACGATCAAATCCTGGTGATGGTATCCATTTTGCAGTGGCGATAACGTGGATGTTGTCGAACGGCTGTGGCTGCGCCGCACGAATCCCTACTTTTACGAGAAAGACGAAGCACGCTCCAGGTTGCCAGATGACATCGTTGTGGACCCCAACGATCCCAACAGCCTCATGGCTGCAGCTCGTCGTGACTTGGGGATGAAGCAGCCCCTTGGGGCTGTTCCAGAAGAGGACCTGTTGCATGCCCCAGAGGAAGACCTCATCATCAACGAAGCCGGTGAAGTTGTGCAACGCCCCACCGGCGAGACGTCGTCCGACAGTGAAACCGAAACGGACTCCAGCGACGAGTCGACATCGGAGAGCGATGATGGTGGCACCGTGGCCCGAAGCATCCGAAGCGGCCTTAGCAAGCTGTCTTGGCTCATGGGCAGCCTGTCGAAGAAGATACGGCCAGGGGAGAAGTCACGGGCGCCACTGGACCCGCGAAACAAGTATCGGCACGCGCGGCGCTCCTCACAACGCTACGAGCGCACGGCCCTCGCCAACAACGAGCGCCGCGAATCGTTGACCGCACTGCAGGCCATGGACCCTGATTCACGCGCTCGTGTCATGGCGATGCACCTCAAGGCGAAGCGGCGGCGGGAGATGAAAGGCCTGTTCAACAATTACGGGGATGATGTCTACGCTAACTCCACACTCATTCCGCGCTACAACCCTGTTATGCGAGAGCGTAAAGCTTTGGCGGCGGAGCGTTTGCGCGAGCGTGCCAAAGCCATTCGACAGAGGTGGGAGCGTGAGAATCTCCACTTCAAGGCAGTTGCCGAAGACGCGCTCCAGCACGACGCCCGCAGACGCCATGCAGCCAAGTATGGTGCCACAGCTGGGGGTGGTACCGGAACTGGTGCACGGACGGAAGACAGCAGCAACGAGGAAAAGAAGGGGCACGAGAGTGAGACCGCCGCCGGTGCTGGAGTCCGTGCTGGCGAAGGTCATTCGAAAGAAGGCACGAGCGCCGAGCCGTCACTAGCCACGTTCGTACGCGCGTTTGTTTGTCTGGCTGTTGTGGTTCTGTGTGACGTGTGGTGCGTACCGCTGCTCTCTGCGCCCATCATGAATGCAGGCTTGTTGCTGCCAAGGCTACGTCTCATGCCTTCAAAGGGTGCATCATTGCACCGAATGGGGCAGCGCTGTGGGGCAAACAAGTCCAACAAGTGGCATTGTCTTCCGCAACTGCGTTCGCATTGACCCACACCGGTGTCGTGGAAGTGTGGGGTGGGATGAACAAGTGGTGGCACGACCCTGCCCAGAAGAAACCGCGCCTGCCCCACGAGATGCCCTCGAATGTGGTCCATAACCCCGACGAAAAGAGTGCTGTGGTGATGTCCACGAGCGTGAAGAAAGGAAAGAAGAAGAAGAAAAAGGCGGGCAAGAAGAAGAAACGCCGCAAAAGCAACTCGGATGCGCTTCCGGCAGATAGCAATGCCCCCATGCCGATCCCGCCACGTGTCCACGCAATCCAAGCAGCTACATCTTCCCAGCATCCACATGCAAGCGCGCCAGGGTTGCCTGAACTCGCAGTTGTCAGCGAACTGGAGGGAGAGGTGGAGTGGGGAGACGCGCCGGCCTCGCATGGTGGCAATGACGGTACTGTGGAAGGCCACATTCCCTTGCCTTCTGATGGCACCCACTTGACCCCACGCAGCGCCATGCTGACCACGACATGTGTGGCCGGCACGTGGCAAGGAAAAACGAAAGAGCAACAGCTGCTTGAGGTATGCGTGTGATTGATGGTCACCTACCCCCGAAAACGTCACATGACTGCACGTTTGTTGTCGCGTGTGGTGCTGTGCCAGGCTGCTGAGCAAAAGAAAGAGGAAGACGAGCTTCGTGCCGACAGGTTGCAACGTGTGGCTGTGTACTACGAATGCTACGTAGAACCACCGCCTGGTGCGAGTCGGGTGAGTACTTCGTTCGTGTACCGCTGCATGTGCAACCACAGTGCCTGAAACGTGCTGATTGGGAACTTCGCAGCTTCTCTTTATTGAGGCTGTGCTCCTGCCACTATTTCCGATGGCGGAAATGAAATTCTCGCTGGAGCTACGTGGTGATGCCTACGCTCTTGCCCGAAGCCGGAACAAGCTCGATCTTGTGGAGTACATTGCTGACGTCCTGGAAGTCGAAGAGCGGTGGTACACCGCCACTGAACAAAGTTTGATTCGGGAGCTCGATCTCCGCATTCGTGTCCGTGAAAACCGCCTGAGGCGGTGTGTGTTCATTTGTTAACGCCACGTTGTCTGCGCACTCAGGGCCACATGCTAATGAACAAGACGTTTTTGGCTCAAATGAACAAGGGGCGATTTGACTACATAACGCGGCGCACGCGCAAAGCTGGGGCAGTTCAAAAACATCGCGAAGCCAAGTATGCTGCCAGGCGCGAGCGCGAACGCAAAGCTTTAGAAGATGCGGAGGCCCAGTTTCAGGAGTGGCGCGAACGACGTTCAGCGACACTGGCAGCACTCCGTCATGGTTCAGCTGCTCGGCGTCGACCGAGCGCTATGGGCAAGAAACTTGGAGCAACAAAAGGCGCTCAACGAATTGTTAGGACTGACACACCAATCGGCTCATTTGGTGGAGTCACGCAACGCGGACCCCCACGCAGAACTCCCCGAGACTCAGAGCGCGTTCTTGCGGTCATTGCTGGGCAGCAGCATGCCGCGGTTGTGCACCGCACGCGTGGTTTGCTCACGTGGGGGGCAGGTGGGGGCGGGAGGCTTGGCCACGGTGACACACTTGACCAGCCACTGCCCAAGGTTGTTGCTGCACTACAAGGAGTGCCGCTTGCGTGCGTGTCACTCGGCCGAAACCACTCTGCTGTGGTATCAGCGCATGGCGAGCTGTACGTATGGGGTTCTGCCAGCAGTGGCCAGCTTGGCTTTCCAACGCAATCGTTTGGACGCGAATGGGTTAATAGTGTGGGCAAGACCGTACTGGAAGTGGGCAGGAGTCATATCGGAGACGTTCATTGTGTGTTGCCGACGCGTTTGCACATTCCAGCGCCTGGCAAGCCCATTGACACACCGCAAATGATGGCTCTTGTAGCATGTGGTCATGCCCATACTGTCGCAGTCGATGTAAACGGTCACGCTTGGGTTTGGGGCAGTAGTGACGGCGGGCGTCTTGGAATTCCGCTGCCGAAGCGACAAATTGTGGTCGGGTACGTACAGTGCATGCATGTTGGCCGCACTATTATTGGCTCTCACCCAACGCCACACGCGCAGAACTCCGCGTCTTGTCGAGGCGCTTGCTGGGTACAAGATTGTGAGCGTTTCCGCCGGAGCATCGCACACGGCATTGTTGTCCGAGATTAGAGAGGTAATCAACCCTCACACTAATCTGCCACATACGGTGGGTGGGAAAGTGTTTGTTGCAGGCCCTCCATGGGCTTTGGGGAAACCAGTCGACATTTTCAGAGAAACGGAAACACTACGCGGGATTCCGGGCAAACAAGTGAGCTGCGGATATTCTCACACAGCCGTGGTTACCAAGGAAGGCGAACTGTGGACATGGGGCAACAACCACAGTGGGTGCACTGGCCATCCAGTTGACCAGCACTTCGTCGTAGAACCCACGCGTGTCGATGCTATCTACACAGTGTCAGAGAAACTATCAACGCCGGACAAGCTCGCGCGACAATCCAGCACCTACAATCAACGTGACGCTGGCATCGCCTTGAATGGAGATCGGGTGAGTCCATGACTTTTGTGCCGTGTTGATTTGGTTTTGCTACTCCCTCAGCATCGCTACTTTTCCAGACCGGTCTCGGCGAAAGCAACTGTACCCACAGCCTGCGCGATTCATGTGGTTGGTGGGAGGTTGATTTGGGAGCGAACGCCACAATTGAAACAGTCAGAGTTTTCAACCGCGAAGACGGGAAACTCGCCAAGCACTGCGACCCGGACATGTTTTCAAAACGGTTGGCGCCGTTCTATGTTATGGCATCCACTATTCCGTTTGGTGATGAAATTGGTGATGAAGCACTCGAAGCCGCACTCCATCGTGCTGCAAGGTATAAGCGCTTTGCGCATAACCGGCGCGAGTATGCGTGGACAGTTCCTGTTGGTACTGTGGCGCGATACGTGCGGATTCAGATAGATTCGCGCACAGAGTACATGCACATGGCGCAAGTGGAAGTGTATGGCAGTTGGGGTGATGCACCCAAAGGAAAACCTGTGAGCAGCGTGGCCTGTGGTCGAGACGCAACGCTAGTCGTTGTGTCGCCGGAAACAGACAGACGGTATGGTAGGATGTGCCGTGGTGGTGCCTTCACGTCGGAGTCACGTTTCCTGTACAGGAACCTGGAGATGTTCTACAAGCGTGCCATTGCAGCGGATCCTCACAATGCAATGATATTGCGGGAGTTGGATGCGTACGCAGAAGCATATGCCAAGTGCGTTGGAGAGTACTGCACCGAGTGTAGTCGCAATGCCTCATGCTCTTCTTCTTGCCAGGTACGGTTTTGACTACCGCGATCCCCAAGAGTATGTGTCCGCAACGATCCCACGTGAAGGTGACGATGTCACAAGCACATGCGAGGGTGATGGCGCCGATGCTGGTGTCAAGACAAGCGCTGGCGCTGGCGTCGAGACTGGCAGCGATGACACTGTCACCCCTGCGCCTGATGGCAACCAACAAGCCAGCAACGGCGCGGTGCTTCAGTCAGAAGCAGCATTGACAAGGAAACGGGGCATTTATCACAGGCACCGTCGTGACAAAAATGGCAACGGAGTGTTCTCCACCACAAAGGCTGGAGGAGATGCCTGGCAACTTGCCAAATCTTTCGAGCGTGCCAAGTCACAACGAATCATTGCTGAGCCTCAGAAGGAGACGGTTGCAACACCGCCGGTTGCAAAACCGCCGTCTCCGGCCGAGCTCAAGCTCGATTTGCAGAAAGTTCAGCACCGGGAATCTCCCAAACGTGCCGCGCGCGTTGTCCTGAGACAGGGGAGCGTAGCTCCTGAAGACAAGGAGTACGACATTGAGGCCGTATTGGAGACGGTGGATGCCAATCGGGATCCTGCAGATAATTCGTGTCCACTTTGTGTGCCGGGTGCGCGCTGCCCTGTTTGCTGCTTCCACAAGAAATGGGTTTCGCGGATGGTGCGAAAGCGCCACCAGCAAGTGTTGGAGTTTGACCCGCCGTACATCATGTCGTCAAGCGATAGCGATGGTGAGGAGGGCCCAGAGGGGATTGGTGAGCCCCGTGAGTACTGGAATGTACGTCACCTGGGGTCGTGGCAAGCAGAGGGCGTTTCTGTGTGTCGCGTGAACCATGCGTTCCCTTCCTCTGCAGCTCCGCGACAAACGACGCACGCTGCGGACTGAGCAACGCGAACTGGACAAGATGATTAAAGATGGGCTAAGTCAGTGCACAGAGTAGCCCCTCGACGCGTGCAAGGTGTCTCACGTGATTTGGTTGCGTGCGCGTGCAGTGACGCCGCCTGAGATTGACCGAGCTCAGCGTCGCTTAGACAAGCGCAAGCAGGTATGCGTCAGTGCATTTGTGTCCATCTCCTTGTCTTCTTCACGTGCAGTGTCTGCCAGCAACTCCGCAAGCAAGCGTTGGAGGTTCAAATGACCACGAAGACAGCCGAAGGGGGCGGTATGTATGGCCGCCCAATGGGTATTTTCTCCGCTCGCTCTGCCTCTACTGCGACGTCGGTGCGTTCCACGGACACTGGTGCATCTACTGGCTCAGTGGATGACGCTGAACGCCTCAAGCGCGCGAAGCGCGAGGCGAAGGAGCGCGCGAAAGAGAAGGGCAAGTTCCAACGTACATTGCTGCTTGAAAGTGGTCACCGTGTGGACCCGGAGCAAGAGGTTGTGATAAACGAGCAAATGCTTGCCAAAGAGCGGCTGCGACACGAATTTGAGCTGACACGTCGAAGTGGGGTTGGGTACGATGTGGAGGTTCGATGAACAGCTTGTGTCGCCCTTGTGACCGACCTCTTTCGCAGGTTTGGTCTAACAACGGGCGAAGATATCACGGATGCAAAGACTGCTCGTAGCGACATCACAGTACCCCCATTGGACTCCTTGCTGGAGGAGGTGCACTCCTACCGGTGCGTGTGTCTTTGCGCAGCATGCATGCCTTTTGCCAACCGTGTTGTGTGTTCCAGGCAATGGTTTTTGAAGAATGTAGTTGCACTTGTTCTCGAGACTGAACCACCCCCCATAGATAGAGAGGAGGCCCCACCACCTCGGGTATGTCGCCTATGGGCTCGTTTTCTTTTCCTGGTTGGAACTTGAGATTGGTGTGCCTCACTCCCTGAACACAGGTGCCAACGTTCAAGGACCGTGCTCGGGGATGGAGAATGTGGGCAGACAAGAAGCGCCACAACACACGGAAGCGCATGAAACGCCTTCGCCGGAGGTTGAGGAGCGCGCCGAAAGAGCTGTGGTCGTTTATAGTTGGTCGAGACGTGCCAGCACCCCTCCCAGCACAACAGAAACGCAAGAGCGACGCGGTTGATGTTGAGAAGTATTTGAGTGCCAATCGGCCAGAGCGGTCGCAGCGAGTGCTTCCAAGTGCAGCTGAAACCAAACGGGCGAAGTCGTTCAAAATCAACAATGATCGGTTTGTCGTGCTGGCGGGTCCTTGTTGTTGGTGGGTTGCTGACGAGCGCGATGCATGCCACGGCTTGTGTCATGCACAGATACCCCGACCTGGCTGCGGTGACACGTGACGTGTTGTTGCGAGATGGTGGTGTCGCTGCGGAAAATTTCGCCTTGCGCGCCATGGCGGACAAGGGCCCCCGGCAAGGGAGTGGCGCGGGAGGCGCACCACCGCCCCTGCTGGAGGAGAGCTCTGTTGACTTGGACAACAGCCCTCACCATGCGCTGTCACCTCGGTCATACAAGATCCTCATGGAACGAGAGCGTGTTCGTTTGAACCAACGTACTGACAGGGACCCCTTTGACGACACTGCGCACGCCCATTTGCCCATGTCGCCAGAAAGCAACATGCGTCCAGATACGCTTTACACTGATCGCTCTGATCGTTCTTTCCGGAGCAGGGAGAGTTCATTCAGCGGAAGTGGCCACAGCTTCCCGGCACGCCGTTCCAGGGCCGAGGGGGGAGGAGGCCAAACTGACCGTTCTGTCGAATCAATCTGGAGCCACACCACTTCTTACAGTGGAAGCGAAGTCAGCGCCACATCGAGCACTTCCAGAGGAGCGAGGCGCCGCCAACGGCTGCTTGCACGCCGTCGTCAAAGAGGTGTCAATTCAAGGTCCCAGGCCAGCTCGGCGTCACACTCCAGTGTGCCACCATCCCGCTCCAGCTTCATGAGTATGCGCTCCTTAGACCACCACTAGTTTGCCGAAACTGTGCCAGGTTGGCCTGGCACGGAAGAAACTGTTCCAAGTTGGAATTTCCAACTGCGATGTGCATTGAATGCGTAGCAACTTCCAAGTCGCTAAGATGTGAACCCAACGCACACAAGCAACGGAACATTCACAGAGCAATAAGACCCTGTGCACAACGCCCCATGCAAAGAGGTGGACATTGTGCACATCCGGAACAGAAGCATGCACGACATTTTGTTTCTGTTTCATGGTGCTGTCATCCATGAGCTGGATTTGGGGTGGCGTTTCGCACGCAGCGACGCTGCACTGCACAAGCAGCGGCAGCCTGTGAACTTTGGTTCGTTTCGCACAGTCGCTTGGTGCGTGACGTACTACGTACCGTACGTGCAGGCTGCACGGCGCAGCTGATCGTTCTTGCTGCAGGCAAGCGGGACGCTGAACGAACTCACGCAAAACAGACAGCGCAATACCCATCGCTGTCACCAAAGTTGCTAAGGAACGAGTTTCGTCGGAGAATCTGTGGCCCCAGAGTGTGAGTGTAACTTGCGAGTCGCGACTGTTCGGGCCCCGAACTTCGGGGTCAAATTTTTTTCGTACAGCACATTGGACTCTCAGGTTGTTGTCAGTGCCGTCGTCCAGACATGCAACTTGGGATTCGTGCGTGGTCAGACAGGAACATTGTTGGTGAGCTCCTTTGCATGGCCACGTGAGGAACAATTCCGTCCCACGTTGAGGACGTACATGTAACCAATGTTTGGTTTGACTCAAAGGGCACTTTTCTCAGTCTTCACTGTGTGTGTTTGGGGGAGAGCACCAGCCAGCTCTTCGAGGTGCGGAGACGCACCCAACCGTTGCGACTCGTGTCATACACATGTCGCCAGGCGAATGAGAGACGACGGTTTCGGCGAGGACTCCGCAAGCCGGTCACACTCTTCATGGTATGTCCGCATATGATTCACGCTTCATAATGTGTCGTGACCCAAGTCAATTGGCAAAACTAGCAACCGTTCAAACCTCGGTTTTTGGTGCAACTTGCTTTGCCCTGTTTGTCGTCTGTCGGTGGGTGCTGTCACGGATCTGCAGCGTGCTCGGGCTGTATTCGCACTGATTGAGCCTGTGCGCCATCTGCCGTCGACTACACTGGCTTCGATCGGGTTTGGGATGTTGTGAGTGCGACACGCGACGCGCACAGCGCTGTCCCGTCTGCCTACTCTCAGTTGATTGTCATGGCATCGTCGTCCGGCTCTCCGCCTAGGCATGGCATTCGACCACATGGATGGGAGTGGATTCTGAAGTCCTTGTGGGTTGAAGGAGACAGTCGAAGATGCCGCGTGGCTCTGCCAGATACGGTGCTGGTTGCCAAGGGCTCCATCGAGCGCCCGTTGTATCGTTGGCTGTTCACCTCGAAGTCCGGGGTTGTCTCGAAGAAGAAGGATGACAACTTAACGGTGCACAAGTTGACACGGAAACTGTTGAAAGAGTCCGATACTGTATGTTTTCGCGCGCCTGCCTTTGTTGTGTGTCGCTGTGTATGTGGACTTGTGCTTGTGTGTGTGCCTATGCGTGTGTGTGAGCGTGCGTGCATGCGTCTGCCTTCGTGCGTGTGCGTATCGTGTTGTGTGCATCAAGCAACTTGCCCATTTCTATCTCTCGCCACCCGCACTCACGTTGTCTGATTGGTGGCGGTTATTTGTTTGTGCCCAACCTGCAGGTGGTGGCGTACTCCTCTGGATCTCCAGATCCACACATCCTCTCTGCCATCGCGTTTGAGAAACTCCTCAATCGGGTGCTTCGTGGCAGCGGCGGCGCTGTGTGTGCCCTGCAAGCTCACGTCCAAGGGACGTCGTACCGTGTGTCTTTCAAGCGCGGTACAGGCCCGACCAAATCGTCTTGGCGAACTGTGCGTGTGATGGACAACGGGAACGAGGTCGTGTCGCGTGCAGGAACGGTGAACGCCACTCTTGCAGAAGCTGCTGCACGCCTCATCCAACATGTGGAAGACGTCAAGGTGAGGGCATATGACACCACATGATTGCACGCCCACGCCCCCGCGCCCCCTTCATCTCCTGTTGTTGTTGTGCCCCTTGCGGTGGTGTGCATTGGCGCGTGGCCCCTTGCCACTTTTTGCGTTTTGTGCCGTGCTCACCTCCATGTCGTATCCTTTTCCTTCCATTGTGCTTGTGTTGCCGTGTGCGTGGTGTGTGTGGTGATGGGATGACTTGTGGCCTGTTTGTGGCTTGTTTGTGGCTTGTCGTTTCGTTGTCCCCCCACCTTCAACTCCCCTAACTGTGCCGCAGCACGTCCGTGTCGCCAACATGACACTCTCGTTTGTGGTTCCGAAAGGCACGGATCTTCCGATCCTTGTGCATGTGCCCAGCGTGCACACGCGCAAACATTCGCCAGATGCCGACAGTGGAACGGTTGTCCCGTTGCTGGCGATGAAGCGTACACGCGAGGCGTTGCATCAAAGTGCCCGCCACACCCGCAATGTAGACGCCGCAGGCGGTGACGGTGATGGCAACGGCAATGGTATGTGGGCACAACAGTTTCCTGTCCCTGCTTCAGGACTACAGGCACGACCAGGCACGGGGAGCAGCAGCGGCGGAGGTTCTCGCCGTGGATTGGCGGGCTCCGCGTCGTTACCCATGCTGAAGGAGGGGGAGACAGGAACCCGATGTGCCGGCCAGTTTTGTGGCTGCCGTGTGGAGCGTGTGGGAACTGGTGTATTCGCGGTTCGACGGCCCCACTCGCAGTTTACAAGCGTACGTTACACCGCTGATGTGCTGGGTGGTGTTCGTGATGGGGCACTCTTGAAGTTGACACGGAACGGGATATTTGACATGCTGCGTGATGCGTCTTGTATGTTGCTTTTCGAATGCGGGCTTCCTTCCTCCGGCTCCTTCTTGTGTTTTTCTTTTCTCTTGTTTCTGTGCCAAGTAGAACAACGCAGAGTTTGAATTGCCCAACAAGTCAGTGCTATTGGCACGACGCACGATGGGCTACCTCACCTTCCTTGCGGCCACTTCAAGTGCCGGCCACCTGCCCGTTTCTGATGGCGAGAAAGCGGCCCGGTGGAAGGCGGAAGACGGGCAGCTGCAACGTGACCTGGGCACGAGGGTGCGTTCTTTGGTGTGTTGGGTGATG
>Ga0213833_1002491_pt1 | contig 11914 bp, 10 predicted proteins | sample SWATP21_FD_160575 | JGI IMG/M metagenome (GOLD analysis project Ga0213833, IMG submission 160575) | Coastal seawater microbial communities from Marineland, Florida, United States - SWA TP2 #1 | ecosystem: Environmental > Aquatic > Marine > Coastal | place: USA: Florida | collected 2016-08-14
AATACTGTACAAATATAGTCACAACAGCAGGAGGATATGAGCAACGCAATAGCTCATGGTCTAATGCCAGAAGAAAATTTAATGTCACACATGGTGTCAAAAATGAAGTACAATTCAAGCAATTGTCGGAATTCTTCCACAACTGCAGAGGCAGAGCAATAGGATTCCGCTTCAAAGATTGGAGCGATTATAAGGTAAGCCAGGAAATAGTTGCACAGGGTGACGGGAAGCGGCGCAATTTCCAATTACAAAAAACATATAGCGTTAAAACCATCGACGGCTCCACACAACAACACACAAGACATATACATAAAATAGTACAAAATACAGCACAATTCTATCTAGTAACTAAAAAAGCAGGAGAAGTCGAAAAATTCCGCTCAAATCAATACAATGAGCATTCTTCACAACATAATATGAAAAGAATGCGTATTAAAAATACCATCAACGCAGAAGGAGATGTTTATCTTAACTATAATACGGGAATAATCATAACAGATAAAATTCTAACAGAAGATCAATATATATTGGCAAATTTCGAATTCGACGTGCCCGCTAGATTCGACACAGATATCTTCCCAACAACTATCGAAGGTACAGATTTATATAAAATAAACGACATACATATCATAGAGATAAAATTATAAATTAGTGCAAATAATCAACTATCAAATTATTAATCATTATGGCTAATAATATACTAAATAGTACCAAAACTGAAGTAACAACACTAGCTATGTGCTGGAAGTTAAAACTACGCAACAAAAAAGTACTAGGATTCACTAACCATGATAAAGATATAGTCATAGATGATGTGCTATATATCGCTGATAGTGGATTCACAAGTAGTGCAGTAGCAAGTAATAGCGATCTGTCCGTCGATAATCTGGACATACAAGGTATTATTAGTAATAGCATTATATCAGAAGATGATATCCTCTCCGGATTATACGATCATGCAGAAATCGAAGTCTTCATGACAGACTACCTCAATCCTCACACAGGCATTATTAAACTGAGAAAAGGCTGGTTTGGTGAGGTAAAATTAAGTAGCTCCCACTTCATTGTCGAGGTGCGCGGCCTCCTACAATCACTAGACGCCACAATAGGAGAGCTATACTCACCAAATTGCAGGGCATGCCTAGGCGATAGCCAATGCTGTGTAGATACAGAGCTGTATCGTATCAATGATTTGCATGTAACAGAAATTATAGATGATCAAAGCTTCCTTTTCAAAGCTAACACTCAATCTGAAGCAAAAATACAAAATAATAAGATGTATCTATATGGGACTGTGCTATTTCACACAGGTAAAAATGCTGGTCACTCAATAGAAATACAATACTGCGATCACCAAAGGATCTGCATTATGCTACCACTACCACATGCAGTTAGTATTCATGATGCCTTCTCCATATTACCAGGATGTGATAAAAATATATCCACATGCATTAACACATATAAAAACGCCATAAATTTCAGAGGCGAACCGCATATACCAAGTGCCACAAAAATAAAAAACAACAATTAGGTTTATCATCACACCTCCATTACATTATTTACGTAATTCACACTACTATGAGTAACGTTATCGATATAGCGCGTACATGGATCAATACACCATTTATACCACAAGCAAGAATAAAGAATGTTGGGTGCGATTGTGTCGGTCTCATACTAGCAGTATGTGAAGAAGCAGGTATCAAATCACTTCTTACTAATGCACCACTGTCCATGCATGATGATACTCATTATCACTACTATAGAGATAGTAATAAGCTACTACATAAGCTTGATGATCATTTCCCAGTAAAATGGAGTAATACGCACAACAATATTATCGAGCAGATACCGCTGCTTATAGGAAATATCGCCCTTTTCCATCTTGGATTCAATGCATACCACATTGCTTTCATTAGCGAAGTAGGTCAATATGCAAATAATGATGAGCGCTATGTCCGGATAATACATTCGTGCGCAAAAGCACAGATAGTGACTGAACACATTATATGCAGAAAATGGTTACGCAGAATAATTAAGATATTCTCTACAAATACATAATAACACTAACTACGATAATCTTTATACAGCCTAATTGACAGCATTAGAATCTACATATATAATACACGCTATTGATAATTAGTAGATTTTTTATATAGTCATAATGACAAAACCACTAATGTCTAAGGCTACAGCTGTGTGGCTTGTAGATAACACATCCCTGACATTCGCACAAATAGCACGATTCTGCAATATGCATGAGCTAGAGATAGAAGGCATAGCTAACGGTGATGTAGCTGAAGGTATACTGGGCATGAATCCAGTGGAGTTCGGACAGCTGTCAATGGATAATATTAGGGAGTGCGAAGCAGATAATACCAAGGATCTTGTCCTCTCTACTGAAATCGAAACAGCAATAAACGAAGAAGTAAATAAGAAGGGTGCTAGGTACACACCAATCGCAAGACGTGCGGATAAACCTAGCGCAACACTGTGGCTACTACGTCACTGCCCACAAATGAGCGATAAACAAATCATGAAGCTGATCGGTACAACAAAAGCAACGATCAATGCAGTAAAAAGCGGCACACACTGGGATTCAGAGAACATTAGAGAAAAAGATCCTGTGCTACTCGGACTATGCTTACAAAGCGAGTTGGATGCAGCATATGCCATAGCAAAAGAAAGGGATGACAAGGCATCGGCCGACACAGCCACCGTTACAGCGGATTAACTCATACTACTGATACTATAATACTACACATTACGTATTAAGATTAGCATAGTATAGTCGCGCAAATACATAGGTGAAGCTTAGTATATAAAAGTGCAATATTAACAATAAGCTATAAACAAAGCACATAGAAGATATGAATTCCCCTTTCTTAATAAAACCATATATGCTAGAATGATAGATATGGTTATACGCACATCTTAACTACCTCTACATAAAATAGAATGACAACGCACAATCTACAAATTACACAAGCAGCAGCTGATCACATTTATGATGTTATTTCCACTAGCTCTGGTAAATCTGCGCAAGAATTTGTTGATGATACCTCCTCTCAACAATACCTACGCATCGAGGTAAGTGGTGGTGGTTGTGCAGGATTTAAATATAACTGCTATTTCTCATCTGATACACTTAGTGATGATGACGTGGTAATTAAATCTGCAATTAAAGAAAAAATGGCAGAGGTATCAATAGTGCTAGATAAATTGTCGCTAAATTATCTACAAAATAGCACTCTTGACTATATTAAGAGATTGGGATATGCCTCTTTCAAGATTATTAATCCGAATGCCAAAAGCACCTGTGGGTGTGGTACATCCTTTAGTCTATAGGAGTAGGCGATTGATGCAATAATAGATAAATAATAATATTGGATAATACAATAAATGATACAAACTTCACATCAATTCACTCTATGAGCAAAGAAGATTTCGTGAAAAACGTTTTCAACACAGTAGCAAATCGCTATGACCTTATGAATGACCTCATGAGCTGCGGCCTACATCGTGCATGGAAGAAAACATTAATCCAAGCAATGCCAAACAAAGAAGCTAGCTCACTTCTAGATATAGCTGGCGGTACAGGAGACGTTGCTGTGCAATTTATCAAGAATGGTGGAACATCTGCTGTTGTTGCCGATATTAACGAAGCAATGCTAAAGGTAGGACAATCAAAACTTGTGGATAAGGGTATTATAGATATACCCATTGAATGGGTAGTTGCTGATGGAGAAAATCTACCTTTTGATGATGGTCAATTTGACCTATGTAGCATAGCATTTGGCATTAGAAACTTCACTAATATCAAAAAAGGGCTGATGGAAGCAAGAAGAGTATTGAAATCACATGGGAAATTCTTTTGCCTGGAGTTTATCAACCCTCAAAGCATGAGTAATGGCCTAAGTAAAAAACTATACGAACTATACTCTCACTACTGCATCGCAAATATCGGCAAATTTGTTGTTGGAGATAGAGAGCCATATGACTACCTAGTAGAAAGCATCAGGAACTTCCCCATAGAAAAAGATTTCATGGAAATGATTAATGCAGCAGGATTTACAAATATCAGCGTACAACATATGACAAATGGAGTTGTTGGACTATACCAATGTAGCTAAATACTGCAAGACATAGATATGCACATAAAATTCCCCACCAACTACATTCTATAATTAATTGGTAAATGCAACCGTCTCAAGAATTATCCATCTACGTACACTGGCCATTCTGTAAAAAGAAATGCCCATACTGTGACTTCAACAGCCATGTTAGAAATAATATAGATGACCAAGAATGGCTCACAGGCTATCTTTCAGAAATTGACTACTACAATAATATGCTGGCCCTATCTGATAATTATGAGATAGTCAGCATATTCTTCGGCGGAGGCACACCATCTCTTGCTAATCCAATGATTATAGACCGTATTATTAACAAACTCTCCAAAGTAACAAAATTTAGTAAGAATATTGAAATCACTCTTGAAGCTAATCCCACATCAATCGATATAAATAACCTAAAAACTCTTCACTCAGCTGGTATTAATCGCGCTTCCGTCGGCATACAAAGCTTCAATGATGCAGAATTGCGCTTCTTAGGACGAGAACATAGCAGTGCAGAAGCATTAAGCGCATTGCACTCTGTCGCAAATTGTTTCGAGAACTATTCATTTGATATGATATATGGTCTACCAAACCAAACAATAGAAGATTGGCAAGCAAATCTCCGTTACGCATCACAATTCTTTGATAAGCATGTTTCTCTTTATCAGCTCACCATAGAAGATGGTACGACCTTCCACAGATGGCATAAACTCAATAGATTTACCATGCAAAACGACGATAAATTAGCTGAATTCTATAAAATTACCCAGGAAATAATGGAGCAATACCAAATGCCAGCATACGAAATTTCAAATCATGCTAAGCCAGGTAGCGAATGCAAACACAATATTTCTTACTGGAAATATAAGGACTACATTGCCATAGGCGCTGGAGGACACAGCCGATATATGCATAATAACAAGAAAATTGCATCTATAAATTATAAATTACCAGAAAAATGGCTCAAATATGTAATAGATAACAATAACGACGGATGTGCTACGGCAAAAACAGAAATTCTAGATAGCAATATGATACGATACGAAACAATACTAATGAATATGCGACTATGCGAGGGAATGCGCTTAGATCATCTATCTGAATTAGGTGTAAAACAGGACTCCATCACTGCACTCATAGACGATAAGTTAATCATAATACGTAATAAAGGAGGACAATTATACGCACAAGCAACACTTAACGGCAGATTATTGTTAAACATCATCATTTCAAGGCTATTAGAAGAATAAAGCGAAGTGATCATTACATAAATATTAATATAAAATCAATATGAACGTACCTCATGAGTTACACTAATTGCCCTAACAGAGGCTATACTAAAAAATATTTTGACAAACAAAACATTTATGCTATCCTCACCTCAACTTGATCACTGCACAGATGAACTGTCCTTTGTTGTGTTTTAAATCTTAGATAGCTGTGGTCTTGTTTAGTGCATTGATGGCGCTTACTTGTCTTTGTATACTATTTTAACACGTGTTTTAACTAAGTTTGTTATATAAGAAGTTATATTATGAAAAGCGAAAATTCGAAAAATATTAAGGAAAGAGTAATGGAGCGCATCGCTAAAGCCATAGACATTGATCTGGATAGCAAGTCTGCTACCGAAGAGAGCGAATTCATTAAAGATTTAGGCGCTGACAGCTTAGATTTGGTGGAGCTAATTATGGCTATAGAAGAAGAATTCGGGCTAGAAATTCCTGATGATGAAGCAGAAAAGCTCAAGACAATCGGTGATGTTGTGTCTTATATCCAAAACGCTTTGAATGCTAAGGCAGAGGCGTAGTTGGTCTATACGGACGAAGCACGCATGCACTTCTTCTTTTTTGTGCGGGGTGGGTATGCGTTGTTGCTGCTCCTGAATTAAGGAAAGTATGTGTGGTGTGCTGCTACTTCTGAGCTCTAAAAGACGCAGTGGGAGAGAGGTGTTAATTATTATTTAAGCTGTTATACTGTGGTTAAAGTCAAAGCAGCGGGCTCAAAGCCTGACATATTCTTAACAGGAGATCGCCCAACCGGAGCACTGCACCTTGGTCATTATTGCGGCTCCATCCTAAATAGACTCAAAATACAGGATAGCGGTTCTGTACAATACATAATGATTGCAGATTTGCAAGCACTGACAGATCATCACAGCAACCCCTCTAAAGTCGTATCAAGCGCCTATGACCTTGTAGCGGATTATATAGCATGCGGTATCGATCCGCAGAAAACTGTGATCTTCTTACAATCACAGATACCAGAATTAACAGAATTAACAACCTACTTCATGAATCTCGTTACACTGGGTCGCTTACAACGAAATCCCACAGTCAAATCAGAGATGCAACAGAAAGGGTATGGGTCTTCCGTCCCCGCAGGGTTCTTATGCTACCCTATTAGCCAAGCAGCCGATATTCTAGCTTTCAAGGCAACAAAAATACCTGTAGGAGATGACCAACTACCCATGATCGAACAAACAAACGAAATTGTTCATAAGTTTAATAACTTGTATAATGTAAAGTGCTTCAGCGATGTTACCGCTGTCTTGAGTAGCCATCGCAGATTAATCGGCATAGATGGCAAATCTAAAGCAAGCAAATCAATGAATAATGCCATTTTCCTTTATGATTCGACAGAAAATATCAAAACGAAAGTACGCAGAATGTTTACAGATCCAAATCATCTAAAAGTTGATGATCCAGGATCAGTTGATGGCAATGTGGTTTTTGCTTATCTCGACGCGTTTTATGAAGATAAAGATGATCTGGAAAAGCTGAAGGCCTATTATCAGAGAGGCGGTCTGGGCGATACAACGATAAAAAATCTTCTGAATGATGTACTGCAGAAATTCCTTATGCCAATAAGAGAACGAAGAGCCAGCGTCTCACATAATGATATAGTACGTATACTGCGCGAAGGATGTGATAAAGCAGGTATTACTGCACAAAACACCATGACTGAAATAAGAGACGCTATAGGCATTAAGTATTAAAGATATTAAATTTAAATTTAGAGGAGATGTGAGTTAAGTGGTTGTCTGCGAGCATCACAGCATTCGTCGATATATCGCACAATACAGATGCACGCGGCGGCTCTACTACCACTAAATCACATATCTTATCCAATACTCCAACTTCACTTACTCCTAAATCTCTCCTCAATAACTTACACAACTCTTCCTTGAAAAATGAATATACATTATCCTGATCTCTCATCATACTTCTCTCTATAAATTATCATTCATATACTTCTCTAGCTTCCCTTCCTCACCATTATGCTTCTCCGCATCTGGCAATGCTGCCTTGCTCACACTTATATTCGGCCAAATCAATGCATATTTCTTATTCAACTCCAACCAATCCACCAAACTATCATCTCCAGCCTTAATCGCATCTACTGGGCATTCCGGCTCACATACTCCACAATCAATACAACCCTCAGGATCTATCACCAGCATATCATCGCCCTCATAAAAGCAATCTACCGGACATACATCCACACAGTCTGTGTACTTGCACTTGATGCAATTCTCCGTCACTACATAGGTCATCTCTCACTACGCCTATAATTCATCATGAACATATGATGAGGCACCATCGTAGCTCATCACATCATACATAACACCGGAGAGACCCTCTATACCGTAATCTAATGGATATACCAACACCTGCAATCCCTCATCTAGCGGTGATACAACATCACATAACACACTTTCCACGCCATTACAACTACCTTCATCTACTCTATGTATCAACGATGAGGCTCCATGCAATATTACACTAGCTGCCCCTAACCACGGCGCTGACAACGCCATACCTCCATAACCTACCGCACTATACATACATAATGTCGACACTCCCACCGACACGCTCTTCATCGCTACCTCCTTCTCTGCTAACGCCTCACCACCTTCTCCAAATAATACCTTATACCCATAATAGCTGCTATCAACTGATGCTCCCACCAACAATAGCGGCTTATATCCGGTGCTAATACTACATATCGATCCTCCAATTGTCAACACCGTCTTCAACAAAGATACATAATCTCTTTCTAACCAATAATCTTTTTGGAACAACATATAGGCATTATAGCCCTCTGCTGCACATATAATCGCTGTATTAGCCTGATTCACCCAATCTACACCCCTCTCATGATTCACTCCGTCCTCCAATGATAACATCTCACCTCTCCTTAAGCCAGACGATACTCTTAACCCCCATTCCGCCGCATTCTCAGGATCATCACTCACAACATACACTAGGCTATGCCCAGCATTCTTCGGATCAAATGTGAGGCCCTTCTCACCTCCAATCATTCCTCCATAAGTCAACATAATACAACCATTACCCACACAACCAGCTTGTAAACCATCAGCTGCCATGTAATCCAAACCAACTTTCGCCGTATCTATCAATGTCAAATACTGATTCGGCGATACATGTAACTCATCTATTGACACAAACTTCGTGTTAATCCCTTCTATCCTCGATAATAACGATAAATTATACTCTAACTCCCTCCTACTGTACGGATCATAGCTACTTATCCCATTATATTGATCTTCCACCCTTTCTGAGCTCTCTTCCACAAAGTCTGTAAAATCCAATACCTGGTGCTGATCTAACGCATCTATCTGATCTTCTCCTCCTCCTGAACCGCCCGCTACTTCCTCCCTTGGACGCTCTACATCTCTCTCATCCTCCTTTATATCTACACGATTATCACTTGCTCCTATAACCTCCACGTGCCCTGTTGATTCATCCAATCTGCTCTCATCTCTCAACGACTTACGCCTCACCTCTATTCTTGCATAATCCTCTATCACTTCCACATGGCTCGCTGCATCTTCTTTCCCCTCAACATCAATACTTCTGGAACTGCTGCTGCTGCTACTGCCTCCGCTACCAGACTCTTCAATGCTTACTACCTCATTATCCAGCTCATCCAATCTAGATTGACTACGAGATCCACCGCCTTCATTTTGATATTCACTTTTTTCTGCATCTATCCAACCGCTACTATTTAGCGACGTGTGCACAGCTTTATCATGTGACCCACCCTGCTGCTCCGTATCTATATACTCGCTAACATCTACATTATTGCGACTCACCAATTTTATCTGTGAGCCAGATCTACTCTCTTCTTTTAGACCATCCTTCGTACCTATATCTCCTGAATCTCTTACTTCTATATTGTCAAATTTAGCATCCTCATCTATCCTCACATTGCAACCAGCATCCACTACTTCCCTTTCTTGCGGAACAAGATGCTTCCTTATTCTCAGCGGCAACCTATTCAGCAACTTCTCTGGCAATATCCTCTTATATAATCTTTGCATCATGGTAAATTGCGGATATACCACGTACTTCTCGCCTCGCTCTATCACTGATCCGCCCTCTAATTCAACCTCTACCCAGGGCTTCCCATAATAATCAGACGGACCTACCTTTGCCCATATGGACGCAGGTACGCACTTCTTCGCTATCTTATAATGCAATGGTAACTTCGCTGCCCTGTCCTGACCTCCTATCGCACCATTACTCGCCTTAAACGATTCCCATCCCTCTGTACTATCTTCATTCCCCCAACCTTCATCTAACGCCACATATATCGGCATCTTAGACTCATCTAATAAAACATGCCTAGTCTCTACTGAGTTGTATTTACCCTCCATATCCTTATATAAAAATAAGTGACCAGCCGGCAACACTTCCATCTTCTCTAGTAGCTCCTTCTGCTCAAATATAGATCTCGACGCTCTATTCGTCATTACCTTCTCCTCCACCAACTGCTTCACTCCATCTATCTCCTTCTTCACCTTCTTCAATTTGTACTCAAGCGGTACCTGTATCTTCTTCTTCGTCCTCTTATTATCTATGTCTAAGCTGATATTATACCTGTCCCTGTTGAATACCTTCCGCAAATGGTAGTACCACAGAGCGCCGCCGCCTCCTCCTACCGCTACTGTGCCTCCTGTCGCCGCTACAGCCGTACGAACCGTCTTATTGGACGATGGGGGAATGGTCTCCTCCTTCGATGCTATATCATATAGCAACATAACCTCTGATACGCCGCTCTCCCCTCCATCTCCGTCCATCACCACATAGCTAAACGAATCCACGAACGATGCGCTGCAATCATGCCCTGTATACTCGAATTTATTTGGTCCATACCCCCTGTCTAGCTCAATCCCCTTAAATTCCCCTCTCTTGGGCAGCTCCGTCAATTTAATCAATAACTCACCACCTTCGTAATCGCTGATGTGCGACGCTGTCTCGCCCTCTCCATCACCTTCTCCGTCGCTGTCGCTGTCGCCTGCGCCAACAAAACGTACGAGGTCGCTGCACCCTATCGTTTGCCTGAAATCCTCAGATCGTGGTAGGCAGTTGAAGGGCAGCACATTGAGCGAAACCACGCCTATACCAGACTCTAAGCCGCTGCTGTCCTTGATCCTGTACTTCAATAACTCCTCGTATGTGTCGCTGCAGCCGCTCAAACTAATGTACTTTATTGATGATAAATTATACTCCTTAGATCGCTCTATATCATGCTCTGCGTCCCCAACCGTCTGCGTTACAACGCCTCTGCTAGGAAGCTGTGTGAACTTAATTCGCAAATCATCAGTGCTGTCGCCGTCGTCAGATACGTAGTCTGCAAATGATAGCGCTGCAGACCTGTCTACATCAACTGAAAAGCCCGGAGCGGCGGGCGGACAGTTGAAGGGTGATCCGTTTATCGTCACGATCCCCTCCGCTGACCTTAGGTCGCTTGTATCTACGGATTTATATGTGAAGTGATCTGTGTGAGAGGCCGCACACTGCGATATGTCAGACGTATACACTAACTCTGCAAGGCCATACAGCACGCCGCTGCCTGATGCTGTCGTCACTACTATGCCATCTACGTCGCTCAAAACGCCATCACTTGGGAGTGAGGCTAGCTCTATACGCAAATCCTCTGCTGCGTCATCTATGTCCGATACGTGGGGCGCAAAATCTATCTCCCCTGTCTTGGTTAATGCTACTGAAAAGCCCGAAGCGGCGGGCGGACAGTTAAAGGGCGATCCATTTATCGTCACGACCCCCTCCGCCGACCTTAAGTCACTTGTATCTATGGATTTATATGTGAAATGATCTGCGTAAGATGCCGCACACTGCGTGCTGCTGGACCTGTAGCTTAACTCTGCCAGACCATACTCCACACTAACTACTGCTGCTGCACCGGCTCCATCGCTCAAAACACCATCACTTGGGAGCGACACCAGCTCTATACGCAAATCCTCTGCTGCATCTGCTGCATCTGATACGTGTGATACAAATTCCACCACACCCGACTCCACTATCGCCACTGAAAAGTCCGTGGCGGCGGGCGGACAGTTGAAGGGCGACCCGTTTATCGTCACTGTCTGCTCTGCCGACCTTAAGTCGCTTGTATCTATGGACTTATACCTGAAGCTATCGCTGTAAGAGGCCGCACACTGCGATATATCAGAGACGTACTCCAACTCCGCCAGGCCGTACTCCACTGCCACTACGGCTGCTGCACCACCCCCGTCCTTCAAAACACCATCACTCGGTAATGACACCAGCTCTATCCTTAAATCTCCTGCTGCATCCACTGCATCCGATACATGTGATACAAACTCTATGACGCCAGACTCCACTACTGCCACTGAGAAGTCCGTGGCGGCGGGCGGACAGTTGAATGGCGATGCATTTACAGTCACTGTCTGTTCTGCTGACCCGAATGTATCTTCGTCTTTTGCTTTATATGTGAAGCTATCTGCGTAT
>Ga0213833_1002493_pt1 | contig 11911 bp, 13 predicted proteins | sample SWATP21_FD_160575 | JGI IMG/M metagenome (GOLD analysis project Ga0213833, IMG submission 160575) | Coastal seawater microbial communities from Marineland, Florida, United States - SWA TP2 #1 | ecosystem: Environmental > Aquatic > Marine > Coastal | place: USA: Florida | collected 2016-08-14
GACGCCGAACGCCGCTTGGATGATGTCTGCAAGGTACGCTGTCCACACCACGCGCCCCCGCCCTAACCCTGCCCCCGTCCCGTGAGCATGCTAGCCGCAACCGGTCTGTGTTTCTCCTCATTGGCGTTCCACGCGAACGGGTTGACCCAGCCCGGCTGGGACAGCCCGTTTGTCAAATCTCAATCAATCAACGTGATGTCGCGTGTGCACACGCACCGCTATCATCAGGGCACTGCGAAGCAACTACCGACTCCGGTTGTGATCCCATGGCGCACTTGAACAAGCGTTGACTACAGTGCGGTGATCGAAAAGTAACAAACAGGGTGGGTAGGTGCTACCATGCAGACAGGCTTTTCAGCCTTGGGGTGGCGCACTTCCGCTGCCACGCCAACACCGTCGCTGGCTCCATCCACGCCGCGTTCCTCCTGGCTGTCCCAACGGACTGTGACTCGATTGCCATCGCCTGTCGAGCCGTACCCCACATCCTCCCCACGATGGAGTGCCGTGCACCACAGAGGCAGGAGGGGGAGGAGAAGTGCGTCACCCGTGAAGCAACCTGGTGTTTCACCCGGGTCGGTTCCAACGGTGGTGACGAGCAACCGCGCTCATGCGTGTCAAGCTGTGCGGGGTCACGCGCCCCCTGTGAAGCGCTGCATCCCCAAACATCATCCCCACGCCCACACGGACGTTGAACTGCAGTTCGTTCAGCCCCAAGGGTTTCAGCGCACAGCGGTCGTTGGGAGTAAGCCACCCAAGCAAACCACCCGCACCCCGAGCCTGGTGTCCACACCAACAGCAAGCCCACACGTGTCAAGGGCGCGTGTTTCACCCGGTGTTGTTGATGCAGGGCCAGCCAGTCCGGCTTCCGTACATGGGCAGGATGATGAGCTGCTTCGTCAGATCCAGCGAGCGTCGAGTGGCGTCACCGTGTCCCCCCTCTCCACACCGCTGCCGGCGTGTCCGTTTTGTGTTCGCCGTGCCATGCTGGACGGGGGCCCGTGCCCTCGTTTTGAACCGGGGAGGCACACGTGCTTGGCGTGTCGAGTCAAGCAACACCCACCCGGGAGGGCGTCTCACTCCTCACCGACGCCTGTCAAAGATCGAGCCACACCCTGTTGTCCGACGGCGCGACCACAGCTCGCACGCCATGACGGTTCAAGCCAAGAAGAAACCGACACACGCCACCACGTGCCACGGCTTCTTCGGTCATCATTTTTGTTGTCTGGCAATCAAGTAGTGGCGCCTGCCAGGAGCGATGAAGACAGGGTCTCGGCTGCTGCTGACAGCACCGTGCCTGTGCCTGGCATCGTGGCATGGCGTGCACCCCATGTGCAACTGGCCTCATTGTACCTTCTTTGGCGTGGCTCCCCTTCGTCTCTATGACATGACCAACTGTGGAAAGGCATGGCCCGAAGAATCAGACTGTGATGGGCATAATTTTGATGGCGGGGCTAGTGGCAGTTGTGCTTGTTGTGTGTTATTCTGCTTCACGCATTCGCGACACCCTGGTTGCCTCGATGCAGCGTGCACAAACGACACTCCATGTACAATTTGTACAGTACAAACCCCAAACCTGAACGTTGAGTCACAGTACCACCTTCACAGAGCTCAGCTCAGCAGCTCCATGTCATCACCCGTGGCAACAGCGACGTCGCAAGTGAACCATCGCCGGCGTGACCGTGAACGTGAACGTGAACGTGGACGTGAACGTGAACGTGAACCGCGTGCCACCACCATGCACACCACCAACACAAAAGGCATCACCGTCTTCGTGCACGACCAGCAGCCGCTCGTGGCGCAGACACAGACACACGGCTGCCCCCACGGCGGGGCTTGCGAGGTTGGCGGCCGCCCCCACCCCCACCTCTCCCCGGCGCCCCGCGACGTGGCACCGCTGCCTTGGCACTCGTTCGAGTCCCTGCCACCATCAACCCCAACCCTTGTCCCAACTCCGTCGGACTAGCCGCCGCCGCCGCCGCCGCCGCCGCCGCCCCTGCTGCTGCTGCTGTTGCTGGTTTCGTCCCGTGGCTCCTCCCTGCCACGCCGCCACCGCTGGGTCTCCGTGATCGCCCGCCGCTGGACGCCCGGACCTGACGTGCGCGGGCGCCTTGGCCTGAGGAGCCGCGCCGTCGCACCGGCCTGCGATGCACGACGGCGGAGCTCACGGCGCCGCCGCCGGTTCCGCCGCTCGCACGAGCGCCGTTGGCACGCGGCGGGACCGCGCCCCCTGACAACACCGCCGCCGTAGCGGCCCCTTGCAGCCGCGGCGACCGTCGGCTTGCGCTGCCCAACCGGCCGGCCCCGGCACCGGCACGGCGCCTCGTCGATCCCGCCGATGACGTGCGTCGCGGACGGGAGCGGGGCGTGGGTCGTGTGTCAGATGCCGAGGTGCGGGGTGTGCGCGAGGAGGAGGAGGCGGCGGCGGCGGCGGCGGCGGTGGTGGTGGTGGTGGTGGTGCGCACGCCACGTGTCCCACCGCCAACCCTCCGAGGGGCGACGGGACGGCGGTGAGAGCCCGTGCGAGCGGCGGCCCGGGCCGGGTTGGTTCGGTTCCTGGATGAGGATGAGGGCGGAACGTGTGGTGCGGAGGCGGCGGTGTGCCCAGCAGTCGAGGGCGAGGGAGACAGCACCCCATCCAGCTCGGGGTTCTTGCGACAGGTGGTGAACACGTGCAGCTGCAGGGCCTCGTAGTCGGGTTGTGTTTCGCCGCAGAAGTGGCACACGTTGAGTTGGCGAGGCGGGACGACAGGCGCGCTTCTGGTGGGACGAGCCACGCCGCGCGTTGGAGTGTCAACGGCGGCCAGTGCTGCCGCTGCCACTTCCGCAGGCGGTACACCAGCCTTGAGCGCCTCGCGTCGTGCAAGACGCTGGGAAAGTTCCTTATGTTGTCGCTCCAGCTGCAGGCCCAGGTTCAAACACACGCCGGCACGGTTACACATGAACAAAGGGACGAGGTTTGAACACCAAGTTTCCTCTCTACCGCGTGCCGCACCTCACGAAACGTGGACATGGGCGAGTTTGGACCTCCTTCGTCGGCAGCACGCTCCGCACCAGCCACCAATGCAGCTGTGGGGGTACACAGGAAGCGTCAGGACCACGCTCTCGTCGAGCATCACACACAACAGGACCCAGCCCCCCCCCCCCCCCCCCCCGCCCCCCCCCCCCCCGTCTCCCGCCTTCCGGCTTGTTGGGAAAAGCCTGGTGTTGGAAAAATGAAAACGTACCAAGTTCTTCACCCTCTTCATCCACCCGCGCGACAGCACGCTCCACACGGTGCGAACCCAACGCGCTCTCCAACAGCGCACTTTGCAGCTGCGCCGTTTCCAACAGGTCGCCCAGGCGCCGTTCGGATGCCCGGATACTTGCACCCGTTCCCAGTGCTGCGGCACCCAGCGCTGCCGATAGCTGGGCTTCGGACCGCGGCCCGTTGGGCCTTCCGTTGCCTCTACGGGCACCTCTCCCTCTTCGCGCCCCCCCTGCGGGCCCTTCCAGGGCTTGTATTTGCTCCTGTGCCTGCTTTCGAGCCGCTTCGAGTGCGACGCGCTCTTGGACGTGTGGCAGGTGTGCGCACAGCACTTCGCAGTCAAGGGAGGTGTGGCGGTCCATGTCCCGCAGCACGATTTGCTTGTGGCACCCTTCACACTCGGCTGTGCGACTCCCACAGTATCCCTGCGCGAGAGTGAGAACGAGGCCACACACGTGCACACATACAAGCACGTGAGTCGTCGTTTCGGTCGCCACACCCCCCAAGGCAACCCCCGGTCATCAACTCAACGCACCTCGTGCTCTACAAACTTGGCACGCTCAAACGGAAGGTGGCAGTACGGGCATTTCTTTGGCTCCATGGGACATTCTTCTTTGTGGGTGCGTTCGTCGCGCGCTTTGTGGCGATGCCCACACTTACATGTGATGAGCCGTTCTTCACAAACGAGAGCGTGGTTGGCTTGTGCTTGCGAGTCGCCGACAAGTCCACACAGCGGGCAGTGCAAGTGCGATTCCAAGTCCTTCTTCAGAACCATGTCTCCACAAGACTCGCACTTGACCTGATTTCACGCATCAACACCCTCACCGTATCATGATGACGACCGAACATGCAGGCACAGGCAAGTGAGTGGACAATAGAGATTCCATACCTTGTGAAAGTCTGGGTTGCGGGCACAACGTAGCTGGTGCATCGCAAAGTTACCGGCTGGAACATCGTTGTTGCAAATGTCACAGAAACGCGTGTTCGATGCACTTCCGGCAGCAGCACATGCACCTGCACCTGCACCTGCACCAGCACCTGCACCTGCACCTGCACCAGCACCTGCACCAGCACCAGCACCTGCACCAGCACCAGCCCCAGCCCCAGCCCCAGCCCCAGCCCCAGCACCACCGGAGGTTTTGGTGCTCTTTCGGGGCTGTGTCGACTGCTGTCTTCGAGGGGAAGGAACAATTCGTTTTCGGTTGGACTGGCCACCCAGAGCGACACCACCCTTGGTGCCAGCCTCACCCGAGCTGTTCTGGACATGTCCGGCATCGTTCACAGCGCCAGCCAACGTACCACCAAAAGCGAGCCCACCACCACCACCACCACCACCACCCCCTGTGCCGACCGTGATTCCAGCCGCTTCAGCAGCCGGCGCGGTGGCGGTCGCAGCTGAGGCTAGCGCGCCAGCGAACATGCCCCCAAATGCCATGCCACCACCGCCGGTATTGGCACCACTCGCCACTCCCGCACCACTGCTCGAAGGGGCACTGCCGGCCCCTTCACCGACAGATCGCACAGCACTGGCAAGTGCGTCTCCGAACGCCGCAATGCCACCGCCATAGCCTGGAGTGGTTCCCAACACCTGTCCGCCGCTTTCGTCGGTGGGATGTGATGCCTTTGTTTCCTCGGCACCTGCGCTAGCATCGTGTTGCAAGTTCTGACTCGAGCGCGCCTTTCGCGCAGCAAAGGACGCCGACAGTGCAGCAGCGTCGTCACTTTGTGTGTACGTGCCTGCGACACAGCAGCAATCGTGAGTGACAGGGATAGCTGCGCCGCGTTGATCACAAAAACAAAAACAAACAGAAAAGAAAAGCACAACACACACACTCACACACCTAATCGAGGATGCAAGTGGTACTTCGGCTGGAAGCCACCGTCGTCATCGTCGGACGGCATGGCATCGTCGTCACTGTACTCGTACGGGTTGTCATCGTCCGATGCAGCACCCGAGCTTGGCGCATCGCCAGCAAGAAGCGCAGACAGCGCGTTGCCTAGGTCTACAGGTGGTGCAGCCGGTGCGGGTGCGAGTGCGGGTGCAGGTCCAGGGGACCCGAGGCTGTGTCCTTGTCCGCCAAACACTAGCTTCCCTGCGTGGTGTGGCAGGCATGACGCCGCACTCAACGTCAAAGGGCCTGCTGCGGAATCACAATGCCACAGTGACACACGCGGCACGCACCATTCGCAGGCGTTTCTGTCTTTGCTACAGGCTTGGCAACCTGCTGACATCGGTGCAGGAAGGAAGCGGCAAAACCTCGATGAGTGTGCACACCGTCACGGTGCAAACGTTGTGCGTGTATGTTGGAGCGTGGTTGCGATGCTAGGGAGCAAACGGGATGAGACGTACAGGCGCGGCCGTCACAGCAGCTGGTAGAATCCCACCGTGCTTCTTGCTCACAGCGTTGGATTCCTGAAGATTGCAACGGAACAAACAGATCCACTGAGAGGTGAGACGCAGCCCTTGTACCCGAAGCCTAGCCCGCCGGCGTGCTGCGTACCATGCCCTTGGGGGGCGACAGTGTCACCTCGAGATCCAGATTCCCAAACAATGTGACCATGTCTTCGGGTTCCACATCAGCAACATCTAGGTAGTGCCTGTATTGATGGAGGCAAAGTGGGGGCACATCAAGTGTCAGCACCCGCCCCGCGCGCAACTCGCAACAGCGGAGGTTGCGCAACGCACTTGTCCCCTGCAAACTCGATCAAGATGGTTTCACCCTTGACGAGCCCAGAGTAGCCCCTCATCACAGACTCAAGTAGAAACTTCGGTCCCATGTTCGCGAGCAAGTCCAGGAACTCTGCAGTGTGGGCTTGGAATCTGACAGACTTGGCCTTGGGCACCTTGCGGAGTGTTTTCAAGGTCACATGGCCACCCTCGCGCACCAGTAGATTCTGCATCATCCAAAACGGCATGAACACCTTGCCTTCTTGTGCACTGAATTCCAGCACTCCACAGCACTGCTGTGGTGGCAGCAGTTCAGTGCCATCCTTGCGCGGAACTCGTTTTGGGGCCCGCTTCTTCCCCTTTGCAACGGAGAAAATCAAGGGGAGCGGCAGTCGTAGTCGTTGTATCTCACGAAAGGCTGACGGCGGAAGAATTACCTTGTCTCCACATTCCAGGTTGGAGCGGTCTGCGTGGGGAATGGCACGAAACCAAGCGCATGGCGCAGTGCCGTGAGAACAGCGGCATTGATTTACGCAACCCTCGCGCTGCGCTCTCTGCGTACCCATACAGGCGAGCGAGTAGGCTTGGTAGCTGCATTGAAACGGCCCCCGTGGGCGAGTTAAACCTGTAGGATTGGACAACATGTGGCATTGTGAGTGGATGGGCCCGGCGTTGACGCGTGACAGGTGATCATGGCACTTTCATCTCCGCACCGGTGTACAATGTCGATCGACTCATGCTGGCCTAGAGGAGCAAGGTTCTCTAATCGCACTCCACGACCAGCTCATGTACAATACAAGTGCTCATCTACGTTGAAACCATTGAAAGATCGCCCCTCACTGGCGCTACTCGGGTACCAAACACAAACAACCACACGATGTTGACAACTGTTGCAATCAAACCACGGATGTTGACGTCCACGTACTAGTTTCCTACAAAAAAAGGTGTTTGGTGACATCTTTCGGTATCATGCATGCGTCAGGACAGACATGACAATCATGAACCTTCCTGCCCCCTGGGAGCAACCACAAGCGCACTCCCATGCGCCGTCGGTTAATGTCAGCCAGTTGATGGACTTGTGATTTCTCCTGGCGTTTTGGCACCTCCCCAACATGGACCACACAATGTTTCCTGAGGAAGTGGATGACGATGTGTGCGTGTCGTGCCAAGACTTGGAAGAGCGTCTGACCCAAGCATGCGGTGCGTACAGGCTGGTACCGCTCTGGACACATCGTTTGAGGTCACCTCGCACTTGTTGTGTATCGTGTTGCCCCTCACACAGTGGTTGGGCAAGACCTGGCTGCGGAGAACGGGCGGCTGAAAGAACAAGTTGCGGCGCAGCAGGCAGAGGTGGCGGAGCTGCGCAAAGAAGCCACCCAACTGCGGTCCCAAAGTGACACTCTTACGTCCCTGTTGGTGGATGCCGACGGAAGATGTTCAAGCTTGACAGAGGAGTTGTCTGGGATGCGGCGTGTACGTTCTCGCCGTTTGCTTCTGCACGTTGTCACCGCGTACCAGTCAGCCATGTCTTGGCTCTGGTGTCTGTGTTGTGTTGGGTGTGTGGGCGTGTGACCGCAATGTGCCATCGTGGTACTGTGTGCGTTCTCTTTTGGTTCCTTGCTTGTGGGCTCATCATGGGTGCCCCCCCTCCAATGTTTCGTTTCCCCAGTCCAACGCTGCGCTGCACAACAAACTCAGGTCGATGCGCCGTGAGAACGACACTTTGGCCTCACAAGCGTCCCACCCCAACCTCCTTGATCTCTCCGGTGCATCCACACCTGGCACAAGCCTTGACACGCCAGGCACAGCCAGGCGCCTGTCACTTGGAAGCACCGGGTCCCCCACAGCCTTCTCACGCGCGGTAACGGGTGCGCAATCGTTGCGTCACCCCCTCGCTTCACCGACCGACCAGGGCGCCGGTGCGCGTTCCCCGCATGACGATTCCAGTCCTGGAAGCGCCACCAGTCCCGTGTTTGACTCGGCTGTCAGTAGCGGCTACCCCGCCTCCAACGGACGTGCGCATACCGATGGACCGTCCGACGATGACGATGGTGGTGGTGGCGGTGGCGGCGGTGGCGGTGGGTCGTCACCGCATGCATCGCAGTCACGACAAGCCACCTCACCTGGGCCTTCTGCGACCAACACAGCACCCCCCAGCACCCCCTTCTCACGCGCGTACCTGGCTCGTGCATCGACACCTGTGCAGATGCGGGTGGCCGAAGCACGGGCGGCGCACCAAGCCGCTGTGGCGTCCGCCTCTGCCCTGGAAAAGGAGTTGGAGGCTGCGCGCGCCGCACTGAAGACGGCACAGGAAGACACAGCAGCTGCTCGACGCGATGCGGCGCGTGTGAAACGCGATGCGGAGGCAGCGTCAGCCGAGGCTGTGATGGAGTCCGCTGCCCTGCGTTTGCACATCGAAGAGTTGCACGAGCAACTGGCAGAAACCAGGGCGATGCGAGGTGTGGGTGGCGATGGTGGCGCCAGCTACGCAGGCTCTTTCACGGGTGGTGGTGGTGGTGGTGGTGGTGGTGGCGTCGGATCGAGCCCAAGGAACGCGTCACGCCGGCGGCGACACAGCCTCGTGGCTCGACGACCCGACCGTGCCGCGCCTCCTGAGATGTCGCCCCGGACGCCGGGTGTGCGCCGACGTTCGTCCTTGTCCTCGACGACTTCCCTCTTTGGCGACACACCCAGCCTCAGCCTCGTTTCACCGACCTCTGCGGGTGGTGGTGGTGGTGGTGGTGCCACCGCATCCTCAGACAACGGCGGCACCCCCGCAGGCGACACCACCGCGTCCGAGCAGGTGTTGGAGCTTGAAACCGAGGTGGCCATGTTGACGGTGCAACTGGAACAGCAGGAGCGCCTGCTCAAGGCCCACGGTGTGGACGTGTCCGCTCTGCACGCTGCCGCCCAAGGCCACCCTCCGGCGGATGGGTACGTTCCCACACCCCCACGTTTTGCCGCCATGCGCGATCAGCTGGCAGCGGCACGCGTGGCCGCCCGCGAGGCGGACGAAGAGCGTGCCGCCGCGGCGGAGCACGCCGATGAACTCGAAGAGCGGTTGGCGGGGGCGGTGCGACAGTTGTCACAAACACAAGCCGCGCTGGCGGCGTGCCAGCGCGAGACGGTGGTGGTTGGGCCGGCTCGTGCTGGTGGGGCGGAGCAGGGCAGCGCGCTGCCACAACCGCTCTCCGTGGAAAGCGGACAAACCAGCGGAGCGGCAGGTGGGGGCGGCGGGATGGGTGGAGAGGGGCACGAGCATGATGGTACCAGCACACCCTCGGGTGTCGATGATGGCGCTGAAGGAACCACGGGTGACACAGTCACCGGCGCTGCAGCACCCCAGGAGCGTCATCGCGTGGAGGTGGCGGCGCTGGAGCGCAGACTTGCAGTGTCCCAAGCCGCCGCGTTGAGAGCGCAAGAGGAAGCCGCAACCGCCCATGCGGCCGTTTCGAGGCTGGAAGCACGCCTGGCAGATGCCAAGGCGGCTGTGTCAACTGCAGCCACCGCTCGGGACGCAGCGGAGCAAGCGGCGCGTGTGCTGCAGCAGCGTGTCGACGCCTCCTCCGCTGCCGCAGAGGCTGCGGAAGCGCGCGCTCGCGCAGCGTTGGAGGCATCGGCGGCGTCGGAATCCAAAGCCCGCGCCGCGAACACCCGCAGCAGTGAAGCAGAGGCGGCAGGCAAAGCGGTGGCAGACCTTGCCAAAGCCAAGACCGCCAGTGCGGAGGCGGCGGCCGCTGCCTTGGACAAGGAGGTGCAGGCGTTGCGGTCAGACGTTCGCCTGGCGCAACAGCGCTTGCGCCAGGCCGAGGCGAGGTGCACGGCTGCGGAGGCCAGTACACAGCAGGCACGCACGGAGCTGGGTGTGGCCAAATCGGGCGGGGCTAGGCTGCAGTCAGAGGTGGAGAAGCAGCGTGCCCTGGTGCACGAGTTGCAGCGTGAGGTGGAGCGCGAACGTGCCCGTCACGCAGCCGTGGAAGAAGCATGCAACGAGCTGCGCGCGCGCGAACAAGGGTGGGCCAACCGCATCACTGAGCTGGAGACAGCCGCGCACACCACCGCTGATGTGGATCAAGCCACTAGCAGCGAGCCAAAGGACAGCGACAAAGCTGCGTTGTCGGCGAGTGCGAGTGTCGTGGCGCACTTGCGCTCGCAGTTGCAGCAAGCACAGCAAGCGTCCACGGCGAGCGAGCAGCGCCTAGCTGTGGTGACGGACAGGTTGACGCAGGCAGAGCACGATCGCGACACCGCGCGCGCGGAGGCAACGCGCACAACAGAGGAAGCAGCGTTGGAAATCCAAGCCGCGCACGCCGCGAACGAGGCCGCAGAGGCCCTGGTGTCAAAGTGGGCTGCAGAGCGAGACGAGTTGGGCACATCGTTGGAGACGGAGCGGGCGCGGTACACGTTGGAACTGGGCGCCCTCCGGGATGAGCTGAGCCAGTGCACGTGTGGTCACAAGCAACAGCAGCAGCAGCAGCAGCAGCAGCAGCAACCGAAGCAAACCGAGCAGCGCTTGTCGCCCATCACAACCGTTCCCATCGTCACAACTCCTGGGAGCTCCAACGCCGTGGGTGGCGGTGACAGTGATGGCGCTGCACGCATTGGCCGCGCGCCGGTGTCCCCGTCAGACCGTGGGGTGTCCACCACCCCCATGGATGGTGATACTGGTGCAGGGGCTGGGGTAGGACCGGTGATGTTGCAACTTGTGGCTTCTGTCGAAGCCCAACGCGCCTTACAAGCGGTCATTCGAGGGTTCGAAAGGGGCCTCACGGCCTTGGGAGGTGAAGACAGTGGACACCTGGCGGCGGTGTCTGTCCGTCTCCAAGCGCTGAACCATCGCGGCGGCGCCCACAGTTCACCCGCAGACGAGGGAGGCGTTGCCCCTGGTCCCGCTGGTGCAGACGGTACAATGACCGCGGACAGTGGGGGTCGCGATGCACTCAATGATGGCGAGGGGTCCAGCCGCGCGGACGGCGCGCGAGTTGCAACGAGCGCCGGCGACGACGGGTTTTGGCGGCGCAAGTGTGAGGGGTACAAGCGGGAACTTGTGGAAGCGTACGTGGAGTTGTGTGGAAGGAGGTGTGGGGATGTGTGCCGGTGAACGTGTGGTGTGACGTGACAGTCTTTCGTGCCACATTGTGTGTGTGTGGTGCAGGTACGAGTACATTGAGTGTCAGGCTGACGGCCTTTCAAAACTCCCCGCGCTTGCTCGGGCGCTTAGTACGCCCCAAGCTGCGGCGGGCAGGCAAGAAGCCAGCGCCGACATACTCGCTTTGCCAACACCCACAGACGATGGAAGTGCAACTATTGAAGGTAGCGGTCGTAATGACGCTGAGAATGGGCGGCGGCAAGGGGTCGAGCTAGCTCTTCGCTCCGACCTGCTACGGGTTCGGGCGAACCACTCTGGCCCCCTGCCGCCGCCTTCGCCGTCCTCGCAAATAGTTTCTGTTTCTTCCATGCATCGCCGAACACAGCGTGCCCATGCAGCGGTTGTACGGCTGCATGGTGAGCGAGATGTGCTGAAGCGACGGCTACAGGACGCCAGCGACCGCTTGGCGGCAGCACTACGACAGGTGTCTCAGTTGCGAAAGCAGGCCCGACAACAGGAGGTGCGCAGGGCTTCAGGGTCTGTGGACACGTCCATGCCTGGGGACCCTTCTCGCAGCCAGTGGGCGTTTGGGTGGACCCAACCTGCACAACTGGTCGCCTGGATCGTGTTGGCAGCCGCTGTGCTGGCCGTGTGGGCGGGGCTGCTGTAGTGAAATGTGCTAATATGACGTGACATTAGTCAGCGCTGTCGAGTCGACTGAGTCTCGATCCCGTGTCACACGGCCGTGTGTCACAGACATGGCATCGCATCAGACGGGTTCTGGCGATGTTAGACAACGCATTGTAGCGCCTGATGATGTGTCCGGAAATAGGGGGCAGTCAGCGTCCACACACATACCAACGGTAAGCAGTACTGGTGCATGAACTTGGCTTTCAAGTTCCGACTGAAT
>Ga0213833_1002496_pt1 | contig 11901 bp, 14 predicted proteins | sample SWATP21_FD_160575 | JGI IMG/M metagenome (GOLD analysis project Ga0213833, IMG submission 160575) | Coastal seawater microbial communities from Marineland, Florida, United States - SWA TP2 #1 | ecosystem: Environmental > Aquatic > Marine > Coastal | place: USA: Florida | collected 2016-08-14
ACCCACCCCCGCACGCACGCACGCACGCACGCACGCACCCACGCACCGGTAGCCACGTACCTATCTTGGACCCCGTACGGCAGGTGAGGGAAAGCGAATGGTTCGGGACGCCTGTGGGGGCCACTGCGAGAAGGTGCAGATCAACAACGAACACTTTGTCGCGGGTGGCCAGCTGTAGGAGATGGATATCGCGTTTGCCGCTCTCGTACTGCCACTCTAGATCCACTGCCACATCCACGCGGGGCTTGCTGCGCAGGGTTGCCAGGTATGCCAGCATCGCATCGAACTCTCCGCTCGTTGTGACCACATCTACACTAGCCACGCACGACTCTGCAACTTTACGGACAAATAGCGCAACAACGCCGCCGAAACCAGCGCCAGCTCCAGCACCTGCACCAGCGCCAGCGCCAGCACCTGCGCCAGCTCTGCTGCTCAGCTGCTCTGGTGCCATACGCACGCCAAGTCTCCGTCGGATGCGTAGCTCGCGCTCTGATGTCCCACTCAGCGTGCGCTCCTGTTGCGGCTTGCGCTCCGCTTCTTGACGCAAGGCTCGTTCCTGTTGCAGCGTGCGCTCTGCTTTTTCACGCAAGGTGCGTTCCTGTTGCAGCGTGCGCTCTGCTTTTTCACGCGAAGTATGCTCCTGTTGCAGCTTGCGCTCCACTTCTTGACGCATGGCTCGTTCCTGTTGCAGCTTGCGGTCTGTTTCCTCACGCAAGGTGCGTTCCTGTTGCAGCGTGCGCTCTGCTTTTTCACGCAAAGTATGCTCCTGTTGCAGCTTGCGCTCCACTTCTTGACGCAAGGCCCGTTCCTGTTGCAGCTTGCGGTCTGTTTCCTCACGCAAGGTGTGCAACGGCAGCCAGCGCAGCAAGGCGACACACTCCGCGCGCCCGTTCTCTCGCGCAACATCCTCCGGGGTGCGGTAGGCTTCGACACCGTCGTCCTGTACCACATAGTGGGACTCTTGGAGATCCACGCCAGCCCGGGCCAGCGCCTCGAGACAGTGTGTGTGGCCTCTGGCAGCAGCAAGATAGGCAGGCGTTTCGCCGTCCTGGGGCCCACACACACACACACACACACACACACACACACACACACACACACAGCAACGCACCGCATGGCACCTAAGCTCACGGGCATGGGGGGTGAAACGCAGAGTCACCACCAGCCACGCACGTGACTTTGCTTGTTCATATTCGCGCCATGACGTGCCAGCGCCTCAATGCACTGCGCGTGGCCCGCTTTGGCGGCAATGTGAGCGGCAGCGTATCCTCCCTGTGTGCGATGGCAGATGCGTGGCGTGGTGACGCAGGCGAAGAATCCACAGCACTCCCATGAGTGACACAACGGGCGGACGTACTTGGATCGCCTTTCTCAAGTCCGCACCGCGTTCTGCGAGTGCCACGATGCACTGTGGGTGGCCATTCTGAGCTGCCAAATAGACAGGTGTCTCTCCCTGTGTTTGTACGCACGACACCCTGAGCGGACGCACTGACGCTCACGCAGTCAGTCGCAAGCAACTCGCCTTGCTTCGTTGATTTCCTGTGTCCAGTATCGCACCCTTCTCTATCAGCGCCCTGACGCAAGCCGCGTTGGACCGGGCAGCAGCAATATGAAGAGGAGTCCAGCCACCCTACATGCACAACACATTCTGGGTAAGGCGTCGGCGCGCGCCGGGCACACTTGAGCGCGGCGTGCCATGCACATGCACGCACTAGGTTCGCTTGTCTCACTGATGCGAATGACTCAGCTAAGTCAGCTAGCACCCTGATGCACTGTGTTTGTTGTTCGATGGCAGCAACTCCCACGGGGCTGTTTCCTCTCTGCACACACCCCGTGCAAGCCAGCGCAAGCGATGCACCACCTCACCCCTTGCGCACAGTGGTACAACACGCACATGCACACGTACCAAATTCCGCTTCTCCGCATCCGCACCGAAACGTGCCAACATCTTGATGCACCGTACGTGTCCGTTTTGTGCGGCGATGTGCATAGGTGTGTCACCGCTCTGAGCGCCAAGGCACAAGCAGGTTTCCCTGGTGATGCCACACACAGGAAAAAACGAAAGAAAGAAAAAACGAGCACAGTGCACATCCACACGGACGTGACTGGGCACTCACATTGGTGGCCGTGTTCAAATCTGCCCAACGCTGTGCCAGCAAGTTGACACACTCGATGTTGCCCTGGTTGACCGCGGTGTGAAGTGCGGTCCAGCCGTGCTGCACACCCCACAAGGTATTGGTGTGTGATACTGGCGCACACGCACGCGCACTTGCTCGCAATGGGGGGGGGGGGGGGGGGAGGAAGCCAAGCAAAGCGAAGCGCACCTCGTCTGCCTCGTTCACGTCACAGTCGTTGTCCAGCCAGAAGTCGAGGCACTCGACGTGGCCCTTCCAGGCAGCCTCGTGCAGTGCCGACCGGAGCTGCACGCGCAAACACAGGTTACAAGCTCAATGGCAAGTGCATGCAGACGTGTGGGCGTGTCACACACATAATTCGCCTCGCAACATGGGACCTGGTACGAGTCTTCAGAGTCAGTTATCCATTCACTACTGGTAGTACTCATCGTGAAAACCGCGGTCCGCGGATCCTGATTGTCGACGCGGCAGAACCTCAGCGAAAGTTGTGGTTTCAGTTCTGTTTGTTGTTTTTATTGTTTTTGTTGTTTTCAGTCGTGTACCGTGGCCCACGACTCGTGGGCCACGAGACCTGTCAAGCGGACGTACGCGTAACCAAAGGGGTGAAGCCCAGACACCTACTCAACGTGCTTTGAAGGACAGCATCTATAAGGGGCCGCTCGGAGGAGAGAAGGCAGTCCGGCCAAGACGTCAAAGATTGCAGGAGACGTCACGTCCTACGTATTCCTGCGGCTGTTGCTCCGGCTGCTGCTACTTTCTTCTCCTTCTCGCTGGCATCTAGTTCCAGTGCCAATGACAGGCACGATGGAAACCACCACCATCTCCGCGACGCTGTCCGTGGTGTTGACGACGGCCCTCATCGTCACGACGTTCGGGGCCCGCCATGACCGCCACGAACGTCCGTGACCGTCACGATGTCCGTGGCTGTCTCTGGCACGTGGGTGACCCAAAGACCATCGCGCCTGATGAGCAGGCCCGCGCCTTTTGCGAGCGCTGGGGCTGCCATCGACGAACCCATGCCGGCAGACGACTTCGCACTTGCCCCGCGACGTGCCCCTCGTCCCTGGGGAGCGAGCGGGGGGAGGGTGCGACAAAGGGCCGTGCTGGACGCAAGGTCACACGCGCTGCTTCGTTCATGCGGTCGTTGACGCAAGACGCGTCTGGAGGGCTCGCCAGCACCGCTCGGCACTGCGAGACACGCCCTCACGGTGCCCACGGATACCGCGGCGCGCGCCATCCACCCATCCAACCACTCCCGAAAAGCTCTCTGCAAGCCGCGCGCAAGCTGCTCGTAGAGCCGCAGTACTTCGCTTGTGTCTGTGTGCTCCTTGTGACCTCTCCCTGCAGAAGCAAAGTGGTTGTGTTGTGGCTGCGCTGCTGGATACTGCTACTCCCTTTGTAAGCATAGGTTGGCTGGCTAGGTCAAAGGGTCTGGTTGTGCATGTGTAAACACAGAAGGAGGAACGCATTTGCTATCGATACTTGTTAGCACCGTGTTTCTGAACTCACTGACCATGCGGGTTGCCAAGTGGCACAACACAATGATGTTGGCAGCTCCACAAAGCCAACCCATCGTCATGTCGTGCGCGGAAAATCCATGGCAGTCGGTGCAACCGCCGCCTTATGAACTGCCGACACCTTGGCGGAGCTGCGGGGTCGTGAAGCTGGCATTGGGGACCTGGGCTTCGAAGTTGGTGGCAGCGGCGGCGGCGGCGGCGGCGACAGTGCTCGTTTGGGTATCGGCGACGGGATATCCTGCATCACCGTGTCTTCGTCAACCTGCACCACCGGTTCTTCATCGTCTCCTTCTTCCGTCACACTCCCCAAGCTGGGATGTGACGACACAGCTTCTGCGACAGCCGCCATGGCGGTTGTGGTGCTGTTGCGGCCCGACCACTTGCGGCGAATCTGAGACGAGCTGTGCATGGAGGAGTTCATGGCCGCTTTCGATGTGAGAAGCGCGTCATGCGTGATTTCTCCAGCTTGCTTACGCCGGATTTCATTGGCAAACTCTGTGGAGACGGTGCCGCCCCGTCCCAACCAACACAACACGTTAGTTGAGTGTCTGTTCTGTCACCGAGAGGGAGAAAAAGGAAACGAGTAGCACCGCTCGCAAAGGCAGCGGTTTGGCACCACAGCCTCCACCGCTTGCAGCAAGCAACGTACGCGCCATGTTTGCCACGAAGACGTTCATTGAGATGGCACCAGTGGCATCTTCCGCCACCATTTTCAAGAACAGGGCACGGATTCGGGTGTCTGACAGCTTCTCACACCCCACCTGCTGTGCGAACTCCCTCGCCAATGGCTCAAACTCTGGGAAGTCCAACACGCCATCATCGTTCTTGTCACCCAGCCTGATGAGGTCAGCAAAAGTGGTGACAACAAGCGCACACACAGCAAAGCTGGTGAGCGGCGCTGCACAAAACAACCAGTGCTGAACACTTGTTCCGTTCGCGTACATGAACATGGACACCAGCCGCTCTTCACATGCCATGCGCGCGCCTTCCCACACATCAACGATGGCCTGCACAAACGGAAACACTGCGAGCTTTGCGAACCGCAGCTTGGCAGCCTTCTGTCGTTTGGCAGAAGACCTGGCAAATGACCCTCGCACCAAGGCTTGGATCCGCAACGCAGCCCTGTTCTCTGAAGGACCTGGACGCAGGGACACGAGCTTGGCAGCTGTCCGGGCTGCCCGGGCAACCACCTCTTGCGTGGGGACCTCGACCCCAAGTGTGCGCGCCAAGCGTGTGCCCTCTTTCAGCCCCGCCACAGCGGCTGCAGCCACACGGACGCTGCTGTACTTGTTGTCGACGGTGTTGACTCCCCGGGTGAAGTAGCTGTGCACAATACCACGAACCGGGAAGCACACACACACACATACATACATGCACGCACACAGTTACACACTTGCAGAGGCAATGGCGACATCGCAACACACAGCAGCATGCAACGCGATGCGCTCATCACACAGTGCACTCTGTCGTTGCATCAGTACAGATGAGCACTGAGCTTTGCATACGCGTACGCACTCTTTCGCAGTGGTCGTAGCAGCAACCATGAGGACCGCATGTAAGTCTCCTCCGTGGTGTGCCACGATGGCTGCTTCACGCATGCCCACGTTTGCGCACGCTTGGACGTGAAATTGATGAGCGGCACTGGCTGCGGCATTCACCACTTGGAACAACGCGGCGCTGTCCCCGATTAATCGACGGCCCCCAACGTCCTGGTTCCAATTCAATGGGGACCCAGGTGTGATGTGCCAGCGCAAGCCAAGCAACTACAACCGACATGCAAGCACTCGCCGCACCTGTGAAGTGGGAAGTGGTTTCGGTTCAGCTGCTTTGGCTGCTTGTTTTGACGAGGAGAGGTTTTTCTCCGACTTGGTGCCTGACATGCCCTTCTTCTTGCGCCGACGGTTGCTTCGCAGAATGGACTGCATCGTGTTTGCCGACCGCACAATTTTGCGGGTTCGCATTTGGAGCTTACTGTGCCGGGCGACGAGTTGGTTGGCTGCTTCCTTTGCCTGTGCCGCTGACTCGCACAGGTCACTGCAAAGCGAGACGTACACAATCACCACGGTGAGCGAAGTCGACGAGAAGGGGTTGGCAGGGGCGGGCAGTGCTGGGTCAAAGTTCCAAGCCCCCAACGTACAAGATGCGTCTCTCGGCGAGCATAACGTTGGCAAACGCTACTCGACCAGCCATCACCCGCATGGCTGCAATCGCGTAGAGACCCGTGGTGGAAACTTCAGCAGCGTTGCGGCCTTGCTGTGAAAGACGCGTGCGTGCGTGTGTCGGTCAGAGCAACTGCATGGGCACAGGAGTAGACTCCAGCACGTACGGCAAGAAGGACAGAAGAAAATCCACCCCGAAATCCCAACTCCAGAGTTTCCAGCACCGTGGTGAGGCATTGGAGGGGAAGGGGGCGCAAGATTCCACAAAAGCGTGCAAACAGGCGGGCGATGGGATCTTTCTTTTGTGTCTTCTGCAGTGATGCAATGAGGCTGAGATGTACACACCACACAAGCACACGCATCCATCCATGTGACCAATGTTAGTGCTGAGGCGGCTCGGGCAGTGCGAAGTTGAGTTTGTGGGACTGGGGAGGGTCTTCACTCACCTGGACACCCTTTGCTGCACCAGCTTGCGTGTGCCAAACTTGAACAACATAAAGTTGACCACGTAGTCCGGCATCTCTTGCGGGGGAGTGCCCTCCGTAACCGCTGATCTGTCTGCCAGCACCTTCTCCTGGTACACTTGCAGCATGAGCATGTGGAACGACCGCGGTGGCATCAACTTTCCTTTCACTCGCTTCGTTTTGGCACTTAGCCCAAGGAACTTCAGCCATGTTGCGGGCGGCTTGAAGCCTCGCTTGGCTGTGTTGCAGATGGGATGGGCAGTTTGGTGCGGGGTGTTAAGTGCGACACAACGGGCAGCACACGGAAGGAAGAGCAGCCGGCGCAAGCACGTACCACCAGGCAGCGACGCCAGGGTGACAGCCTCATCCACCTTCTCTTCGTCCTCATCGGCTGCGTCCTGCTGTCCAGGTTGCGGCTGCTCACCACAAGGCGTGCCGCACGCAAGACACGGCCGAGTGCACACGGCGTCTTTCTTCGCCTGAAGCAGCAGGAGTTTGTACTTTTCGTGTGCCTCCTCCAGCGCCGTCGCCACCGCTTCCTCTCGCTGCGTGTCGATGGCCACCTGTGCGTCTGGGTCGTCAGTGAACTCGACTGTGTCTGTTTGGACCTCAGCCACAGCGGATTCATGGTACGTGAACGGGTTCCCGTCCAAATCCTCGCCGCAGCCGTAGTCAAACAACTCCGGCACGCCGGAGGCTTCGTTGGCATACTTTTGGTACTCGTTCAGAATGTGTTGCTTCCTCATAAACGCCTCCATGGCGTGCTGCAGTGTGGAACGTGAACGTCGCAACAGCAACGGGGGGAAACGTGCCACGCGTGAACACGCATCGGTGCCGAAAGCTGCCCCCGTGCGAGTGCGTACCTGCTTGGAACTGGCAGACTGCTGCGCCACTCGATAGTCCTCAACTTGTTTGGCCAACGTCATTACCTGTTCCCGAAGGGCCGCGCTGCCCTGCCCACTAGCCATCTCAAAGTTGTGGGCCCGTCGTCGGAGTCGGGCAGCCTCATCCATGCGCTCCTTTGCAAACTCCTGGGAGAACCGAGCCACGCGGCCCACCAGCAACGCAGCCAAACGACGCCACGCGTTGTCAGTTCCGTTCCCACTCATCCCCTCACACATCTCAGCAAGCCCACACCACGTATGGACTGCCAGGCTACGTGTCCCGCACCTCAGCTCGGATCCGTGCCTCTGCCAGAGTTTGACACCATCCATCGGCAGCAGCTATGATGTCCATAAGTCGCACCCGGCACCGTTCCAGCAGTACACCACGCTCTTCGCAGTGCACGTAGGTTTGTCGCACCAGTTCGAACAGGACAAGTCCCCAGACAGACACCTCGGCCACCATGGAAGGGTGAAAACCATACTGTAGCGTTGCAGAACACGCACCACACATGGCATCAGCACTAGCTGCAACTCAAGCACAGCAAACTGCGCCTTCGCTGCACGACACTCGCACCGGATTCTTGCTCGACCTCAGGATTTTGGCGATGCCCTGACCAACGGGTCGCTTTCTGTTGCGTGGTTGCACGTGTTTGCGAGCGGCGCGTCGTGGCTTGGTGAATCGCTCACGTGCTAGGGGCTGGGGCGTTGGGAGCTCAGTGTCTGTAGGGTTCTCGTCTTCGGGGATTCCATGTACCTCCTGCGTATGCAAGGGTTAGCCACGTTCGTCGCACAACTCGGGACTGGGGCTTTCCACCCAACATGCTAGGCATGCAATGTTATGCTGCCCGACCATACCTGCAGCATCGTGTTCAACGCGGAAGAGAGGTGGAACACCTCGTTTCGATTGCTCGGGCGCTTTGTTGGAAACACCGCACGTTTCCAGTTGCCAGTGCTAGGGTCAAACTCGGCGTCTCCGTTGCCCGCTAGCGCCGAGAAGATGGGGCTTTCATCCTCCTGTGTGAACACAGCACACGCAGCAGTGCCTACTTCAGACCGGACAAGGTACGAGCCCAATACACACACAGCACAGCATACAGGAAGCGCGAAGCTCAAGACTACACCCACTGTTGCCACCATTCACTCACCTGGTAGAAGCGTGGCGGCATCAGTGACGGTGGTACGTCATCGCCTGGGTTGAGGCTGTCCGGTGCGTCTAGCGTGAGTGCGCCGAACCTGTCGCTTTCTGCCACCTCTGTCAGGAACGTGCCAGCGTCCTGTGGCACCGCAGGTTTCTCCTTTGGCCGTTTCAACACATGTTTCGTGATGCGGCCAACCATGGTGTGTGCTACCGATGCAGGGTCCGCCCACGTGCTTCTCAGATTGACGCGCTTCTTCGCCCGAGCCGCGCGGCTCGATGTGGCATCCGGTGAGCCGTCCACTTGGAAGATGTTGTGGGCAGGGGCAGGAGCATCCGGTGCCCCTGCCCACGGAGACTTGTTTCCTCCGTGCGTTCTTCGGATGAGATCGCCGTCGCTGTGGCTTTGCCCCAGCACCCGTGGCTGTGGTACCCGCATCGGGGACCCACCCAGATTGGCGAACTCGGCGTGCATGTTCTTGGTGCGCTGGGCTTTGCGTCTATTCCGGGCGCGCCGAGCCGCATGAATGGCATCTGTTGCTGCGGAGCGCTCCAGTTCCTGGCGGGCCTGGGCATACACTGACGGAGACGCAGCCTCCACGGCCCCCAGATCACGAAACCGTCTCCGTGACGCCACAGGACTGCCGCCAAATCCGGAGCTCGAGCCTGATCCCGAGCCCAATCCCCGTCCCAAACCCAAGCCATGCCTCTGCAAGGCCCCACTGTGATTGCTGTTGGGCTGTGGCACGGGCGACTCGTGGCGTCGGGCACGCTTGTCATGCCGCCGCTGTTTCGCACGAGACTGGCGCATCGTGCCACTGCTGTTGTCGGCCGTCAAGCCAGGCCTCATGACCAACACCTTCCTCGACAGCGGTGCCCGCTTATCCATCCGTCCCTTAAAGATAGTGCGTGTGCACCTCGGCGGCGGCTCACCAACCCCTGCTGCGGCCCAACGCGGTCACGTTGGCGCGCCAAAAGCGTGCCCCTCGTGGTAACTGTCTCCACGCAGCAGGCCGAAACGGATGGGTAAAAGCGTGAAGCAGTGACATATGCATATGTTACTACAATAAAAACTAACACACGATCCGGTTGTCCAACTTGTTGCTTCGACTTGGTGCTTGTCAAACACGTTACGGGCTCTGTGTCTGCATGTCATGCATGGTACTGTGTGGGACATAGAGGCAGGCTCTGGGTGAAGTGTGGGGCGTGTTGTGGAGATGTCATCGTGGCTGGCGACCGTCGCGGGGGAGCTGACGTTGGACGAGGAGGAAGTGCGGCGGCGAGGCGTGCGTGCGGCGATTGATCTTGATGATGTGGGCCCCACCCCGCGCCACAGGTTCTCCGCAAAGCCGGTCATGGACATTGAGTTGTACAAGACCACCATTATAGTGCAAACTATCCCCCTTGAGCCCGATCCCTTCGACGACGACGCGCTGAGCGACCTTGCCAGCGACGCGGGGAGCGGCGTCTTTGACCTGAGTCGGTTGGAGGACCTGGTGATGGGCAGTGAGGCGCCCACTCGGCGGCCATCTGCCAGTAGCGGCGCCCGCTCACCTTCTTCACGTCACAGCGATCCGGCGGAGGCCAAGTCCACTGCTGGTGACACGCATGCCAGCAGCTCTCGCTCGCTCACCCGGTCATCGTCTCGATCTCGCGCGCCGCGCTCATCTAGCGCGTCACTGTCTCGACATGGGTCGGTGTCTCCGTCGGGGTCTGTGCGCAGTTCCCACACACTTAAGACAGCCACATCCTTTGTGGAGTCAAAGGAAATGGCGTCTCTGGCGTCAAAGTGCGTGCGTGGGTGCTTGTTCTGTCCTTCGTGTTCCATGTTTGTTGGAGCGTGGTGTGGCGGTGATGCTGACGGGGTGTGCAACGGTGCCACAGGTACTCCATGCTCCGAAAGAAAAAGAAGAAGAAGGTGCACTCCATTTTGGTGGTTGACAAGGTCAAACAGGCACAGGATGACGACGCGGCTGGCGCATCTGGCCCTTCGTACACGCGTGCACTGAAGGAGCGATCCGAGGCGCTGAATGCCATCAAGGGCATGGTGCATGGCCTCGTCGAGGTTCGTGAGTACTGGGAGCAGAATTTTTGTTACCTGAGGTTCAACACCGTGGCTGAGGCTAAGTTCGCGCAGCGCCACATCCACCGTGCTATTCTGGACGACGGTGTCATTGCGGAAGTAGTGCTGAATTGCTTTCGGGCGTGAGCTGCTGACCTAAATGCACGCACATTCGTGGCACAGTGGCGGCACGTGGCGGTTCGAGTGCAGTAAATGAATGTGCTGGCGGGCTCGTGTGCTGAAACATGAAATTTTATGTTGTTGATGGTCGGTTCGCTCTGGTCTATGTGCGCTTGGAAGGTTGTTGCCAACTGCGTGCCCAATAGTGCACTGTGAGTACACCGAGGTCAGGTGCACGAGTGGACAGCAAAGGTCGCACAAAACCCATCACGGCTTCACCACAGCTCTCAGTGAGTACGTCCTCCATACATGAAGCCCCACCAGCACCATCAACACTACCGCCAGAACCAACACCAACACCAGCACCAGCACCAGCACCAACACCAGCACCAGAACCAGTGTCACTGCCAGCACCACCAATGCCAGCACCAGCACCAGCACCGCTCCCACAGCCAGCACCGCCACTGTGCGCACCACACCCCATGGCATATGCTGCCCCATTGCCCACGTGGGACGTCACGTGTGCCACACGAGCAGCCCAATCATCGTAGTCGAATGCTTTGCTGGACAGTGGAGGCGGGTCCAGGTCATGCCGGGAGTTCGGCACCGGATAGAACACATGGCGTGGCACCACACGCACTCGACAAGTGCGAAGGGGGAAGGTCCCATGAGCAGCGCGACCCAACGATACTGCAGCGTCAACTTCGGGGTTTGTTCTCGCGGTAGCGGGCGCGAGACAACCCTTTGGTGTGGAAACTGTGGGCGTGGTGCTGGCAGTACAAGTGGCGGGGTCCGTAGCAGCTGCGGCAGCGGCAGCGGTGACAGCAGCTTCAACACTGGCAGCACCAACGGCTGTGGGCGTCACTGCTGTGTGGAGCACGGCTTCCCATGTGGATATGCTTTTGGACCAGCGCAGGAGGTTGTGGTCCCCTTCACCACCCTTGCTTTCGGAGTCGTGAAGGGCGCAGCCCGTTGCAGCTGAGGCGGAGCCATTCAAGACCGCTGCCACGGGAAGGATGGTGCGTGTGACAAGCCTGCGCCGCCACCACCGCATGCATCGCACCACACACAGCGCGCGCATGAAGTCATGCACACTCATCGTGCGGACCACAACAGCGCAACACAACAACACCACAGCAGTTCCAACGCACCCGGGTCCCGTCCTTTCGATGGTGCCTGCGGTGTGCAGCAGCGAGCGCAGCAGTGTTGGCGACACGCCAGACGCCACAAGCACCTCCCCAACGGCCATGACGGACGGCTGGGGGGTGATCGATGTCCTGCAGCTGGTGTGAATAGTGACCATGAGCTGGCGCAACAATGGGTGGCCTGGTGCGCTACCGATGCAGGCGTTGTTCAGTTCAACAGTGGGGGTGTTCGACAAGCCGATGAACATGTCACACGACTGGTCCCGAACGGAAGCGGGGG
>Ga0213833_1002497_pt1 | contig 11891 bp, 11 predicted proteins | sample SWATP21_FD_160575 | JGI IMG/M metagenome (GOLD analysis project Ga0213833, IMG submission 160575) | Coastal seawater microbial communities from Marineland, Florida, United States - SWA TP2 #1 | ecosystem: Environmental > Aquatic > Marine > Coastal | place: USA: Florida | collected 2016-08-14
AAGAAGAAGAAGAAGAAGAAGAGGCCGGCGGCTTGTAGGAGTACGATGAGCCACTCCAATTGAAATCATCAGCGGCGGCGGCAGCGTCATCATCCCCAACACCACCACCACCCGCCCCCGCCCCCGCACCCGAACCGTGGTTGTGCGCTGTGGCGCGGGAGGTGCGTGCGCTTTCCGGTCGAGGGGGCGGCGGTGGGGGTCTGGCGGAGCCTGGCGGTGGGGCACTGTGGTCGCGCTGTGTGCGACGACCGCTGCCAGACCGACCCGCCCTGTCGTTGGCTGCAGCCTCCGCCGCTTCCGCCTGGGCCTTTTTCTCCATCATCTTGCGCTTGTACTCGCGGGCCCACGCCATGTAGTCGTTCGGCGTGCTGTTGCGCGCAGAGTACGCCCCGCGCGCGGAAGTCCCGGCGCGGCCCGACCTTTGTTGTTGCGAGGACTTGTTGTTGTTCCCGCCGCCCGTCGAGAAGGACGCGTGTCGCTTGGGGGGGACGCGACTGCCGCCAGCTCTTGCACCCCCGCCTGGCGGGTGGCCACCACCGTGGTGCTGTGGCACCTCGTGTTTGTGCCACGCGCCCTTGCCCTCCCACCGGGACTTGGTGCGCTTGGGGCGGTGGTGGGCTTGGTGTTGGCTCGGGCGTGTGGCGCCCGGTGGCGGCACGCCGCTGGGTGGCGGCGGCGGTCGACGACCGTACGCACTCCCGCCGGGCCCAAAGTTGGAGTGCCGGCGGTGTGCACTGCCCCCCGGGGGCGCCTTGGGCTTGTTTTGTTGGTGGTACCGGGCGTAGTACGCGGCGTAGCCACCCGAGGACGCGCCGGCGGCGGTGGTAGAGGCGCGCCGCTGCCTGGTTCCGCCGCCGGGGCGCGGTGCAGCGGACTGTCGCGCGAGCTGGCGGTCGATTTCGCGCCGCTTGCTGGGCTCTGAGATGACCTCGAAGGCTTGTTGGATGGCCCGGAACAGGGACGTTGTCAACGGGTTCTTGTCCGGGTGGTACCTGGCACACCCACAAGCCCACGGCACGCGGAGGTGGTGTGTACGGTACGTCAGTCACGCCGTCACCAGCTAGCTCGCTGGCAACATCGCCCCCCTGCTGTGCAGTGTGAAGCGCGGCGCCACGTACTTGAGGATGAGTTTTCGGTACTTCTTTTTCGCAGCACCCACCTCCACAGCCGCCTCCACACCCAAGCACAGGTAAGGATTCAACGAAAACCGCGTCAACACGCGCTGGATAGCCTTCTTGATCTGGTCCATGGTCACCGAGTCGCCCTCGCAAAAGTTGGCACGTGCTGTCACCATGGACAAACAGAAGACGGCGTGACCCAATGACCTGCGCCAGCCCCACTGACACCTGCTTGGTGTGACTCACCCGACTCAAACTTGGCAACCGCTTCATGGAGCTGCCCACCCGACACGAGTGCCTGCCCCGCCGCGTACTCGTGAGAGGCGAGAACCTGCGCCATGATCACTGCGGACGGTCCGGCGGTCTGACAGCCTCACTGGAGCTGAGCACCTGCACTCGCACCGCACACGGCGGAATGATGCCACGTGACCGTGCACGTTCACGTCACTCGCCCACCTCGGCCGGGCGGCGACGCCGGGACTGGACTGTCGCGGGCCGCACGAGGTGTCCGTACGGGCGGACAGACCGCAGCAAAACCCATCAAAGTAGACTCAACCGCCGCATAGCAAAATTAGCATGCATCTTGGCAGTTCTTGACCTGGCACTCTTTGGCACCATGCACTGTCAGTGTGTGCAACATTGCACGCCAGCAAGCATGCGTGGCTGCGCCCTCGTGTGTCTGGGGCTTGCTGTATGTAACGTATTGGCACTATGCAATGGTGTACACGGCGTCGAGGTGGAGATGGATGCGGGGGCGGTCGTGGCAAGTGACACACAGGTTGCCCCCGCCGACTTCGATGTCACGGGCGTCCTGGTTGGCTTGCAAGAGTACCACGACCGATTTGAGGGGTTGGACGGTGCCGTGATCATCGCAGACGGACAGGGGCATTCCTTCACGGTGAGCATGCTGTGGCCGCCGTACGTCAGCCTCCACTTCAAGCTGTCCAACCCCGTCGTCGTGGCCGTGGCCGACGCGGCCAAGGCTGTGACCACCCCCACCGTGTACCACGTCGGCTTGCACGACACCGACGTGTGGTGGGTGGCACGGCAGGCCGCACCCGCGTTGAAGGCGCTCTTGGCGCTTGTCGATCGCTTCCCCTTCCTCCGGTTCGTCCACTGCAACCCGTCGCTGCGCGACGCCACACGCGGCCAGCTGTGGCCCGCCACCATCCCCGTGCCGGACTGGGACGCGTTCAACAAGCCGGCGACCAACCACATCCCGCCTCTCGCTGCCAACCATTCTCGCCGTGCGGCCATCATTTGGCGAGGAATGACAACCGGCTACGTCGCGCCCACTGGCTCCTACGAGTCGTCCCCGCGGTTCCTGACGCTGGCGGCGTTCGCGGCTGCGTCACCGGCACAGCTGCGGAACGTGACCGTGGACCTGGGGTTCCACATTCGGTGCAACGAGTGCCCTGGCATGGCCAAGGCCCGACTTCCCGACAGCATGTACAAAGAGCCGCTGGAGCGGCGTGACATGGCGGAGGGGCGTGTTCTGCTTGACCTGGACGGCAACGCCAATTCGTGGGACGGGCTGCGCTGGAAACTGCGTAGGGGCGCAGTTGCCAAGGTGGTGGGCCCGTTTGTGCAGTGGTTCTACCACGAGCTCCAAGACTGCGTCCACCTTCAAATGGTGAAGTTTGCAGCCCACGACGTGGTGGACGTGCCGGTGCGCCTCGTCCACAACGAAACCCGTGCCGCATTGTTGCGCGCACAGGGCAAGGCGTTTGCCCGCCAGCACTTCTCGAAGGACGCGGTGCAGCTGGCGTTGCGCTCTGCCATCATTGCGCGCGACCCTGTCGACCGCGACTGGCGGGTCCAGGAATGCGCCCTCCCAGACGCGCTGGGGGTGTCACGGGACGAGCTGTACGCGGGCGTGCAAGCACGACTCGACCGCATCGACCGGGGCAGCCTGTTCCGCACGCGCCCACCCAGCTTTGTGGCACCACCCCCGACTGACCCCAAAAACAGGTTCCGGTTTAACATGGCGGCAACGAAGATGGGGAAGAAGAAAAGGAGAAAGCCAAAGAGGTTTGGCAAGTTCCCGTGATGTGCAGTTGCGCTGTCAACCCTCACGACCGAGCAAAAGTCATCCAACGATGCCATGTTGTGTGTTACCTGTGGTGCTCCAACGCAGCGAGCTGGCTGGATGTGACGTGTGTGTGGCATAGCGGTGGATGCAACGAATCTAATATGTGTGTTGTGTGCCACCGCGCCGCCTCCATCTCCATGTGAGCCCTCTCACACACCCCGCTAGTCTTTCCATCGAACCAACAAGTCCAGCATTTGTGCGATCTGACACCGACACAACGCGTGCATCCCATAGCAGCGAAGGTCAACGAGCGGAGAGCTGGTTGGTTGATGGAATGGCAGCACAGACGACACAACCACGCACCATGGCATCAGATAGAGGAACGTAGAAGCTGTCTCCTCGATTATCGAGCCCGCGTCGAACAGCCACCAGATCATGATCCTGCGCACCATAGCTGATCAGTACAAAAGGGGGCACGGCGGAAGAAGGGAGGAGGATACAAACCTGCAGCTCCACCATCAGGTGCCGAAACCCTTGGTCACTGGACACCAGCATGTCATCCATACATGCTTGGCAGTATGTCCGAAAGAGCATCCCGGGGGTGTCCTGTTCGTCAACGTGGTGTTGGGCAAGGATTCGCAGGACGGCACGGTGATTCGGTGTCAGCGACTGCAAGACGAAACTCAGACGGTCGAAGTTGAGCTCTTTTCGACTGCTGAGCACAGACTCCAGGAAGCTGCAAGGGACACAAGCGTGCAGGGGTGTGAGTGCACACATGCGATGAGGCTGCAACCGCATCTCTCCAAGTAAACGCACGCGGTTTCTTCGGAGTATCGTGAGTAGGTCGTGATGTCATGCCACACCCAATTCCCTCTCTGGCGTTGGCGTTGGTCGAGCAGTAGCGATGCATTCACATGGTCCACACTCGCAGCCACATGGATCCGACCAGCGGCTGCCAGGACACTCAACGCGGTTTGGGCGTCAGCAGACCGCAGCGCAGGGCCATCGAGGTTGTGGAGAAGGATGTACAGATGCTTGGCGCTGGAAGTGACAGCCGTGTCCGACGCAACAGCGTCGCCAACAGCGTCGTTGTGCCACTCTTCGTCAGAATCATGGCCCACGACGCCGCTGCCACCTAGTCGTTGTTTCTTGGAAGCGGAAGCAGGCACCATGATGGTGCCATTGGGCAACACAGCGCCACCATCTTCATTGTCAAGGTCTTCGGTATCATCCTGCTCCGTGGCGACGCCATAGCCAGAGCGCTTGGTGCCACTCACGCTGTTTGCAGTAGTTGAGGCAAAGCAATTCGCAACGAAGTGGGCCTAAGGATGGAAAAGAAACAGAAACCCAACATCGCACAGGGTCGTCACAACAAGGCGCCAGTGGTACAACCGAATACATGCTACGTACATGTTCGACCACTGAAGAGAAAGAACGGCTGTTCCACAGCATCTGCGTGCCCACATGTTGTTGAGAGAGGGCCACCAGCACGCCATGGACAAGGCGCGCCAACGACCACTCACTTTGCTCGTTATGGTGGACAACAATGTCTTGATGTTGAACCACGGCATGTAGCCATTGACCTCAACGACGGCATGGCGTCCAGCCACAGACGCGACAAACTCCTGTCAGAAGAAGACACGTGTCAGCCACCAGACCAGCTCGGTGCAAGCAAGTACGACAGCAACCCGGACCTGCAGCAACGTTCGCTTTGACCCAAGGCCGTAGAAGAGCAGACTGAAGCCATTGTGCAGCTGCAGCGCCCACTTCGGAAACTGTAGCCGATAGTGATGATGCAATACGGCAATCTCCGCCGTGTGTTTAGGAGCAACACCTCTTAGAACTTGTTGTAGTTCCTTTGGTCACATAATACATATTCCAACACACGACCACAACATAAACAAACGTCAAGGGATGTCAAGAAAACACCGTCACAGCTAAACCGCGAACCCCGGGTGTATCGATCATCGGCAGTGACTCCAACGTGGTTCCTGAGGAGACTGGCTTGGTTTTCTGAGCGGTGAAATACCTGCAGAGTCACGAACAGTCACAGTGACGTCCAATGGCAGACACGCATGCACAGGGTTGACTTCTAAAGGCTTGGTACGTACCCCACCATAACATCAGCACCGTCCTCGTCTCCGTCATTCTTGCGAGCGCGCTTGGCAGGTCGCGCTTGACCGGCATCTGAGTCACCCGAGTCAGAGTCCGCGGCACCGCCTGTGACATCTTCGTCGCCTTCGCTGTCCTCTTCTTCTTCGTCCGACGACACAAGCGCAGCTGGGGCGGGCAGGCTGGCCACAAACTCATCCGTCAAAGCGACATACCGCGTCTTTCGCGTGACTGGGCCGCGCGTCGAACTGGTAGCCCCAGCACCGGCACCTGCCCCAGCACCACCGGCACCACGACCGTGCCGAGTGGCGCTTCCAGTACCACGCCGTTTTCTTTTGCCTTTGTTTTCTGCACGGCCCGCCTGCTTCTGCTGTGCCTGTGCCGCAGCACCTGCTGCAGCGTCGCTGTCATCGTAGTCGCTCTCAATCGCAGGCACATCAGAATCGAAATCGCTGTCGCCGTCCACATCACTGGTGGTTGTGGGGGCCCCGACGACCTGGATGATCGTGCCTTTCAGAAGTTGCACTTGAACACAGGGTGGGCAAAACCAGTCATCGTCTCCCGCGGGAAGCTCAGTAAGTGGAGGGTCGAGGCAAGCCTGGTGTGGTCATCACGGTAGAAGCGGAGGACGTGAGGTGGGGTGCGCCGGCGCAGTCACACGGGCTTGCTGACACGGACGAACCATATGGTACCCATGGTCGCACTCATCACACAGCAGCATCGAGTCCGCATCCTTGGGCGATTTGCACACTTCGCATTGGATGTCCTCGGGTGAAGCTTCACTATGTGCTTCACAATACGCTTTCAGTCGCGGCTGCAACCACGCAACGCATGAGAACCTGCACAACTACCATTCTCTCTCTTTCACACACAACAGCCCATGTATTGCAATTTACCTCCCCAGAGCCCGTCTCTACGTAGTCCATCTGCCACTTCATTCTGCCGACACCACACATGGATCGGATCAGGCCCCAACAGCGAGCCACACCGCAAAAAGGAGTAAACCAGCGACAAACACCTACTTTCGCGCACACAACGGGTGAAAAGCGGTCACACAGCTGGGCACCGCACACTGGATCGGTGTAGTTTTCTCCTTCACGCCGCACACTTTGCACTTGAGCTTGAATCGGTCCTTGGCAATGTACTGAAACCCTGCAGGATCCCGTGCCCCCCACCCCCCAACGATTATTGCTGTGTCAAACCAACACCTTCACAGAACCACGGTGCATGCTGCTTCGTACCTGTCACGTTCTGCAACTTCTCACAGTTCTCGAAAAACACTTCCGGAACCCAAAGCGCGCATGTGACGTGCACCCACACAGCCTTCCCAGCCCGTGTGCCTTGGCGCATGACGCGGTTGCCTTGCACTGGGCACAACTCACACCTACTACCGCACAAACATCCATAGAATAAGTGCTACACCTCGCGACATCAGTTGTGGTGCTCCCACACGGCACGCACCTGGGGGACTGCACACCCGCCACACATGGATCGCACTGCCATTCATGCTTCATGGAGGCGCGCACATCCGCATCCGAGCAGCCATAGCAACCTTGGTGGACACAGTCACCACATTTAAAGCACTGAAGAATGGGGTCGTCGCCATCCTCGTCCGCTTCTTCCCCGCAGGCGCCACAAGGCCGCGGCTCCCATGACGGTGTTGTGCCGCGCCCCCGCCGAGACGACGCGGCTCCAGACTTGGCCCGCTTCGGCTTCGCTTTCTTTGCACCGGCCTTGCGTGGTGCCTTACGTGCCTTCGAAGCGCCGCGCTTGCGAGGCATGCTCCCAGAGAAGCCTTGACACGCGGGGTCCGGCACACAGAGCGTGTTGGTATCCGCCGGGTGTACCAAAGGGCCATCAAAGCAAGAGTGAGCCGAATTACTATTTTTGTAAATATACTCAGACGCCGGCCTAAAAAAGGGGGCTCGTTCGATCTTTTTGTATCCGTTGCTTTGCCCAACATGAACTGCTTCTTGCCCAAACTGCTGTCGTGCTGTTTGTGACACCGCCCGTACGGTTTGTATCTGCAGCCGTTGGCGACTGGACTTGCGCCAGTGCCACTCGTTCCGTACTTTCCCTAGGGCTCACTTCGCCTGAGCAGGTGTGCGTGTTGTCACCTTCACACCTCATCCATGGCCCAAGTGTACGCCCCTCGCACGGGATACGCTGCGGCAGTGCCCGGCATCGCAGCCTACACCCAGCCTCGAGGCACACAGCCAGTGGTTGCGAGCGCCCACCGCACCGGTGGCCATGCTCACACAACTCGTGGACGAAGTGCTACGCGCACGCACGGCCATGGGCACCACCATCGCGCCGCCGCCCATCATGGCATGGCCCCGGCACCAGCGGCCACACGGACACGGGCAGTTTCCAAGGAACGCAGCAGCAGCAGCAGCAGCCGATCTTCTTCACGTTCTTCTTCCCGGGATTACGAACGAAAGATCGTTGAGGACCGACGTGTCGGCAAGGATGGCCGCGTGTCAGTGGTGCGTCGGTACCTGCAGACACGGTTGCTGGGGAAGGGAGGCTTCGCCAAGTGCTACAAGTTCACAGGCTTGGATCGTCACAACCACAAGAAGGTGTTTGCTGGGAAGGTTGTGGTCAAGTCATCTTTGAAGAAGAAAAGTGCTCGCGAGAAGGTGAGTTGGTGGAAGGACTGGCTGCCGCGCGTTCGTGCGGCAAACTCAACGCGGTGTGTGTTGAGCAGCTGAAGGCGGAGATCATCATCCACAAGGCTTTGAACCACCGTCGCATCGTACGATTCGACACGTACTTTGAGGACGACGACAATGTGTACATTGTCTTGGATTTGTGCGAGAACCAGTCGTTGATGGAGCTCATGAGGCGGCGCAAGCGCCTCACGGAGGAAGAAACCAAGTACTACATTCTGCAGATTCTGGAAGCCATCAAGTACTTGCACGTGAACCTGGTAATTCACCGGTACGCATGGCGTCGTGGTGGTGCTTCCCGAGACAAAGCAAGGTGCCACACCCTGCATCTAACTTCTCTGCCGGTGCCCGTTGTCGCGTGCTGTCCTTCTTCTTCTTCTGCTGCTGCTGCTGCTGCACAGCGACCTCAAGCTCTCCAACGTGTTCATTGCCAAGGGCATGGACATCAAGATCGGGGACTTTGGTCTCGCCGCCAAGCTAAACTCCCCCACGCAGAAGCGCACCACAATCTGTGGCACCCCGAACTACTTGGCTCCAGAAATCCTGGAAGGCAAGAAGACGGGCCACTCCTTTGAGGTGGATGTGTGGTCGGTCGGCGTGATCATGTACACCATGTTGGTGGGCCGGCCTCCCTTCGAGACCAACAACGTCAAGGCCACATACAAGCGCATCCGTGCCAACTCATACGCCTTCCCCGCGTCCGTGCACGTGTCAGAGCACGCTAAAAGCCTCATTCGGTGGGTGTTGCACCACAACCCGGCGTCCCGACCAACGATCAACGACATCGTGAACCACCCGTTCTTCACGCACTCCAAGAGCTACATCCCGACGTCGCTACCGACGTCGTCGCTGCGTTCCGTGCCCACCTTCCGCCCCGATCAACTCATGCAGGGTTCACGCCGCGTCGCAGCCTTCCTCGCGGAAATGCCTGCTCGCCACAACATTGGCAGCGTGACGTCCCGCCGAGACAAGAGCAGACGAAACGCACCGCCTCCGTACGCCCTCAAGTCCACCACCACCGCGCTCGCCTCCACAAGCAAGCGCAACGGTGGCGGCACGACTGCCGGTGCAGTGCCATCCTCCTCTTCCTCCCGCCCCACGCCCGTTCCTGCATCCGCGGCCGCGCTCGCGTCCGCACCCGGTGGTGAGGCTGCCGCAGCCCCCTCCCGCAAACCGTTCGCCCCGCTGGAGCAGAACAAGCCCGACGCAGGAGCGACCCGCCGGTTGGGCAAGTCACAGAAGGTGCTTGCGGCCGCCAAGAGCGGTGCCACCGCCGCCCCACGATCATCTGCCGCCAAGAAGAAGCCCGTCCTTGACAGCATGACGGGCGGCCGCGGCGGCGCGACTCCGTTGCCCGCCGCCGACAGCCACACGCCCACCCCCACCACGGGTGCTGCGCGCTCGGGTTCCGGCAGGCAGGACGCCGGCCAGCCTCTGCGCCGAACCGTGCCGAGCACGCACACCGGAGGTGTGGCGGCGCCAGCGCATCATCACACGCACCGTGCGCACCACCACCACCGCCACACCCACACCCACACACCCACGTCCACGTCTTCCGCCACCTCCACGCCTGTACCACGTGTGCGAGAGGGGTGGGGCACCGGGTCGGAGCAGCTGCCGACATCCAGTGCCGCCACCACGCCTGCCGGTGGAGTGCGGTCTGCTGCCGCTGCCGCCGCCGCCGCCGCAGCCGCAGCCCCAGGGTCTGCCCGCACCGGCACGCCAGGATCGGCACTCTCAGCCGCCTCCGCAGGCAGTCACCCCGCACGCCACCACCTGCGACACCACCACCACAGCCAGCCCGCGCGCGGAAGCGGGTCAGTGCCTCGGGGCCAGCCGCAGCCGCGTGTGGCCGAAGTCAGCCCACACCACAGGGCGCCGCCGCGCGTGTTGGCGATGGAGGGTGGCACTGGTGGTGGCGCTGGTGGCGCCAGCAAGTGGGCCAACGCACGCCCTTCCCCCGCTGCGGGTGGCAGCGACCGTGCCTTTGCGAGCAGCGGCTCCAAGGCCTTGGCTCAGGCGACGCGTGTGGCTGCGACGCTGGACATGGATGGGGTGGCAGGAGCCGCTGTCGGCGCCACCACGGCTGCTGCTGCTGCTGCTGTTGTTGCTGGTGTGGGTCCAGCAGCCAGTCACGCCGCCGCGCCAGTGGCGTCGGGCGGGAAGCCGCCGCGGTCTCCAGAAACTACCGTCACGTTTCAGCGACCCGTGGGGCGAGTGGGGCTGGCGATTCCCCCTCACCACGACGACCACCACCACCACCACCACCATGCTCCCGCCGCGGGCGCCCCGTTGGACGTGGGCACCGGCAGCAGTGACCGGCCGCATGCAGTTTCACCACAAGCAGCAGGGGTCTCCCCCTCCTCCTCCACCACCACCACCACCACCACCACCACCACCACGACCGCTGGCAGGACCACCACCACTGCCACGCAGCCCCCGCAGCAGGCGACAGCGGGGGCGCACCAGGCGCACCAGGCGCACCAGACGCAGGCCAAGCGCCACCGGCGTCCCACGGGGGCGCCCAACACGGACACCTTGAAGGACATCCACGCCCATCTCTCCAAGAGCTTTGCCGCGGCGGCGAAGGGTGAGGAGGTGGGCGACGCGGCGGCGCCGGCGCTGGGAGCTGGGGACGGCCCCAGCAGCTGGGTGTGCACCTGGGTGGACTACACTTCCAAGTACGGCCTGGGCTACCTTCTGTCGGACGGCGCCGTGGGTGTGTACTTCAACGACAGCACCAAGATCATCCTGGCGTCGGACAACGAGCACTTTGAGTACATCGAGCGCAGCAGCTCGAGCAGCGGTCGCCGACGGGACATTGTGCGCAAGCGACACAAGCTGTCCAGCTACCCCGACAGCTTGAACAAGAAAGTGACGCTGTTGAAGCACTTCCGTGGCTACCTGGTGCGTCGCGTCATGGCTGCCGGTGTGGTTTCAGTGTTGTGGCGGTGTTGGTGTTGTGTTGGGGCCTGTTTCGTTTCATTTGTTTGCTCGTTTTTTTTTTCCGCCGCCTGGCTGCGCTTTGGCCTTCCACTTGCGTCCACCTAACGTGTGCCTTCCTTTGGGTGGTGGTGTTGGTTTGGTTGGATGGTGTGGTGCGTGAGTGTGGATCGCAGATGGAGCAATACAACAAGAACCCCACAAAGCCAGCAGAGGAGGTGGTGGAAATGGCGCGCGGCAGCGCCCTCGCCAACATGACGTTTGTGAAGAAGTGGGTGCGCACTCGACATGCCGTCCTGTTCCGTCTCAGCAACCGCCAGGTGCAGGTCAACTTCTTTGACCACACCAGCCTGCTGTTGTCTTCTCGTGCGCGTCTCGTGACGTTCACGGACAAGAACCACAAGCGCACGACAGACACACTGGCCAACATCATGCGGTCGGAGCGCAGTGACGTGTCGAAGCGTCTGCAGTACACCAAGGACGTGTTGGAGCAGTTGATTTCTGGGACCCGCCGGTAGTCGCCTCGCCACCTCGAGACAAGTTGTGGCCACCCGCCGGGCTTTTCAGCAAAGCACCGACGAGGGGTTTTAGCTCTGGCATTGCGCATGGTACCTTTTGGAAATGTGCCATGCATGGAGGCCCTGGACTTCATGCTTCAATCAAATCGCTGCTGCTGCCGCGCCGGTCCTGTTTTTTTGTTGTCGTGGTAGTGGGGGGAGGTCCAGTCGAGCCACACCGTTTCATCTATGGCTAGTGCAATTTCGTGTATTGAGTATCGGTGTGCGCCGTTGTTAACATTTCGCATTCTCTTTCGTAAGTCTGGAGTCTGAGCGCTCCCCGGTCCGGCGGCGGGGGGCGGATGGTTGTTTGGTTGTTTGGCGTGAGAGTAGGTGGATGGATGTACGAAACGGCCCGACTGAATGATGCCGCTGGAAAGCGAGGCAAACACAATGCTACGTCGAAGCAGCTGCCAGCAACAACACTTCTCATGCCTTGGTACTTCCGAGTTGGAAGCGA
>Ga0213833_1002498_pt1 | contig 11888 bp, 16 predicted proteins | sample SWATP21_FD_160575 | JGI IMG/M metagenome (GOLD analysis project Ga0213833, IMG submission 160575) | Coastal seawater microbial communities from Marineland, Florida, United States - SWA TP2 #1 | ecosystem: Environmental > Aquatic > Marine > Coastal | place: USA: Florida | collected 2016-08-14
AGGGGGGGGGGGGGGGGGGGGGGGGGGGGGGGGGGGGGGGGGGGGGGGGGGGGGGGGGGGGGGGGGGGGGGGGTGCTCATTCACGGTTTGTATTGCGTTGGGTTGTTGTCGGGTTCGCACAGACGGTGACAAATGGCACGTTTCAGCCCACGAACTGGGTCAACATCGTAGACATCCCTGCTGGCTCTGGTACGTTTGTTAGTGGCATGTGGCTCGCTGTGGGCGCGTTCTTTGTTTTGAGGCGCTTGTCCTCAGGTGTGCACTTCATGGCCACCATTGCCGTGAAAAGCCTGAACCTAAACTTCCTGGAGGGCTGTCTCCATGCTTACACCCCCTACAACCAAAGTTTCCCCGGCACAATGCTCTCCACAGGTGCGGCACGCAGGAGTTGTGTCGTGGTGTGGTGCCAGCGTTGCGACTCACAGATACTTCTGCGTGTTGGTGGTGTTGTCTGCCAGGCACTGAGGTGCGCGTGCGAGCATCAACCCCAGTTCCATCAGCAGCGGTGGTGGACACTTGGTGTATGCACATACTGCCCCAGTCGTCATGTCGCTCATCGTAGATTGTCGTTGTTGTTGCCTTGCCTTGCCTTGCCTCACAGGATTACTTTGACAGTGCTTGGTACTTCGACGCTGGCGAGTTCCATATGCCCGTATCTGGTTTCACCCACCTCTCCACTGCCAACCACACCGTGACTTGGTCTGCGTACAGGTGCGGTGTGTTCCTCTCGACGATGTGGTGACAGTCTTTTTGGCCTGTGGACTGTCTTTGTCGCGTTGTACGATTAACCACACGCTGCCTGCCCACCACATTGCAGATTCCATGACATGGATGAACTTCCCTTCCAAAACGGTTTCAAGCTTGTGTGGCGAGTCGGAGATCTTGTTGACCCAGTCAGCGGACGCAAGTGCTTCATTGAGAACCCTCACGACGGTGTCATCGTGGGATCACCGTCTGTCTCGGAGGTGGTCGCATACGGCTTTGCGTATGTGTGGGATGACTAGCCACGTTCGGGCGGCTTGCGAACTGCAATGCTGGGGGTGCTTCGACATCGTGTGTGTCGCCGACGGACTGATTAACGCAACAATTCATTCAGGTTGCCCTCCCAACTCGGTGTGAGTGCAATACGTTCACTATTACCATCAACGCACTGCGTTAAGCACCGCACCCACAGCCTCACTTCATTCCAGAAGCTACACAAGCGAACTGTCGCCCCCAACCGTGGATGTAATTCCTGTGAAGGAATCGACAGTGGACTCTGCTCCAGCTCCCGCACCTGCGCCCGCACCACTCACACTCTGGCGCCGTTGGTGCCCTTGCCTCACTCGCTCTTGCACCTGCGCGGCTCGTTTGTACGCAAGCGCCAGGTCCTCCGCGTCAAGCTCTCGCTGGTGCAGCAAGTCCTTCCACTGTTGGGAGAAACGCGTCCAAATGCGCCGCATGCGGATCCAGCGCTTGTGGTGCATGCGACTTCCGATGCCCAGGCGCTTCCGAGTGCGTTTGATGGCATTCTCAGTGAGGTACTTCATGTTCCTGCACGGTCATCCATTCCTGCAGTGAGATCGACTGCGCCACCTCACCACCACCAGTGGCCCGGCCCACCGCCGCCACCACCCCCAACATGACGTACCTTTCCATGTCGCCACGCCTGCGCACACGCCCAATGATGTCTTCGGCAACCTTGCCGTCAGCCACCACCCCGAGATGGGTGCAAAAGTCCATGGGGGGGAAGGCGTTGTCGACACGGTACCCTTGCAGCGCCTTGGGCCGCAATCGCGTGAAAGAAGACCGAGGCCGCATGTTGTCCGCGGCCCAGTTGGCAAAGACCCTGAATCCAAGCTTCTCCTCATCTAGACTTGACGCAGACCTGGGGTTGTTTGAAACAAGACATACAGCGCATCCATATCCCATCCATAGATAGGTGAGGTGAAGCAAGACGCGACGCAGCGGTGGTGCACAGTGTTTTGATCTGTTTTCTCGTACCCAATCGCCTGCTTCGCTCCGAAACGCCAGGAGCCATCATACTCCCAGAAAGCGCCCTTGGCGTTGTTCACGGAGCGGCCTAATCCATGCCGGTGGTCTGCATGAAAATCGCCCTCGTACTCCTCCCCGTCTGGGCACTTTTCAAAACCACGGCGAATGATCTCGCCATCACGAAAAAGACCCGTTCGAGTCGTGCCGTCACGCAGCGTGTGTGTCCCCATACCCTGCAACACACCACGCCGAAACATCCCTTTCTTGATCTGTCCACAGCCACAAGCAAGCATGTGAGCCACCTTGTTTGGTTTGTGGCCGGCCCACATCCACCGCAGAGCAGCAACCCAACGTAGCGTGTACCTCGCCATCGATGCCCTTGTACATGCCGTAGCCATGCGGGTACCCGTTGTGCATTTGCCCCTCGTACGTGCTTCCATCCGCGAACGTCACCACGCCTTCGCCATGGGGGACGCCAATGAGGTACGGGTTCGGCGTGAAGTCGTCCGCAGATCGGATGGTAAACAGCGGGGGTGGTGCGTAGTACGGCGGTCGCTCGGGAAGCCCTGCCAACGGTCCGAGCTCTGTGACAGGTCGCAACTGTTGGCGTTGTCGTGGCAGCTGTGGCATTGCGGCGATCATCTCAGCTGTGATGCGAGGCTCGGCAGCAAATGAACGGCCCCAGTGCTTAACACTAGGATCCTTGCGCTCTGGCCACTCGCCCTCTGTTCCAGCTCCCATTTCGCCATCCCACCTGCAAACAGTGAACGACCACGCAGTGTGTGGGGTCATGGCCCCAAAACCAAAGCCAACCAATAACAAAGCAGGTGGGTGTCGCTGCCGGCACAGGGGAGGGAAGCCAACCTGTCTCCGTTGGGGTACTCCAACTTGCCACGCCCCTTGCGAACATTTTTCACATATGTCCCCGTGTATCTTCCGTGCAGCCCGATTTCAATTCCATGTCCGTGTCGAAACCCAACCTTCCACTGCCCACTAAACACTGTCTTCAAGGCAGACTCGAACGACCCCTCTCCGTCTCGCAAATTAATCAAGTACCTGGGTGTCCCCACAACAGTGTGATACAACGCAACGCACACCACCACTGGCTCAATTGAGGGCGTGCAATCCCCGCACGCACACTTCCTTCATGTTGATACTGAAGTCAAGGAGTGTCTCCATGATGCGTCCTTCTTCTTCATCGTCCTGCACCAGCTCCGCACCAGGTGGCACGTAGCGGCACAGTGCCTTTTTTTGCTTGCGGCGTTTCGGCATGAGCAGTACACGGCCCCAGCCGTCGAAATCAACGGCCTGTGCGGTTTGGTGTGTGTGAGGCAAGCGACCCCGTGCACAGGCAAGCAGAGCAGCCAACGCGAATGGGAAGAAGCGCCCTCGCCAGATCTACGTACACACTCCATGTAACGTCGTGCGTCGTCATGGTGCAGGTTCACCTTCCATGTATACACGCGGTCCATCTCTTTTTCCTTGTCTGTGCAAGCGTCAGGGTCACCGAGGTGCCTTGGGAGTGGGGTAACTCGATGTAACCACATGTGGCGAGCAACCAACCTTCGTTTAGCTCCACTTCGGTTTTGTTCTTCGCACGGAACGGATCCTCTTCTTTTGTCCGCTCCGTCCCCTGCGCCCAGACGTTCTCCACCAAAATAGGCATGGTCTTAATGTCCATTGCCACGCCGTTCAGCTCGCGCTTGAGCTTGCTGACACGGTTGAGTAGTTGCTTGCGCTTCCGCATGATGCGCTGAAACTGCTCCTTGCTTCGAATGACCTCGGGAACCGCATCGTCATTGTCTTCTTCCCCAGCCTTCGCAACGTAGTTGTGGTTGTCCAGGAAGCTAATCATACATGCGCATGTCAAGAACAAGGGACATGCTATCGCATACAACCGATCCCCGACCCAGCGTACTAGTCTCGATCTTGATGAACCTTCAGCAACTTCTGTTGCGCCTTGTGTAGCCGTTCACGTGTGGCTGAAACCACTGGATCGCATGCCTCGAGCCCCGTTCGTATCCAAAGAAGCAGCTCATCGACAGTGATCTACAGTGCAGTGAACGATGGTGATTCACTGCCGCTGTGGACGCGATAGGACACAGTCTGCGACGTCCGTGCGAGCAACATGCAACATACCTTGCCTGGAACATTCACAACACATAACTGGCTGCTTCCAACGTAATTCACATCTTTGCTAGCGTCTGTGGGGACATGTTTGATTGCAACCAACGCTCATTTGGTGTGGCGAAAAGGTGTGGTGCTGTGCTGCTGCAGTAAGCGTACCGACAAGCTTGAGATGAGGATCGCGGACAAAGATGAAGTACTTGTACCTGCACAGTACAATTAGGACATCCATCCACCCATCCCATTGCTCACCTCACGCCACGGAACACGACGTACGGCTTTGGTTTCAGAGTTTCCCACTGGTGCGGCTGCGAACACGTCAACAGCAACAGCAGCAAGGGGACGTGGTCAGTGCATACCCGTGCTGGCCAAGCGGGAATACAGACGCACCCAAAAGACATCCAGGGCCTCGTCTTTCAAATATGCAATGTCTACTTTGAAGAAGTTGTCCAAGTACTCCCTGCAGCAGCCGCAACCACGTCATGGAATGAATGTCAGCATCGCGAACAGAGGAACATCCTGCAGCGAGGGTGTCTCACTTGTTCACTCGTGCAGGCGGAACACCGATGATTGAAGTGGGGTCATCTTCCCAACCAATGTGAATGAAGAAATCCTCAGCGGTTGGCAGATACGAGAAGCGGCGAGGCATTGTCACACTTTCGACAACCGACCGCGGCGGCCGGACGAATGCTGTCGCTTGCTGCACCGATTCACAGCGGAACTCGAACTCAGTTGAATCAAATCAATCAAGTGTGAGATCGGCCCAGCTTGCACGTCAAGTTGCCCATGAGCGAAGCGAACAGGGTGTTGTCGCAGCAGGCCAGCAAGGCGCGCCACAATCCAATCCACGCTTGTGAGCCCAAGTATCCGACTACGAGCTGCAGAATCGAGCGTAAAACATGAAGGGTAGTGTTGTGGGACACCACACAAAAGGGAACACACAACGAACCACGTCTAGCAATATCCACAAAAAACGCAGCCCAACATACGCATCATCAATATGTAAAACCAATCGGGAGCAGTACGAACCCCGCATTATTTGCTGACAAAGGCAACGACACACTAGCCATCCGTGTCCGACTCTGTCGTCATGGCAGCGTGGAACGAAACATTACCAGCAACCAAGTCTCGTTGCGGAGTGACGCCGCCGTCCGTACTGCTCGAACTCACAAGACCGAACCGGGTGCGTTTCGCACGAGACCTTCTGCTGGACCGCGCGTTCCTGTGAGCCACAAAACGAGCCATGAGGTTTTGAGAACGAATATTGGTTGCTTCTATGTCCTGTGCCAGTTGCTTCATGTCTGCCCACAGCTGTTTGAACACGTTAGCACTGTCGGGGGATTGCACCAACACGCACCAACACACGACAACACACCACTTCTTCAAGTGCGTCATCATCACCATCATCACGGCTTGCAGTCAAACGACTCACACCGGACATAGAAGTGGTGGCTGAAGCCACGGCAGTTGCGGGTCTGTTGTAAAGCAGACGACATCATGTGAAACAGACAAAAGCAACAAAAAACAACAACAACAACAATCAACGATGCCAACGCTCGACTGTGCCTCCACGTACACCCGTGCGCCAGCTTGGAGGGCGCCGGGCTGAGCTCCTGTTTTGGTAGGGCTGGGAAGCGGTGGCGGTGGTACCACTCCAGCCGCCGCACTGGCCGCCACACCGGGCTCAGACTGGGCGGACTTGTCTGAGCTCGTCGTTGCAACGGCGCCCTTGGTGGATGGTGCGACATCTGCAGCAGCTGTGCTGCCCTTTTGCGACGTTGATTGGTCGGATTGGCGCTGTGTCAGTGCACACTGGATGATTTGGCTTCTTCGATCGCGAGTGCCGCCGTTCATCCGTTCATCCAGCACCAACGCAATTGCCACTTGCAGCATACTCTCGTGCTCATTGCTGTCATCCATGGAGTACTCAACAGCAAAGTTGGCTCCAATCACCTACCCGGCCACACGCACAACAGAAATCAGGTGAGCCGGTGCCACACACAGGCATCTTTTCGACACAGAACGAACGGTGATGGGGAGAGCAAGTGCGAGAATACCAAAGTGGGTAAGCACAACTGCTGTAATCTTCCCCGCGACAGTGGTCGGAGTCAAGTCACCAAAACCAACGGTGGTCTGTGAACACAACAGCCGCACTCGTCACGGCGTATCCACTTCGACGCACAGAACCACACGCAGTTCGTACCGCTGTGACAATCACCCAGTAAAACCCCTGGAAAATGGACACGAACGGTGATGGTTCCATGCCAGTGCCGTCCACTGTGGGTCGCAAGTACTCCCCCGTGGCCTCATCATACTCCCCCACCTCACAATAGAAGATCACGGTTCCGAAGATAACCATCCCCAGCATGACAAAAAACAGCATGAGGTATAACGCCTCCATGCTGGTGTTCATCACGCGATGCAGCAGCTTGACACTGGCAGAGTATTTGCCGACTTTGAAGACACGGAAGACGCGTGTCAATCGCATCGTGCGCAAAACTGACAACCCTGGCATCAGTGAGCTCAGCAACACCTGTCGGACAGCACGTGTGGTTGGGTCAGCGGCACGCCAAAGCCGAAGGCACAGCCACAGCCACAGCCAACTCCGGAGCCCAAAGCTACGCCACACACCTCGATGTAAAAGGGAGCAATTGCAATCAAATCCAGGACATTCTCAAAGTTCTTCACAAACAGCCAGGCTCGGCGCGCACGCCCGACACGCTTTTCAAGCACAACTGGGTACTCTTCGCGATGGGACTTGATTCGGTTGCGTGTAGACAGCCCCAAGCCGTCCAATTTGTTCACAGGCTTGGCTTCTTCCTCGTCATCCTCCTGAGCGCCCATGTTGCTTTGTACCAGAGACTCGTGCCACACACGCAAGTGATCACGCGAGACCAGGTAAATGGCGGGGACAGACCAGGCGGTGCAAAGCCGGACAAGGTACTCGATGGTGAAGAGGATGATCGTGGAAACTTCGATCCACACGAACGCCGGATGACGAGACCCCCCTTGGTCCACCTGTGGCGCAACATCCCTCCCTTGCGTCAGTGACACCGGGGGTCCCACCCACACAACCACACTGGAGGCTACACGCACTTCGACTCGGAACACCGGAAGGGACTCCACAGCAAACGCGAGCGCGGCGCACGTGATTGCGAACAAAATTAAAGCGGACATCCACCGGGCAAGCTTGCAACTTGTGGGGTTATCAAATATCATAAACAAGTTCACCCTGCACCATTAATTTCGCGTCAGTCGCTGGATGAACCGGATGAACGGAACATCAGTCCAACAACGCACGGCCAAGAAGAGTATTGCGGCCACCACTGGTTCGTGTCAGAGCCAAGAAGGTCAGGAGAGCTGTCGCCGAGGTCAGCAACCATCTTTTGCATGCTCTTCTTGACAACCATGCTTCGTTCCACTTCGTTGACTCGCCGAAGGTCCTGCAAGACACCATCATGGCAGCGGTATCACGGGGGGCATGGATTAGATCCCAGCCATGTCACCACACGCATGTGGTGTGTGTGTGTGGGGGCGGGGGGGGGAGTCGCAACAACATTACCACACACAACTCACTCGAATGGACTGTCCAACTCGAGTCAAGGCGTCCGACAAACGATGCTGCGACGGATGAAAGACAGGGCTAGGGGGAGACGTCCCACCACCGCTGCTCGTGGGTTCAAACACCGACACACCACGCGATACTTGGCCCCGCCGGATGTGAAGACGCGGGAAAACTGGGGCGCCATGACCCACGACCAGTGAAGCAATGGTGTCAGCAACAGCAGCTCGTTCCTCGGTGGCGTGGTCTTGCAAACGTGAACGCAGCCGATGCAGCTGTGGCGCCAAAGTGTGTGCTCGCGTGACACGCCTCCGCACCACTGGGCTTCTTCCCCCTGTAAGCATGTGCGCTGGAACCATGGCAGCCATGTTGGCTGATGTTACAACGCTCAGGCGACTCGAAGGCCGACACACAGATAACCTCCAAGTCGCGGTATTTGGAGAGGTGGCACGAGCACTGGAGTACTTTCGCATACGATGAGTGAAGTATCGAAAGTACTCTAGCGGGGTGACGCTGCTCGGAAGAAGCAGCCACATTGTTCAGCTTGGTGTGAGTGAGCGCTGCCAAGGGCAAACAGCACAGGCGCTTTTACGTTGTGCCTGTTATTTTTCCATCGTACCACAAGCGTGATTTGGGGCGCAGGTGTGCCAAGTCTGGTTGTTGGCCCCTTGTCCTGAGTTTGACTGGGCGAAGCACCGTCGCTGCATCACCATGGGGAACACGAACGGGGTGTCGCTTCCGTTTGACCTGGGCCAAGAGGTCCAGGCCGGTGCCACCTGGGTCATGTTTGAAGGTTCCAAGCGTGGCACAGACAAGCAGCCCTTCTCAGTTTTCGTGCATGACAAAGCAGCCAATCCTTCTCGCACGGCGCAGGCTTTGAATGCGATGAACCGCCTCCGTGCGACGCGCCATCCAAACGTGCTTCGTTTCGTGGTTCGTTCAGGTTGGGGCACGGCTCTGGCTTTCTGTTGTTCGCACTGTTTCACTCGTGTGGTGCGCAACACGCTCTTCCCCCACCCCAACAACAACAACAACAGGATGGGTCAGAAACGCCTCAGAAAGTGCTGCTTGTCACGGAGCCCGTGAGGCCGTTGTCCATGTGGCTTGAGGAGCTGCACAACAAGGGCTGGAGCCGCGACAAGTTGGAAGCCAGTGTTGCGTGGGGCTTTGTGTCCTTGGTGCATGCACTGCAGTTCCTCGGTGAAGCGGGGCTTGTGCACGGCAACGTGAGCCCAAGTGGCGTGTTTGTCACCTCGGTACGTGTGTGTGTGTGTGTGTGGCCAGTGGAGTGGAGTACCATGTGACGCAGATGAATGTAGGCCGGAGAGTGGAAGCTTGGTGGGTTTGAGCTTTGCGGCCCCCCGAATGAGTTTGCAGCGAACATGTCTGCAGCTGCGATGCCTGACGTTCCGTTTCGACACGCCTCTGACCTTGCCAAGCGTGCGTTTGCACTGTTTACCACATGCCGCAGGCGACACATTGCATTGACACATTATTGCTAACGTTGGTTATTGAAACACCACGCATGGTTTTTGTGTGTCCACCAGCAACGTACCGGTTGGACATTTTCTCCCTTGGGTGCCTCGTGTACCGTGCTTTGACCGGCGACAACACCGGAACTGCACGCGCCGACAGCCCGAGAATCCCGGCTGGACTTCGCGCCGCCTTGCAGCGCATGCTGAAGCCTGTACCCACTGCCCGACCCCCGGCCAAAGCGTTGTTGCGCTGCAAGTTTGCGCGCCACAAGTTTGTGCAAACGATGTCCTTCCTGGACAACGTTGCGATCAAGGACGACAAGGAAAAGCAGGCGTTCTTCCGCGGCTTGACCCCCCTGCTGCCGACGTTCCCTGAGGAAGCTTGCCGGTGCGTCTGCATCGTAGTAGCCATACGTGCCTGTGCTGTTGGCATGCTTTGGTTGTGCCCCCCCCCGTCGGGGCTCATTCTGCGAGGCGGTTCGAGCAGCACCGTTGTATGCGCGTGTTGATACGCCACCTTGCCCGTTTCGGTGCCACATGTTTGCTGTTGTTGCCTGCTGGTGCTATCTCGGGTCCCTTTGTGTTGACGGCGGTCCTGTGTACAACCGATTTTGGGGCCGCAGATTCAAAATCCTGCCCGCTATCCTGACGGCGCTGGACTTCGCTGGCTTGGGCAACGCGGCACTTGGGCCAATGTTTGCTATGTCCAAAAGTCTGCCAGCGGAGACTTTTCGGGCACAGGTTGGCCCGACCATTGTGAAGTTGTTCAGCCGCCCGAATCGTGCTGTTCGTTTGAATCTGTTGCAGCATCTTCCCGATTTCGTGGATGCATTGGACAAGGACATCATCAACAAGCAGATATTCCCTGCCTTTGTGACTGGTTTCACGTGCGTTGTTGTCTTGCTGTATTTTAGATGTTGTTCTCCACGTTGGCCCATCATTTTCTTCTTGTGCGATGCTTCGCAGAGACACAGCGGGGCAAATGCGAGAAGCAACGCTTCAATCAGCGCTTGTTCTGGGTTCGTGTGCCGGTTGCGGCTGTTGTTCCGTTTGATTGTTGCTAACTTTCTTGTTCGACAATTTTGCCACATTGCCGCGGTGTTTTCTTTCGCTGCAGCGCCCAAGCTTTCTGTGTCCAACCTCAACTACAAACTGTTGAAGTTCATGAAGAAGCTTATGGTGTGGTCTCGTGGTGATGCTCATGAACATTCGTAAAGCCGCTAATCGTGATGTATTTGGCAGACGGATCCTGAGGCATCCATTCGTGTCAACACGATCATTCTCATGAGCAGAATCGCCCGACACTTCCGTATTGATATCCGTGACGCTGTTCGTATTGTGTGGGTCATGGAGTTCAAATCAAGTGCGCCCAGTACACTCACGCTCGACCTTTGGTTGTCAACCCTGTGGCATGCAGGAGGTCATGGCTACTTTATCGAAGGGCATGCGTGACAAGGTTCCTCATGTTCGACTTGCGTCTTTGCGTGCTGTGCTGGCGACCATGAAGCTTGTCGACTCCAGTGTTCGTTGGCCTACGTGCAACGCCTCCGTCGCGCGACGTGGCCCCTTTGCCTCATGTTGCCCCGCTGTTTTTCTGCCTTGACCCGCTGCACTGTCCGTCCACACAGAACTTTTGTCGCCAGCTACTTCCAAGGGTCTGCCCACTGTTAGTCGACCCATGGAAAGAATCTCGTGAAGCAGCCTGCAAGGTGCTGCGCTCGGCTTCGTCGTACTACCAGGTACGAACAGTTGCACACAGCGCGCTTTTATCGATGCCACTTTGCTTTTGAGCGATGCACACCTGCTCTGACTGCGCTTGTTGCACAGGGACTGTCCAACGATCGGGCCGCGGAAGATGACAAAAAGGCTGGCACTGACACTGGGACTGCCGCGAGTGGTAAAACACCGGCAGGTACATCCGCGGCAGCCACTGCCATCAGTGGCGCAACAGCAGTCGGGGGAGCGGTTGCGGGTGCGTTGGGATGGGCGGTGTCCTCCTGGAAGGCGCCGTCCAACGAGACAGATTCAGTTGCACAGCCGACTCCAACGCAACAGCCCACCACAAAGCCGGCTGGCACTGATGCTGCCTCGTCTTCTTCTGGCCTTGGTTCTGCTCCTAGTTCTGCTCCTGCTTTGGGGATGGCAACATCGGCATCGCGAAACAGCAATGACGCGGCGAAGCGGCTGCGCATGCAAAAGGCGAAGCAGCGACGCGCTGAGAGGCAACGGCAAAGGGAGCTAAAGAAAAAAGAAGCGGCGGCATCGCGGAGTGCCGGTGGCTCAGGGCAACAGTCCATCAAGCCCAAGCCCGTGGGTCTGGGTGCCAAGGTGGAGCCGATCGCTGCTTCCATGACGACGGGTTGGGATGACGAAGATGATGGCGGATGGGGTGATGGCGATACCAGCAGTCTGGGTGCCCAGGTAGAGCCGACCGCAGCTACCATGACGACGGGCTGGGATAACGACGATGATGATGGGGGGTGGGGTGATGGCGATACCAACGGCTGGGCCGACGGCGATGTGGACGTTGATAGTGGTGAACCTGGTCCGGGTCAGGAGGTGCATGGTGAGCAGAATTTTGGTGCCACCATGAGTAGAGGTGGCGGTAGTGCTGGTGCTGGCGTTGGTGCTGGTGCTGGTGCTGGTGGCGGGGCTGGTGCTGGTGCTGGTGGCGGTGCTGGTGGTAGAAGCAGCGGCGGTGGCAGCGATGCCCCGCAGGCGTCGGATTGGGAGGATGGGAATGGTTGGAG
>Ga0213833_1002502_pt1 | contig 11877 bp, 15 predicted proteins | sample SWATP21_FD_160575 | JGI IMG/M metagenome (GOLD analysis project Ga0213833, IMG submission 160575) | Coastal seawater microbial communities from Marineland, Florida, United States - SWA TP2 #1 | ecosystem: Environmental > Aquatic > Marine > Coastal | place: USA: Florida | collected 2016-08-14
AGCGCAGGGGGCACTGTTTAGCAACCGGCTGTGCGTGCACAGATGATGACACAAACCTTCCGAAGGGAGAGTTGACAATGAAGTCGCTCAGGTTGAAGGCGTCAACTAGTGGGATGGCGATCTTGCGGACGTCACGAATCGCGACAACAACCTGTCGACACCACTCGCACGTCGGCGACATACAGTGTATGCCCCACCTCACCACTCCTTCCACCTGCCACCACGCACCTCGCCTTGCACTAACGACGCTTGCTTTGGTGTGATGAAGCCAGAAACGAGCAACGGTGCAAGGTTTTCCGACAGGCAATGGAGCACGAAAAGGTCACAGACCCGCTTCAACGTGGCACCCAGGTGGGGTGCAGCTGCAGACGACTCGCTGGTGTCGTCCTTGCGTGCCGCCTGCCACACACCATGCAGTCGTCACGTGATAAAACTCGACATTGCGAGGGCGGGTCGATGCAGGTTAGGTTGAATGGTGCAGCCCAACAAACCTCGCGCGTGGCTTCGACAAAGTTCTGGGCAATATTCACCAGGCAGTGAGCGCGTGACGCCTGGAACAAGAAGTGGCCCGCAGCATTCCAAGCCTCCGCCTTGTTCATTCCCTTTGCCCGGGCGGCTTGCAACTCCTCCCCCGCTCGCTGGAATGGACAGACCGACCAGAAGCATGTCGGCAATAAAACAAAGGGTGACGACGCGCGCAACGAGCGACAGCAGGCACCGACAACGACAGCAGGCAGCGCCACGACGACACGCAGCAGCACGTAGCACACAGCACACAACAAACCTTCACGAGGGAAGAAGCCATCACACGCAGGGCGACCATTTGCGTGTCAGCTCGGCGCAAGTCGGCTGGAGTGGCCACCTCCCAGCACTTTGGGAATGCCTCCGTGAGATAGCGCACCGAGCCGTTGACTGACTCGCCACGGGCCACCGCTTCCAGCGATGAGATGAGGTAACGCGCAGTTTGAAGTGCCATGACCTGGCCACAACCGTGCATGCATTCATTCCGTGCATTCATTCCGTGCATTCATTTCGTTCGAGTTAGACCATGAGGCAACACCACCACGCAACGGCCCACGACGGTGTGACGAACGTAGTTGTCACCCTCCCAGGTGCATTGCACAGCAAAGTCGGCATAGATTTGAGACAGACCAGAGTACTTGCTGTACCCATGGCCGCCGAGGGCGTGGCGAAGCGTCTCGATGGAGTGCAGGGTGTACCTACATGTACCACCACACAACAAGCGACGTGTGTGTCACGTGCCACGGTGTATCGCGCTTGCCGGTGGCATTCAAACGCATGCACAACACGCGAGTGGGTCGCCACGATTACGTACCAAGTGCAGTAACTTTTGAGCCCGGCGCTCGTGGCGTGGACATCAGGCAGAATACTGGTGTCGTTGTCGTCAAGACTTTCATCGAGCTTCTTTTGGAGGTTGCTCTGTGCAGGTGCGCACCACGCCAGGGTTAGCTCCACCCGACTGCGCCACCATCGTCGTGCGCCGTCATCATTCACAGAGACAAGATATGACAAGCCAAACAACGTTGCAGACCTGCTGCGCGGCGTACCATGTATCGTCCAGTAAAAATGAAGGCGTATCTGCACGGAGGAAATGCACGACGCAGAGCAGGAGGCAAAAAGGGAACAAGGACAAACACAAAACAAAACAAGCCTGGCGTGAAGCATGTGTCACCTTGCGCAGAGTAGTGAGGCGAAAGCAACGTACGTTGTCGCAAGGATCGGCATCATGCGGGACTGGAGCGTGGAATAGTCGAGGATTTGTGGCTCCTTCCCACCAGCCGCAAACGGCTCGCCTTGGCGACGCACAGCTGCGTAGCGAATCTGACACAGAGACAGGGAGTCGCAGCCCAGCACAGCAGAGCACAGCACACGTCACAACGACAGTGCACAGGGCACATACTCAAGCAACCGAAGCAAGCAACCGAAGCAAGCAACCGAAGCAAGCATCATACGCAAGCAAGCAAGCAGGCAACCGCACAACATCAAGCGCACGCAGCGCTCTGAACTGGCCCAGTGAGGCAAGGCACAACTCGTACGGCTATGGTCGTGGCAAGCTTCAGCCAATCTGCACTGTCTTTGACCATGCTGGAACGCCCTGCCAGCAGTGCGCCATACGCGACTGCAGCACGCGGTGGCTTGGTGTAGACGCCGTCTTCTGACACCTGCGCGTGCTTCATCATCATGTAGTCTCGCGGAATGCGAACGTGGTCGAAACGGATCCAGCCGTTGTCGATGCCGTCACGTCCCATTTTCGCCCCACAATCGCCAAGGCTCACCCCGGGCATCACAGCATGCGTCTCCAAGTCACGCAGTTGCACCACAAACACATGCACGCCCTTGTCTTCACCACCCACAATGAGGCGGGCATACACTGCAGAGTGCGTGGCTGTTTGACCAGCAGCCCCAATCCACCACTTTGTGGATGTGATGGTGGGCGAGTGCAACTCAAACTCTTGGGTCTCTTGGTCGTTGGTCGCAGTCGTTTCCAGGCCACGTACAAAGGAGCCGTGGCCAAGTTCCTGGTCACAACACACACACACACACACACACACACCACACACACACACACACACCAAGTCAAAAGTGCGTAACGAAACAACGAAACAACCAACATGCACGAACCACCGCGCCCACCCGCGCACGGCAACGATGTGTGGCGTACAGTCATGGCCATGCAGCCGTACAACTCAAGCAACATGCAGCGTGCCACCCATTCATCCTGCTGATCTTCGGTGCCTTGGCTCACGATGCTGCCCATGAACAAGCCAAAGTGAACGCCGTTGCGGGTGTACCTGCGGCGGGACAAACCAAAGGGAACGACAGAAACAAGAAACGGCGGCGCATGGCATTACAACGTGCGATCCATGCACAGGCATTTGTACTTTGTGCCACACCAGTTGGGATCCAGTAGACCAGCCACTTCCAGACGGGCTTCGCGCATCTTCAAGTTACCGCCGTCAGCATAGAACATTTTCCACAACGCCCGGACCCGCTCCAGGGTAAGTTTGCGAACCTCGGGTCTGTGCATGGAATCACAACACCAGTCCTCACACATGAACGGCGAGATCGGGCCAAAGCGCATCGCGGTAACCACACCCACACACCGTGTCAGATCGTGCTTGCCCCGCCGCGGATGAAACAGTGGGTCCGCTTCCAACTGGCGTGAAGCAGCCTCCTTCATTCTGGTCATCTCCTCATCGCCATCAATAAGAAAGGTCATCTCTCTGACATTGAACGTCGCGCGGGCGCGCTCTTCTTCCATGGTCTCTTTCGTCTCCATGCTGCTCGTGGCCGACCGTTCAACATGGCGCACCGCTGGACCAGCGCTGCCACACACATGGCGGTGAAGGCGTGCCAACCGACGCGAGGAGGAGCTTGATTGCATGGTGCGCGAACGAAACACAAGAACGGCCGCAGGACTCGAAGAATGGCCAGGGGGAGCTGCCAAACAAAGAGCGAGCGACGACGCATCACTGTCTGCTGTCTGCTGACGAGTCACCTAATCTGTCGATGTGTCACTGATATGGCCTTTACGTGACTCGGACGTGCTCGTGCAATCGTGGTGAAGTAGCAACGCATGTCCCGTGCCGAAACTGTATCTTGTATGTGTTGCGGCGCCCTCAGGCCGTTTCGCTTACCCACGACGTTGGAGCAATGGGGCGACGGAGAGTTGACGGCCGGCACAAGAATCGAAACGCACAGGGCACCATCACAGCCCCGACGCTTGCGTTCAGCGGTCCGTGCCGCCAGCAGATGGTGGCACCAAGGCGCTCATGTTCGCCCCAAGCTGCGGCGTGTGTTGCTTTGGGAGCGTTGCAGCACGCCATCCATGTCCGTCGCGCGCGCGCGTGTGTGTGTGCATGTGTGTGTGTGTGTTTGATATTTTCGATGGGTGGCTGGTGGGTGTGGGTCGCCTGACTGGTTCAACTGCGTTGTCATGTGCCACTGAACTCACCCGCGTCTGTTTGGGCCAGCCACCAAAGAGATTTCACTCCCAGCTTGTGCAGCAAGCCTCCACTGCGTTTCTTCCATCTTCGCCCTTGCGTCGCCAAGAGCAGTACGCCCGCGCACGGGACATTTCATCGCCACCCCGTCCGCCGCGCCAGAGCCACCACGGTTCGCACCCAACACTGCCGACGCTGCCCACGCCACCAAGACGAGCTATGCGGAGCGTCAAGTCCCCGCGCGAGGTCGTATCCTTTCATCACACGTGCGTGGCAGGCCTGTGTCTGTGCATGTGTGTCGTGACCCGGCAGGGTGGAGGTTTCCCAGCAATGAGTGCTGCATGCTCATGTACCGTTTGTACATGTGCCCTGCACTCCACTGTACCGTTTGTGCTCACATGTGCCCTCCACTCCCAATCATGGAACGAACGGTGGTTGGTGGCTCTGGCTCGGGCATTGCTGCTGCTTGTACACACTCGTGTTGGCCCAGCAGGTCGTACCACGGACGGAAGGTCACAGCGGCCACGGCCCACACCGCATCGTTCGCCAAGCATGCCAACTGGTACCTGCGACAGCCCACCCAACCCGCGTTTGCTCAAGGTTCTTCGAACGTGTTGCGATTTCCTATCTTCCCTGCCATTCGATAGATCGGGTGCGCCAGTTCCACGCACAGCACAATACACATGCACTTGTATCTGTTACAAACCCATTTTGTTCTGCTACATGAGCATAGAGGCGTGTGCAACACTGTCTTGTGACATGAGGTGCCGAAAGCAGCGAGGCACATGTCGCTACGTGCTGCATTCGCGCATCTCTCCATTGCCACGCGGCTCCACAGCGAACAAGGACTTTAGTAAAGCAACACGCTCCCACTGATGGCTCCACCACAGCCTATCACGTCACTTCTTCTTGTTCTTCTTTTGCTCTTCCACGGGGACGAGTGGCTTGAGATCAGCAAGCTTGGCCGCGGCTGCTCGCGAGTCTTCGATGGCTTTGCGCTTTGCATCTTGGATAGCGCGGTTTCGGGCTTGAACCTTCTTCGATCGGTCATACCTCTTCTTCGCCTTCTTCAAGCTCCAGAATAAACCTGTGATGGCCCCCTTTGGCTTCCCCAAGCCACGGATTTTCCATGCACGCCACGCCTGTGCAGTCCACAGGACACCACGGGGAGGCAGCACAGCCATCAGTTACATGTCCACACCGAACAACAGCCCGTTCACAAGAAACAACACGCCACAACACGCCTGCAACGGAGAGAGAGGCAAGACAAACCTTTTGGATGGTGCGCGCTGCATCTGTGCGTCGACGAAGAATCATGCGCTTCACCCATCGCCGAGCGTTTCGGCCACGGATGTGGCGCTGCACCTTGATGGCACAACGAATGACGTTGAGGCGAGGATGGTCCACGGGCTGGTGCCACCTGCGGTTGCCGGTCGTGTGCAGGGCACGGAAGCACCCGGTGCGGTTCTCAGCACCCTCGTTGCAGTAAGAAGCGTCGCACTGTACATCACAACACGCAACAACGATACGTCCAGCAACACACACACGACATGGGCAGACCACACACACACACACACACACACACACACACACTGCACGGTGAAAACCACAGGCAAGCAAACTGCCACGACAAGCGATGATGAGCTGCGATACGAGCACAGGCGCGTACGTCTTCACAGTATCTCATTGCAGGTCGACTGCAGCGCACACACACCGCAGACACCACATTCGTGGCCTCAGCGTTCTTCTTTTCCGCGACATCACACGCTTTGTGGAACTGTGATGCAATCAAGCCAGCACAAATGGGTGAGGGGTCAGCAACCACATAGCACAGCGGCAACCTGGTTGTTCGTACGTTGAATTTGCAGGCATCACAAAAGTGTTTGTTGCACTCTTCACACACTTCTGTCCCCAGAAGCACTTTGCACTGCGAGCAGTACTCGTACCCTTCCACAAGCTCTTCACGAATAAGCGTGAACTTGTGGGTTTTCTTCTTGCCCTGCTTCATCGAAGGAACACATCGGGACACAGAGGGACACCATGAATACACGCACTCCACACACACACACACACACACGCGCGCGCGCGCGCGCGCGCGCGTAGGCAACAAAACAAAAAAAGAAACAAGCAAACGCAAACACAACACCGTGCAGAAGGTGGTCTGGGACGGCGCGGCGCATACCTTGGCATGGGTGCGCTGGAAGCAGCTGTCACAGTAGGGATCCTGGCACCTGTCACACGTGCGCGTGGCGGGTCGCTCCTCACACTCAATGCACGGTGGCCACCCGGGCGTGAAGCGCTTCCACTTGTGGAACTTCTTGCGCCCCTTGGCGTGAATGGCGTCGAAACACGAGTCACAGTAGTTCTCCTCGCAGTCGTGGCACCGGTGTGTCGCAAGCTCGTCGCACTCCACACAGGTCAGGGTCGGGGCCGGCTTTTCCTCCAGCAAGCTGAACGTGTGTGTGCGCAGCTGGTGGGTGCAAGGAGGCACAACGACACATCATCAAGAGGAAAGCAAGGGCCCGCGTCAGTCAGTCAGCCAGCCAGCCCAGGTTGTCAGCGCAAAGGACGTGACGGGTACAGCGCCAGCAACACGAGCCAGGCCGCTGCGTGGCTGCACACGCTGCGTCGCGTTCCCTAACCGATATAGCCACACGGGGGCACCGCCCGAAATATGCCAACGCACCTCGCGAGACTTGCGATGCTCCAGGGCGAAACAAGCGAAGCAGTACTCCTTGGGTCGATATCGGACATCGTCGGCCGGCGGCACCAAGCCGTAGCCCTTGTAGGGGTCCACACGGACATTTTCTTCGTGCTCGTCCCAGATGCAGTAGTCGCATTGGCGCGTGGCAGGCTCCGTGCGACACACTCCACAGGTGCCCTGTGGCCAACAACAACAACAACAACAACAACAACAACAACAACAACAGCAGCAGCAGCCGCACCCAGGGCAGGCAGCACACCGCGCAGCCACCCACCACGCAGGCGCCACCACGCAAAAGACAACAACCAGACGTTGTGAGCGAGCGAGTGAGCGAGTGTGCAGCAGGCCACTGACCCACTCACCTTTTTGAGTGGGGTGGGCAGCTGCCACCACCCCGACGGCCGATACTTGGCGGCAGGGGGGTACCAGCTGGAGATGCCGGACTGGACGTGGAAGTAGAAGTACGCGTCCTGCGCAGGGCACCCAAGAACAACAGGTTAGGGCACCAGGAACCCCAGGAACCCCAGGAACCCGATAAGCAGCCCCGAGAATACACACACAGCTCGAGGAACACAGCGCGACGAAGAGCAAGCTGTTGCGGAACACGCGGAGCCCTGCCCACCAACCACTTAACGCACGGTAGTTTCGTCCCAGCACTGTTCCCATTCGGCCGATCGTAGTACTTCCAACTCAATGCGTTCCGCACGAGCAACATTGCCACGGTACAGGGATTGGATCTTGGTCGCTGTTTGGTTCGTAGTATGGAAGCAACCAGGCAAAGTGAGACACTAGCACCGATCACACCGAGACAGAACCCGCAATCACCCTCCCCTCCCCGCACACACACACACGCAACACTGCAGACAACACGCCACAGAATACCCAGCGAATGTAAACACAACGCACCTGCGTATCTGCGATGTTCCAGCAGTGCACGGTACGCATACAATGCATTCCGTCGCTTCCACCTGAGAGAATCGAGAATCGGGTGGACCAACCCAACCCAATGAAGGCAAAGCGAAATCGAGCAGCAAACATCACAACCATGGGGGTGAGAAGAGACATAGGCGACGCGAGGCATCAATACAAGGAACAAAAGGCGTGGCAGCGTGGTCTGTAAGTGGTGCGGCGCGCTGTGTGCATTTGTGCAAACCAGTCTTACCCGCACTTCATCTTCGTGACCGCCCTTCCCAGAGCCGACAACTGTCCGAATATCCGCCGCAGGCGAAGTGCAGCGTCCAGGTAAATGCGGCGGAAGTCTGTGGCGGCAGTCGGGGTGTGGAACGGCACCAGTGCACGCGACGACGCGGAGGGCTTCGAGAGGGCATGGGCATCCACATCCATCTGCAGCTGTTCACCCGAGGACGCCACGGCATCGGCAACCCATCGAGCCAGACGCCACAGACCACAGTCCTCCAATAGCTTCTCCACATGCGCCAGGCCTGCAGGGCGAGTGAGGCACGACAAGGCAACAACAGCACGGCAGGACACGAAGTTGAACCGACACGGCCCAAGCACGTGGTGAGTGAGGCTGGCGTCAGGTCCCACACTCCACACCCAGACCCGCACCCACCTCGCTCGTAGAGCTTGATAAGTTGGCGCACAAGACGGTTGCTGGACACGGTGCGGAGGTTGCCAAACACCTTGACGGCTTGGTCGAGGGCCTGGGGAGGGCAGTGGAGGCAACACAAACGCGCCATGCGGTTGCTGTGAGAAGGGTGGTGTGTCCATACACCACGAACGACGCTTGGGAGTGGGGGTGGGGACGACGCACAAACTTCGGACGCAGCTTGTTCTTGAGAAGGTGTTGACGGATGTTGCCGACACTTGGCGGCATCTTCAGCCCGGCAATGGCTTTGCCAAATGGTTGAGCTCGAGTGGTCTGCGCACCATCACAACCAGGCACCACACATACATGCGGCGAGACCCATCACATCTCACAGGCAGGCCAACGTGCCAGGCAACCCCACCGCTCCACCAAATGCCAACCGGCCAAACAACGCCTCTCTCTCCACCCAGGCTCTCCACGAAGTTACTTTCTCTAGGCAGCTGCCCACACCCACCTGCGTCGGGAAGATAGACCTCCACAACTCCACAGCTTCTGCGGCATCCCATACCAGCTCCGCATCGGCAACGGCCTGACCCATAGTTGGAGTTAGGGCGCCCAGCATCGCCCCCACCCACCCCCCATTGTCCAACCCGCACACACACACGCCACAGGCCGACAGGATGCAAACACAAAGGGAAGCCAAACAAACATGCAGTTGGGGGTCATCACAGATGCGTCTCGGGCAGTGAAACGAACCAAAAAAAAAGCGCTTTCTAAGCACGCGGCAGGGCAAGGAGCACGCGGCAGGGCAAGGCAGCGCACCTGCGAATGGCCGTCCAAGCAGGTGCGAATGCGGCGAAGGTCTGACTTGGTGACACCAAGCTTCTTGAGCTGACCATCCGAGAGGCCCTGTTGGAGCACAGTGACAGGCATTGTAGCGAGTGACCACGGTGGTAGCTCAAGCAAGCCCAGCCCAGCCTAAAGCAAGCCCAGCAACGGCCAGCAACCCCATCCATGTACGCACCTGGAACTGTGGAAGGGGCAGCGCCAGTGGACCAGCCACAGCATCGGGGTCCTCGATGGAGGAGCGTCGGTCGCGCTTTCGCTTTTTCTTGCGGCCGGCGAGCTTGCGGGTGGAGCTGCATGGTGGTACGCAAAGACAAGTGGCAGCGACACAAGCGCGACAACGGAAGGACGGGTTAGCGGTGTGAAAACCAGCAAAAGCAAACCCCAACCACGTAGCAGGAAAGCGGCGCACAGTTCGAAGTTGACGCTTGCGAGGCACAAAGCACCGGCACACGACACGCACATCTTTTGGAACTCCACCAGGGTGGAGAAACAGTTGAGACGCGACAGCCACTGCTCCAATGTTAGGCCCTCGTCTCCAAATCCAACCCACGCAACCTTCGAGCCTTGCTTCGTGACAGCGTCAATGGTTGCTTCCTGCAGAAACGCAAACGCCAAAACGCAGTAAGCAAACAACGCAATGGCAATAGACAAGATGAAGCTGGGCAAGGGACAGTTTGCATGTGTTGGAGGCGACGTACAACTGTGACCACCTCATTGAAGTCAATACCAAGTTGGAACGCAGCCAATTTGTCACGTTCGCGCTTGAACCGACGTCGGCCCTGCAACCCTCGCCATGCTGCTTGAAAACCAGTGGCGGCCAGTTGGTCACTGATCACGGGCGTCGGACGTCGCAGCACAAGCCACACATGCACACGGTAGGTCAAACGGGCATAGGTCGCACGAGTAAGCGAAAGAAAGCAGGAAACGTGCAGCAGCAGCACATCAGCGGCAAAACAGTGAAGTAGCAGACACCAACACGAACGAAACCCCGGTGGGCCCCGGTGGGATGCAGCAAAGGCACAACACAGCAGCACGCTCGGGCGTACCGGAACGAGTACTCAGGTCGTTCCCACGCCGTTTCTCCCGTTGAGCGGTTGTAGAAGTACTCGCCGCCATTCCCATCATCGACACACTCCCACCCCCACGGCATGACCGCCATGGTGTACACGATTTCGAAGTGGATGCACCAGGCAGCAGGCCGCGCTTCATTCTTCTTCAGCAACATCTTGGTCGCAACAGCAGCAGCAGGTGGGGGCGAAGGCGATGTGTCCTCACCGCGGCCATCACCGTCAGCACCACCATCGCCATCCCCATCACCGCTACCATGGCCCTCATCTTCACCACCGTTGCCGGTGCCTTTGTCACCATCATCAGCACCAGTGCCAGCATCAGCAGCATCAGCATCAGCATCAGCATCACCCGCAGCAGAAGCATCGCCAGCATTGGCCTCATCAGCATCACCAGGAACCGCTTCCGCGTCCCCAGTGCCGTCACCACTTTGCTCTGCATTCTCATCGTCATCTTCTGGTTCAGCATCTGACGCTTCACTGTCGCGGTTGTCTTCCACGTCGCTGTCAGACTCCAGCTCGGAGGCGCTGCCAAGCAATGCAGCAAGGTCATCGCCACCGTCATCCGACCCCTCATCTGAATCTGAATCAGACATATTGACTCGGTTGCGCCGCACATGGATGTCCACGCGCACATACTGAGACCGCAGCCAGCGCGCCTCTTCGCTGTTGTACTGGCGCTCTCTTTCGGCCAGCTCCTCCTTGCGTCGCAGCATCTTCTTTTGGCGCTCCACGGCCTTCTTGGCCAAGCCGATACGGAACACAGACTGTGCGGGTGCGCACACACACAAGCCAGCACGCCTGGCGTGAGAGCCACCACCCAACCCGCAAAACCGGGAGCCTGCAGAGAGCAAAACAAAAACAAGCAAAAAACAGAAAACAACAAAAGAAAAGAAAAGCAACATGAAACAACACGCACCTGCATTTTCAGGACTGCATCCGTGGTTTCCCAGTCGTAAATCGGGCGCTCCCACAAGCTTTCGCCCGTTTTCTGCGCCAGCGAGAGCAACGTGCAGCACACATGACAGGTGGGTGGGTTTCGTGTCCAAGAGAGACGAGACACAAGAGACGGGAGGCGCGTGCACATGAGGGAAGCTGAAGCGCCCCCCACACCACCCACATCCAGGCACACCCACCTTGTTGTAGTAGTACGCTGTGCCATACGGGTCCTCTTCGCTCGGTTCTGTCCACAGCTCCTCCCACCCCCACTTGGTACACGCCCACCTGAGCTGTTCCAACTCTTGCTGGCGGTTGTACAGCACCCACTCGCGCTGTTGCGCCTGCATTTCCTTGGCACGGCGTCGGTTCTCTTCTTCCCAGGCCGTGCGCGGATTGCGCTTGGCACGGGCCGCGGCTTCTTGTCGGTACGCGGCGGACGCTTGGAGCACTTGCTTTTGGCGCCGCAAGTGGGCCATCAAGACGCGCGCCATTCGTGTGCGGTACGCACGCTGCATGACACGAGCTGCACGCTCTGCCACTGCGAAGTACTTGAGCGCGTGGCGAAGCTCTTTCACGAGCGCCTTGGCCTCGTCCAAAGTGGGGAGGTTCTGTGGTCTCACACGAGTGCCAACAGAGTGTGTGTTTTTGTGTTTCGTGTGTTGCATGCGTTTCACGTGTTGCGGCGAGGGGCATGGGCAAGGGAACGGACACCCAGCACAATGAGGCACACGCAGTAGGAACTCACACACACACACACACACACACACACACACACACACACACACACACACACACACACACACA
>Ga0213833_1002504_pt1 | contig 11868 bp, 21 predicted proteins | sample SWATP21_FD_160575 | JGI IMG/M metagenome (GOLD analysis project Ga0213833, IMG submission 160575) | Coastal seawater microbial communities from Marineland, Florida, United States - SWA TP2 #1 | ecosystem: Environmental > Aquatic > Marine > Coastal | place: USA: Florida | collected 2016-08-14
CACGTGCTCCAGCCGACACATGGCTGGGGTACTTGAGACGAAAGTCCGGGCGCAACCCACATGATATCTACAACGGACACGCCGCGAGTCAGCAACGGCAAGCAAGGAAAGCCATTACATGTGTGTCTGTTCACACCGAAGACATACCTGCACATGCAGCGGTGGCGCGCCGTGCGCCAAACTGAACGGAAGTGCACCGCACAGCCTGCACAAAGGGCACGTGGCAAGAAAAGGGTGCACGTCACAGAAGCAAAGTGCAGCGCAACGCGCCGACGAACATTTGATACAGAATCAACCCCGCTGCCCACATATCAACAGCGGCTCCATATCCAGCCCATCCGCCCATCCCGCACACCAAAACCTCCGGAGCTGACAAGGTCACGAGTCCAAAGTAAATCCAACGTGACTTTCAATGCGCATGCACAGCAGGTGCCACACACACACACACACACCGTACCGATATACAGAGGTGTCCCACACACTGTCGTGGTCATGGATTGGTTCCCCAGCACCTTGGCCAACTGGGATGAAACATTCCAATCATCCAATGCACACCCCATGCATACGCACGGCCACACCACTGCACATTGGCATGGCTACATACCCCGAAATCAACCAACACCAGCTTCGGTGCTGCGCGACCACGTGAAGGCTTCTTCACCAAGATGTTCTCTGGCTTCAGGTCTGAGTGCCAGCGCCCGTCCCACCACATGGCACAAACAGATGTGATGTGGGACAACAGGAGGCACAAGGAAGGGGCGGTGGTCAGCGCAGTCTCACCTCGGTGAACAATCTTTTGGGCATGCAGGTAGCTCAATGCAGTGACAATCTGGTGGAAGCAGATGCGGGCAGAGGCTTCGGACATCTTTTTCTGGGTGTCAATCAGCTGTTGAAGGTCGCCACCGTTGCACCTGTGCATACAGAGATGGATGAGCCGTAGGCATGAAGCACGCAGAATGAACGCCAAGAACCCCGGCTCCATAAACGTACAACTCCAGCACCAGCACCAGGTAGCTGGGTGTGTTGAACACGTCCTTGATATCGATCACATTTGGGTGAGACAGCTTGTCCATCACCTGAACCTCCGAGAACATCTGATCTACTTTGCCCCCTAAACTGACAAACTTGTGTTTATTGATTACCTTAACCGCAAAGCTTTCTTTTCCTCTTTGAGCCTGTGTGTGGTGTGCACCCAATCAACACAACCCATGTCGAAAGTCACAGCCACAGCCGCACACGCACCAGCCACACAGTTCCGAATGACCCAGCCCCGAGCTCTTTGATGAACGTGTAGGCCTTGCGAATGCCATTTTCCTCCATCTCCTTGACAACAACCTCTGGGCACACAGGGAGGTGTGAGGCAGACCACCAGAAACGGAGCAGACCACATGTGTGCGCACCAGCGGTTGGTGTGGACAAGTCCTGGAACACAAAGCTGACGATCCCGTCACCAAACACCTGATGACGGCTTCGCGGAAGCACCAAAGATAGCTCCTCGCCGTTGCATAGGGGTTTCATTTTTCTGTGGCCAAACAAACGGCGTGAGTGACACGCGTTTGGCGATAGCGTTGTGTCACGCACCCGTTGCCAATCTTGTCCGTACGATTCAACCACGTTCCATTTGTGCTGCAAGACGCCACCAAACATCAACTTTGACCACACAGCGTACGTGTGTGCCTCAGGTCACTCACCTGAGGTCCCGCACGAACACGCCGGCGTCTGAGCACAGCAGCTTGCAGTGTCGCTTGCTCACAAGCAGCGAATCAAACACCACATCACAGCGCGGGTTACGCCCCAGCACAGTCTCACGCTGCGCCAAGTCGACATGTGGATACAATGGGTTCAATGACAACAAACGCCCATACACTCGCGCCGCAGTTGAGCCTGGAGCAGCCATGGTGACGAGCCTGAGACTCGTGGCGCGCGCCGCTAATCGCGTGGGAAGACTCTGAATGGTAGTTGTGTTATCTACTTCACCACGGATACTTCTTGGTGCAGCGCTCGCCGTTCTGGTCGCAGGGTGGCACACACAAGCACCGGCGCCAACTCATCCAAGAAGGGGGGTGCCTTGCCTTGAACAGGGCTGTAGAGGCGCCGCCAGCCAAAAAAAGGACCTATTCTAAGTTGTGGGCAGCCATGTCGATGAAGGCTGTTCGCACCAAATGTGCGCACGACATGCCGTCGCCGGTGCGTTGCTGGCGTCGTGCGTTGATGTTGCTTCCACAAAGGCGCAGAATCCAACACTTGGGGGGTATACAGGTATATGGCGAGGCTGATGAAACAGGAGACTACCTAGCTGATGTGAAGCGCAAGTTGAAGTTCTCCATCATCAAGAACACACCGGAAGAGCTGCTGTTTGACATGGTCGGCATTGATGCGCCCATCGCCAACGCTTTGCGCCGCATCATGATCGCTGATGTACGCCTGAAACCCGCCATGCCCAACAATCACCTGCTAGATGTCTTACCCTTGTTGTTCGTGTTGTTTCCGTTGTGTGTGTGACAGGTACCAACGATGGCGATTGAGAAAGTGTACATCTCGGAAAACACATCTGTCATCCAGGACGAGGTGTTGTCGCACCGCCTTGGCCTTATTCCTTTGCGTGCCGACCCTCGCGAGTTTGAGTTCATGGGCCGTACGTGACATCAACGCACACGAACATACGCATGCATGCACAACTGTATTGTGTGCCGTTTGCGAGGTTGTCATACGTGCCCTGTTCGCAGCCGAAGACGACAGCACCTCAATGAATACGCTGGTGTTCAAGCTGCAGATTGTTGCTGGCGAGAACAAGTCGGACCCAGACGGCTTTACCACCGGTACGTCAACGCACTGTACTGCGGCGCTCACTTGAATGTGCGCACACTTGACGTCTCCGCATGAATGTGGTCGCACAGTGTACTCAAGCCAGTTGGAATGGCAGCCGGTCGGGACACAGGAAGAGATGTTCGCACATGCGCCGGTGAAGGCTGTCCATGATGACATTGTCATCGCCAAACTGAAACCCGGGCAAGTGATTAGTCTGGAGGCCCATGCAATTAAGGGCCGTGGAAAGGAACACGCGAAGTGGTCTCCGGTGGGAACAGCGACGTACCGACTGCTGCCCGAGCTAGTGGTGAATGATACCGTGGAAGGGAAGGAAGCCCACGAACTGGTGGCCAAGTGTCCCATGAAGGTGTTCGACATCGAAGACATTGGAGGTTCGTTCAGCCTGCACGCTTCCTGATGCCCGCCGCTACATGTTGCTCACAGTGTCTTGCGCCGTTGGGTTCATGTATGTAACAGGGAGCGCACGCGCTGTGCCAGCCCGCCCCCGCGACTGCACCGTGTGTCGCGAGTGCATTCGTGGCAAGTCTGGAGATGGCAACAAGTGGAGTGATTTGGTGACGATCCACAGAGTGATGGACCACTTCATTTGTGCGTGCCAAGAACGGCGTGGGTTTTTGCCGTGCATTGCGTGGTCTGACTGATTTGTGTTGTGTCGTGTTGTGTGTGGGGCGGTGCAGTTTCTGTGGAGTCCACGGGATGCATGCCAGCGGCAGAGATTTTCACAGAGGCCATCAGCATCTTGTCAGACAAGTGCGCTGACACGCTCGCTGGACTTGCGGAGGCGACGGAGTAGCGGCGACGGCGTAGCGTGTGTTGTGGAAGCAACATAAACATGTTATAAGAAACGCACAACGAACACAGCGGCGGCGATGAACTGCCTTTCACTGCTTGGACTCCTCCGACAGCACGTTGTCAATGAAAAGCTTGCGGGCGGTCAGCATAGATGAGTTCCACCAGCCAAGCGCCTCAGAGTGGAGATTCCGAGCAAGCTGCTGCTCCTGCTCCAAGAGTTCCGGGCGCTTTACCTGCGAACAACAGCCACATACATGAATGGTCATCACCCCCACCCGTCGTTCTCGACCCGTTATGCACACGCGGGGTGTCGAATGCGTACGCACCGCGACAGAACGCGGCTGGATGGCAGGCACATCCCGTTGGATCTCCTCCAGATGCGCCGCGACGCCCTCTGCACGATCCCAGACACGTTCACGAACGAAATAGTATGTGACAACTCCAGCCCCAAACCCCGCAAGGGCGCACGTAAGTTTGGTTGCCATTGGATAGGTATGCCGATGGGAACACGCTCAGGTCACACCAACACAATGCACGCAGCGCATTGACGTGGAACATGTTGACATATGTGTATTCATCATGAATTCCCTTTCGCTGCATGTTTTCACGCCAGCCGCCTCAAGTGGCACGCTGTGCTGACCGTCCTGCGTCCCCTCGCACCCCGTCGAACATCAAGTGATTGTGTGCACCTTGAGTGTGCCTTTGTGGTTCTCATCATGGCGCTGGCAGCCCGAGCTGCCTGTCAGGCGCTGCGTGAAGTGGCGTCGACCGCTGCAGCAGCGTCGACACGCTGCCGTGTTGCGCGTCCCCGTGTTCGGCATCGCCCTGCAATAGCGGCGATATCCCTGTCCACAAAAGCCGCAGATGCTTCGTGCCTTCACCAGGGTGCCACGCGTGAGCAGGGTGCCATCACTGTTGCACCCTGTGCGTCCGGCGCTGGTGGTGCGGTTGCCAGTGCGCCTTGTGCCGCTGCTGGAAAACTCGCAAGGAGTGGCGAAGTGGTCTCACTGCCTACCCCTGTGGGCGGATCGTGTGCCCAACACGCATTCCGGCGTCTTGCTTCTGGTTTCACGCGTGACCTGGAGCCATCCCGCGCAGGCAAGCGACGTGTGGGCGACGCGGACAGCAAGCATGTGGTGTTGGATGATGCTGCGCGCTCAGCCGTGCTCACAGCCGGCGTTGTTGACGGCATAGCCACGCCTTGGGTGGCCGAGAAAGAACTTGTGGCGTTCGAGTTTCTTCGTGCTGCGTTGCGTCGGGCGTCATTGCATGGTGTAGGCTTGCATGCAACAGGTGAATGGTGCGTCGTCCCGTCGTCCTGCCTCGCATTGCACTTCTTCCACTGGTCTTGCTGGCACTGCTGGTCATGTTCTCACGTCATCACTGTTCCATGATTGGTTCCACAGGGTTCGTGAGCGCATGTTGAAGAACCGTGCGTTTGACGGCGGCATCAGGATTGTGTCAGGTGCGAGCGACGTGTTTGGCGCAGTGCGCACGGCGCTTATGCGTGCATGCTGCGATGGATACAGACGCTCTGTCCGGAATTGAGCTGGCGCTTGTTGTGAGACTCCACCGCAAGGCATTGGGCTCATCTGGTGGATTTGGGGTTGTTGTGCGATCTGATGCCGTACGTTCCGACCGGGAGCATTGTGTGGCCGTGTCGTGTACTCTGCACCGCTGCCCTCCATTCACCCTTCGTATCCTTCCTTGTGACTCCACCAGCGTGGCAAGACACCTGTTGTGTACCTGCAGTTGTTCGGCTGTCGCCTTGTGCTAACCCAACAGGCCCGGCCCGCGCAGTCCGAGCAGTCGTGGCAGCACGAGGATCTCGTGGAGGAGAGTCGTGGCTCCCGCATTTCGCCCACCGTCCACGGACGAGTTCAACGCTTTCGCCGCAAGTACGCACAGACACTCGACCGCATGGCAGAGGCACATGGCTTGGAGTCTCCAGACATTGAGGATGTGGAGGTTCCTTCGCTTGAAGAAGACGCGCTGGAGAGCTGGTTCTCTGTGAACGCATTGTACTACGACATCCACACCGGCGCCATCGAAGACCCTACAGGCCATGTACGTGAACGCTCCCACCCACGCCATCGTGTGATACGCCCCCACCCACACCATCGTGTCATACGTCTATCTCCGTACCGGCTCTTACTTCACCTTACCTCCTCCTTTCAGGGTCTTGAAGATCTCCAAGCTGGGGTGTTGCAACGACACGCGCCCCCACCACCAGTTATGCAGAATGCGCGGCGCTGGCAGCTCGTTGGGTTGTCTGTTGCGGCGCGCCTGGGTTTTGAAATTTCCCCGGAGATGTGGGAGGTGGGTCGGTGCTGATAGTTGTGCGCGACTTACTCTACAGTAACGTTGTTCTCACGACGTGCGACCATTTGTGGACATGGTGTCGGCAGTACATGCACATCGACAAGAGCCGCACGTTGCCACCCGCTGCGCCTGGGACATCCGACGAGTTCCGTGTGAGCTTGGCATGCCCCAACTTCCATCGAGTGATTGCCTGCACGCACGTGTTGGGTTTGCGTCATGTCGGGTTCCCCGTGCGGGTCAAGCAGCAATGCCCTGCGTTCCTCGCGACCTGGTGTGCAAAGTACGTGGTGCGTTGTCACCGATCATCTCTGCACGTGTTTCTTACAGCCGTGTCCGGTTTTGTGCAGCTGGAGCACCGAGCACTGGGAGGAAGGTGTTTTCCGAGTTGCCGTGGTGCAGTCCGCCTTCCCCCATGCTGTCCCGTTCGATGACGAGCGTGTGTTGACTGAGGAGCGGTCAACTCTCATGATGTCCGAGCTGGCCACAATGACCAACCTTCCCCAAGCCATTCCAATCGCCGCCTTGTTGTCGCCCATGCTGGGCAAGTGGGATCACTATGACGACCCACAGTCGCTGTACGTTTTCGTTGCCCCTCCCTGCAGCAGTGGTGGCTGTCCACGCACGTGTGATGTACCGAGGCCCGTTGACCCGTCGCTCCTTTCTCATGCACTGTGTTGACGCTTCACGGATTCAATTCACAGAGAGCCCACACCGCTGGAGAGCGTGGCAAATGTCCGGAGCGCGGCCCAAGCATGGGTGGATCTCAAGCGTCGGCGCGCCACCTGCAACATTCGTGTGCGTATGCGCGTGCTTGCGTGTGAGGTGTCGTTGGTTCGCCAAGGCGGCTGATGTGTGTCTCCTTGGCACTGTGTCCTTTGGGGTCGGGGTCTGTTGCATACCCCCCTGTGCCTGCGTGTTTGTGTGTTTTCCATGGCGATGGTCCTCTCTGGGTGCAGCCTTTCTCGGCGTACCCTGTGTATGTCTTGCAGCTGGGACAGCCCGCCGGGCACCTGGTGACCCAGATTTGTCGGGCGTTCTTGGTCATGCCAGAGGTACCTCCCGCCAACCACTCTTGCTTCCAGTCTGAGGATTGGCCACGCCGCCTTGTGGCAGCGAACCCATTGCACTGGGGGCTGTGGTTGCGGGATGTAGGGGATCAGTGGCGTGTTATCATCCGCATCGCGATGGTTCTGCGCGAGGCTGCACGACTGGACCGCCCCCCGCTCGAGGAGTACGCAGGCGAGGCGTTTACACGACAGGGCGAGGATCTTCCCCCCATGGAGGTGCGTGCGCACTGATGTTGGCTGCAGTCATGACACCCCGCTCGCCAATGTTGTTGCCTTACGCATGTTGGGTGTGCTGACGTTTTCCTGCGCAGCTTGCTCTCAAGTGCCGTGCCCACGGCGATGAGCTGGTTGCATGGTTGGAGGACTCTGGGTTCCTTGATGCTGCTCAAGCGCCTCTGCACGTGAATGGAGCTGACGTGGCCACTCACATGCAGGGCCTGGCGAGGAGCCAAAAGGGCGCGGTGGGCGAGGCGATTGCGCGTGTCATGGGCGCTGCCAGTATGTGGTCACTGGTCCAGCAGCAGGCGCCGGGTTACACCCCCACTGGGGATGGGGATAGCGACGCTGATCCCTCTGAACTTGTGTGGGAGTGGATTCGGCCCATCCTGACGCCGGAAGTGGTGGAAGCAGAGGAGTAGTCGGCAAGTGAACAAAATGATTGATGTTTGATGAATACACACATTCCAGGCGTTTCTGACTGCGCTGCTTTTGTGTTTTTGTGCGCGCTCACTGACTACAAGCCACACACACACGCAATCTCGCCGATAGCTTTGGCAAACCCGATGTTAGACCTTTGACGCAGCCGTTGTGGTTGCCACTATGGCAACGTCAAGTGGAAGGACCACCCCGCTGATCTTTGTGGCGGGTGTCTGCACCGTCTTGCTCCTCTCCACTCTCACAGCGCATGCCGTCCCGGTGGTTACGCCGCGTGCGAGGTTGCTGACCTCCGCCGACACCCGTGCAACCCCGACAGTGTTCCTGACGCCCTCTACCTCCTCCTCCTCCTCCACGCCCTTTTCGCGTGAGATGTCAATCGTGACAGGGGCGCCGTTTACGATTGAGGTGGTGGTGCGAGCCTCCTCCCAAGTGCCGGTTGCAATGCCCGGCTCCGCCACTAATGCCGCTGGTCACACCGTCATGGCCCCCGAGTCGTCCCCCTATGTCGAGCCCGACATGAAACCAGTGGAGGACGTGACCGTTGTGGTGGCGGTGCCCTCTGGCATCATGGCCATCGGTGACGTTGTGCTGCAGCAGGTGAGCGCAGGCACCGGCGCCGTGGTTGACATGACAGCCGCCCAGGCAACTGTTGCCGTGCAGTACAGCCAACCACGAACTCGACCCGGCCTGTACCTTGACGACCAGCTGTTCCCTGACATCGCCAATGTGTCCAGCACAGTGGACGTGGTGTCGTTTTCCCTGTTGTCGCTGCCCCCGGCCGCAGCCGTCAAGCTGTCGCTGCGCTCCAGCATTGCGACAGGGTCCGTTCAGGTTGGGGCCTTGCCGCCATACGCGGTGGGCTCCTCGTTCGCCGTCACAAACACGTCGTCTCCGGAACAGCAACGAACGTACGTGCAGGCCGACGTGCGGCGCCTCGAAGTGACGTGCGATGCGGTCGCATCGTGCAACAGTGCCGGCAGCTGTTTGTCCACCGGCGCCTGCTCATGTGTAGCCACGTGGGGAGACACAGGGTGTTCAACAGGTGTGTTTCTGTGTGGTGTCGGTGTGGGTGTCATGCATATGCGGCTTGTGGTTGGCTGCTGTGCTCGCGGTGTCTCACGGATAGCGTGTGTTTGGACCGTGGTTCTGCTTGGGTCGACTTTCCCCCGGTGTTTGTTTGTCCAGCACTTGTGGCATGCGATGGTGCGACAGATGACTGGATTGTGGTGTCGGAAGACCTCCCGGGGTGGTCCAGCCCACAGCAGTGGTTTGCCCACCTCGTCGTCGCCACCGTGGTGTTTGTGGTCGTGGTGCGCGTCATGCTGTTTTGTTCCACACAGTGGGGAGCACGAGCGCTGGCTGCGCCGGCAGTACCACAGCTTCAACGCAACTGGCGAAACGGTATTGTGGTGGCTGGTCTCGCTTGTGACACCGTCCTCAGCGCAGCTCCAGTGTTCCAGGCGCACACACGCTGGTCGTTTCTGGTGCCAGTGAAGGTGGTCAGCCGCTTGGTCATGGCCAAGGCTGTCCACGCTTGGTGGCCGACGATGCTGTCAGTGTTTGCCGCGGTTACGCTCAGCATCTGCACCCTTCTGGCCGCGCGGTTCACGAAACGTGGCGACAAGGGGTCAACCACCAAGCGCAAGAGCATGCGTGCTTCGGCCACCGTGGGCGAGAGCAGTCGCCTGTCGCTCGACAGTCTGAATGCCAGCCTGTCCATGCCTGCGCTGCTCGCCACCTCTGGGCGGCGTGCACCACGCGTGGAAACGGGGACCGGCGCGGTGTCCATGCGTGGCACAGCTGCCCCTGCCGGTCAAACTCGAGGTTGCACCGCGGTGGCCATCTATCTGGTGTCACGCGTTTTATTCCTCCCCATGCTGGCCTCCATGGTGCAAGTGTGGAGCTGCGGCTTTCCGTTTCGGCCGTACGCGAACAACGGGTTCGTGCAGGTGTGCCGTGTATGTGTGTGGCCGCCGCCGCCGCCGCTGCTGCTGCTGCTGTTATGTTGTGCTGCTGCTGCGTTGGTGTTTCGAGTACGGTGGATGTGTACCTTTCTTACGCGTGTGGTGGTGCCCACCATGCCCAATGTGGCAACAGGCACCCCTCCGAGAGCTGCCCAATAGATCAAGAGTGCTGGTCCACACCCCATGTGATCATGTGTGGACTCTCTGCTGTCGGCATCGCCGCCCTGTTGGCAGTTGCGACAGTCACATTCGCTCACGTTCAACGCGTGGACTCCCCAACTGGCACATCATGGTCGGGGTTGCCTAAAGCGAAGCGATTAGAAGCCCTGTGTACCAACCGCTTCATCCTTACGGCTGTTGTGGGCAAAGTGTTCATGGTGCTGGTGGGTGCATTGTGGCCCTCCACTCATTTTGTGATCCGTGAGTCGGACGTTTCAGTGGTGTCGGTGGCTGCGTTCGGCACGAACATGGGCATGTTCTTTGTGGTGTGCGTGTCGGCACCCTTCAATTTGCAGCGGCTCAACCAGATCGCCAGGTGTGTGTGTGTGTGTGTGTGCGCGCGCGCGCGTGTGTGTGTGTGTGTGTGCGTGTGTGTGCGTGTGTGGTTCTATGTGCGCGTGCATGCGTGCGTTGTGAGGCGCTTCCTGTGGGACATGGAGGGCTTACACGCCCTTGGTGTGCCGCAGATATGCGTATGGGTTGTCGACTTGGGCCTGCTTCATCGTCTTGGGCGCGCGCGTGTACGACGCGGACTTGGTCGCGCAGCCGTCGCTCGCCGCCGACTTTGACCTCGTCACCAATCTAGAGTTTGCAGCGCTCGTGCCCGCGTTGGCGTGGGGCGTGCCAGCGGGGTGTCTGTTGCTGGTCGACGCCTTGTTGGGGCGCCGGGGTGTGCGCAAGTCGCTGTGGAAGCCCAAGCGAGCACCAGGCGTGGTGCGGGGGAGCATGGGCCTTGGCGGAACCGACAGCTGGACCGGCTCGTTCCGCGTTGTGGCAGACACCAATTGGTCAGGTTCGCTCGGCACGACCTCAAACCGCAGCCGCCCGCAGGCGAGTCCACCCATACCCCGCGGTCATGATAAGGGGGGTGGAGATCACGACGCCAAGGCGGCACCCTCCACCCCGTGGAAGCGCCCCCATGGTTCCACCTCTGGTGGTGACTCATCTGTTCCGCACTCCGCCTCATCCATACCAGCCTCGTTGCCTGGCTCTCTGCCTTCCGCTGCCGCCTTTGGTGATGGTGAGCTTCTGCTGGAGTCGCTGATGCTGAGTGACGACAGCGTTCCGGGAACCGCAGCCGGTGCCAGCAAACGTCTCACGAGTGCAGGGCCTTCGCGTTGAGCGGGGCAGAGCGTTGACTTGTTGTGTAGCGTGGCAGAGTGTGTTGTCACCAGAAGCTCGTTGCCACAGCGTATTGCCGGCTCGCTGTGGTGCTGGCTCGCTGTGGTGCTGGCTCGCTGTGGCTTTTGAGTGTGAGTGTGAGTGTGTGTGTGGTGTGTGTGTGTGTGTGTGTGTGTGTGTGTTTCTGTCTGGGCATCGAGAGGAGTGTTGAAGCCATGCCCACGTGTGTTTGCTGTTGTTGTGTTTCGTGTAACACACAACCCCTTTCTTCACGAACCTCCCCAACCGCGCAGCAACTGTCCCCGCGCAGCTTTGGACCCTGTTCGTGCCCAAAACGCCGCCAACTCTTCCATTTCCTCCTCCGCGTGCGCGATCAACTCCTCCACATGGGGCGTCACCGCCGAAAGCGGGACGTTACCACCTGCTTTCCGCGACGTGGCCTCGTAGGAATCATCACCGCAAAAAACGGGTGGGAAAGCAGAGGCAGGCGAGGGTTGAGATGAAGGCTTGCCACCGCCACCGCCACCATCACCGGTGGCGGTGGCGTTGTCAGTGCGATGTGCTTCGCCACCATCATGTCCGCGGCGCCCGCATGCCAACTGCAGCGCGCCCATCACGCTCCACAACGCGTACGAAGGCGGGCGTCTTGCAAACAGCGTCGGTAGATCCGACACTCGGCCATGGCGAAAGGCATGGCACAGCACTTCATGGTAAAACGCGAGGCGTTGTGATGACGGCATGGCCCAGCGCGTCGAGAATGACCCATGGTTAGGGGGCATGGCGGCTTGAGATATCGCACCGAAGCGAGACGAAGCGGGAGCGTGGTCCTCTTTCTGTTCTCCCACGCACACACACACGCACGCACACACACACACACACACACACGCATACACACA
>Ga0213833_1002505_pt1 | contig 11867 bp, 1 predicted proteins | sample SWATP21_FD_160575 | JGI IMG/M metagenome (GOLD analysis project Ga0213833, IMG submission 160575) | Coastal seawater microbial communities from Marineland, Florida, United States - SWA TP2 #1 | ecosystem: Environmental > Aquatic > Marine > Coastal | place: USA: Florida | collected 2016-08-14
AGGGAGACTAGGCCATAGGCAGAAAGGAGAGAAGAAGAGGAAACAAAGCAGAGGCGGGAACCAAGCCATCGGTTTGATAGATGGATTCACGGACCCCCAGCGCCGACGGAACAAACGAGATTGGAACACAGACGGCTTTGTGTCAGCGACCCGTGGACAACCCACGGGTCTTCCAACACCGCCTCTCCGTCCCCTCCCCCTTCCCCACGCCTTGTGTCATCACCAACAACAAGGAGGGGGGAGGGGCAAGGGGGAAAAAGGAGCACCTGGCCTTCACGCAGCACCAAGTGTGCTGGACGCAGCCAGCACAGGCGTGGTTCCATCACCGTCGTCCTATCACCATGACGCTCAACACTCCTGCCTTCCCTTCCAGCCCTCGCACTTGCCGTTTTGCCACCACCTCACCCTCACGTTCCCCTCACCTCACCACCTTATCCCAGCCACCCAGCCACACACCCCCACCACGCTTCACCACACCCTCTCTCACACCCCTCAACCGCACATGAACTTAATCCACGTGGCGGCCGTGCCGTAGACAAACAGGCAGCCCTGGGAGTCCGTGAGGGTGAAGTCGCCGGTGGTGGCGTAGCCGCTGTCGTTGCGGATCCACAGCATGCGCCCCGTCACCGCGTTGCTGGGGCCCGACACGGAGAACGAACCCGTCGCCGTGCCCGCCGTCAGATGCAGCATGGACGTGCCGTCCGCCACCACGTTGCCGCCGGACGCGGCGCCCTCCACCACCAACCCTGCGACCAGCCCCGCCCCCACCTGCACGTACCCCGACCCCGTCGGGTTCAGCGCGATGTTGCGGTTGGTGGCGCCCGGCACCAGCGTCAGGTCCGCGTCCGTGGCCGCCGCCAGCGTCGGCGCACTGCCCGCGATGGTCACCTGCCCTGCCCCCGTCGGCTCCAGCGCGATGCTGCGGCTCGTGGCGCCGGCGGTGATGGTGAGGTCCGCGTCCGTGGCCGCCTCCACCGTCGGCGCCGAGCCGCCGACGGTGACCTTGCCCGCGCCGCCGGGCGCCAGCGCCACGTCGCTGCCGGTGCCCGAGGCGACGGTGAAGTCGCCGCCCGCCGCCGTCGCTGTGATGGCCCCCGTGCCGGCCAGTGAGGTGAGGCCGGCCACGGCGCCGGCGCCGGCGATGCCGCCGCTGGACAGGTCCAAGCCGCCGGCCTCCACCGTGACCTTGCCGCCAAAGAAGCCCTTCTCGCCCACCGCCAGGCCGCCGGCGGTTTGGAGGGACGCCGCGGCGGAGGCGGCCGTGGCGACCGTGCCGTCCGTGATGGTCACGGCGCCGTCCAGGGTGGTGGTCTCTGCCACCGACAGGGTGCCGCTGGAGGCGATGTTGCCGCCGCCCAGCGTCTTGATGTCGCCTGAGGGGGGTGGGAGGGGGGGGGAGAGAGACAGACACACAGACACACCAGGTGTCAACAGGAGAAACGAGAAACGACAGCCACGACAAACAAAACCAAACAAAATAAACCGCGCATCGCAAACATGGGGACAGGGGATGGACGGACACACGCCAACAAGAGACACCACAGCGACAAGCAAACTTCCGCAACCAAAACCAAAACCAAACACCACCTTCCACCTGCCACAACACACCCACAACCACCACCTGCACAACATCACCTCACACACCCACCCCCACACACACACCAAAACGCACCGTCATTGGACGTGGTGGTAATGTCACCGGTGCCCGTGGTGGTGATGTCCCCGGTCGCCGTCGTGATGCCGCCCGTCGCCGTCAACTGCCCCGCCATGCTCGTGGTGCCCAGCACCGTCAACACGCCCGCCGACGACGTGCCCACCGTCAACGCCGCCGTCGTCGTCACCGCCCCCACCAGCGCCGAGGTGCCGGCCACGCTCAGCGTGCCCGACGCCTTGGCCGCCGCCATGTTGGTGGTGCCGCCGACGTACACGTCGCCGCCCAGGTAGCTCTTCAACTCCACCGCCAGGCCGCCGTTGGTGTGGATGCTCGCCGCCGCCGTCGCCGCCGTCGCGTCCAGCGGCGACGCCTGGTCCACCGTCAGCGCGCCGGCCAGCGTCGTGGCGCCGGCGACGGTCAGGTCGCCGCCGCTCGCAATGTCCGCGGACGTGGTGCTGATGCCGCCCGTCCCCGTCGCCGCGATGGCGCCGCTGCCCGTGGTGGAGATGGTGCCCGACGCCGTCGTCAGGCCCGCCGTCGCCGTGATCAGCCCCGTCGCCGTCGTGACGCCGGCCAGCGTCGTGGCGCCCGTCACCGCCAGCGAGGCGCCCAGCGTCGCGGCGCCGCCGACGGACAGCGTGGCGCTGCCCGTCACCGCCACGTTGCCGGCGGCCGTGACGGCGGCCAGCGTCGTGGCGCCCGACACGGACAGGATGCCGCCCACGTACGCCTCCAGCGCCACCGCCAGCCCGCCGGCGGTCTTGATGCTTGCCGCCGCCGTCGCCGCCGTCGCCGCCGTCGTGTCCGTCACCGTCAGGGGGTCGTTCAGCGTGGTGGCGCCGTCCACCGTCAGCGTGCCCGACGACGCCATGTTGCCGCCGCCGGTGGTGAAAATGTCGCCGCCGCCCGTCGTCTTGATGTCGCCCGCCCCCGTCGTCGCCACGCTGCCCGTCGCCGTCGTCAGGCCGCCCGTCGCCGTCACCACGCCCGTCACGCCCAGCGTCGACGACACCGTCGCCGCGCCCGTCACCGCCAGCGTCCCCGTCACGTCCAGCCCCGCCGCGAAGCTGCCCTTGCCCGCCACCCCCAGCGTCCCGCCCGCCGTCACCGCGCCCGCCAGCGTCGCCGCGCCTGCCACGTCCAGCGTCGTGCCCAGGAACGTCTTCTGCGCCACCGCCAGCCCGCCGGCGGTCTGCAGCGACGCCACCGCCGTCGCCGCCGTCGCGTCCGTCGCGTCCGCGATGACCACCGCGCCGCCCAGCGCGCTGGCGCCGTCCACCGACAGGGTGCCGGCGCACGACACGGCGCCCGTCGCGCCCGTCACCTGGATGCTGCCCGTCGCCGTCGTGATGTCGCCGGAGGTCGTCGCCAGCGCGCTGGCGCCCGCCGACAGGCCGCCCGCCACCGTCACGGCGCCCGTCAGCGTCGTGGCGCCCGTCACGTCCAGCGTCCCCGCCACCGCCAGCGCCGCGGTGCCCGTCAGCGCCACGTCGTCGGCCAGCGTCGTGGCGCCGGCCACCGTGAGGGTGCTGGACGCCGTCACCGCGCCCGCCAGCGTCACGGCGCCCGCCACGTCCAGCGTCCCGCCAAAGTGCGAGTCCTTGGCCACCGCGACGCCGCCGGCGACCACGACGCCGGCCGTGCTCGTCGGGCTGGTCGCGGCCGTGCCCAGCGCCACCGTCAGGCCGCCGGTGAGCGTGGAGGCGCCCGCCACGGACAGCGTGGTGGCGGAGGCGATGCCGCCGCTGCCGGTGGTCTTGATGTCGCCGTTCGCCGTCGAAATGTCGCCCGACGTCGTCGTCAGCGTCCCCGTCGCCGTCGTCAGGCCCGCCGTGGCCGTGATCAACCCCGTCGCCGTCGTGGTGCCGCCGACGCTGAGCGTGCTGGACGCCGTCAGCGCCCCCGTCACCGTCGCGGTGCTGCCCAGCGTCGCGGCGCCGCCGACGGCCAGCGTGCCGGCCGCCGTCACGGCGCCCGTCAGCGTGCTCGTGCCGCCCACGTCCAGGTCGGTGCCGATGAAGGCCTTGAGCGCCACCGCCAGGCCGCCGGTGGTTTGCACCGCCGCCGCCGCCGCCGCGTCCGTCGCGTCCACGATGGACGTCACCTTCAGGTTGCCGCCCAGCGTCGCGGCGCCCGCCACCGTCAGGTCGTTGGCGGAGATGAGGTCGCCGCCGCCGGTGGTCTGGATGTGCCCCGCGCCGGTGGTCTGGATGTGCCCCGCGCCCGTGGTCTGCAGGTTGCCCGTCGCGGTCGTCAGCCCCGCCGTCGCCGTCACCAGCCCCGTCGCCGTCGTGGCGCCGGCCACCGCCAGGTCCAGCCCCACGTTCACGTCCTTCGTCGTGCTCACGTCCTCCGTCACCGTCAGCGCGCCGTTCACCGCCGTGGCGCCCGCCACCGTCAGGGTGCTGGCCAGCGTCGCGGCGCCCGCCGCCGACACGGCGCCGCCAAAGAACGCCTGCAGCGCCACCGCCAGCCCGCCGTCGGTGTACAGGCTGGCGGGGCTGGTCGGCGCCGTGGCCGCCGTCGTGTCCGTGATGTGCACGGTGCTGCCCAGCGTCGCGGCGCCCGCCGCCGACAGCACGCCCGCCGAGTACACGCCGCCGGTGCCGGTCGTCCGCACGTCGCCCGTGCCCGTGGTGCGGATGTCGCCGTCCTGCGTCTCGATGGTGCCCGACGTCGAGTCCACGCCGGCGGTCGCCGTCAGCTGCCCCGTCGCCACCGTGGTGCCCGTCAGCGCCGTCGCCGCGCCCACCGTCACGGTGCCGGCCACGCTCACCGTCCCCGCCAGCGTGCTGGCGCCCGCCACGCTCAGCGTGCCCGACGCCGCCACGCCCGCCAGCGCCGCGTCGCCCACCACCAGCAGGTCGCCGCCGATGGCGGCCTTGAGCTCCACCGCCAGCCCGCCGGCGGTGGTGATGCTGGCGTCCGCCGTGGGCGTCGTCGCCGCCGTGTCGTCCGTGATCGCCAGCTTGCCGCCCAGCGTCGTGGCGCCGGCCACCGTCAGGGTGCCGCCCGACGCGATGCCGCCGGTCGCGGTGCTCACCGTGCCGGTGCCGGTCGCCGCAAAGCCGCCGCCCGACGTGGCGGTGTAGCCCGCCGGCGACGTCACGCCGCCGGTGGCCGTCACCAGCCCCGTCGTCGTCGTGGCGCCGCCGACGGCGAGGGCGCCGCCGACGGTGGCGGCGCCGGCCGTCGTCACGGCGCCGGTCCAGGTGCTGGCGCCGCCGACGCTGAGGGTGCCCGACGCCACGACGCCCGCGAGGCTGGAGGTGCCCACCACCCCCAGCACGCCGCCCACGCGCACGCTCTGCGCCACCGCCACGCCGCCGAGGGTCTTGATGCTCGCCGCGTCGGCCGCCGTCGTGGCGTCGGCCGTGTTGGTGACGGACAGCACGGCGTTCAGCGTCGTGGCGCCGTCCACCGTGAGGGTGCCCGCCGACGCCATGTTGCCCGTGCCCAGCGTCTGGATGTTGCCCGTGCCGGTGGTCTGGATGTGCCCGCCGCCCGTGGTCTGCAGGTCGCCCGCCGACGTGGTGACGCCCGCCGCGCCCGCCGTGATCAGCCCCGTGATGTCCGCCGCGCCCGACACCGTCAGCGCCCCCGTCACGTCCACGCCGCCGCCCGTCGCCAGCGTCGACGCCAGCGTCGTGGCGCCGCCGATGGACAGCGTGCCGGCGGCGGTGACGGACGCGGCGGCGGCGGCGCCCGCCACCGCCAACGCGCCGCCCAGGAACGTGTTCTTCTCCACCGCCAGGCCGCCGGCGGTGTGGATGCTGGCCGCCGCCGCCGCGCCCGTCGCGTCCGTGTCGCTCGTCACCTCAATGGCGCCGCCCAGCGTGGAGGCGCCCGCCACCGCCAGGGTGCCCGCCGACGCGATGTTGCCCGTGCCCGTCGTCTGGATGTCGCCGCTGCCGGTGGTCTGGATGTGCCCCGCGCCCGTGGTCTGCAGGTTCCCCGCCGCGCTGGTCACGCCCGCCGTGGCCGTCACCAGCCCCGTCAGCGTGGACGTGCCGGCCACGACCGCGTTGCCGTCCACCGCCGCGTTGCCCTGCATCGTCACGGCGCCGGTCAGCGTGGACGTGCCGTCCACCACCGCGTTGCCGCTGGCCGTGAGCGTGGTCACCGTCGTGGCGCCCGTCACGTCCAGCGCCCCGCCCAGGTACGTCTTCAACGCCACCGCCAGGCCGCCGCTGGTCGCCAGGCTCGCCGCCGCCGTGGCCCCCGTCGCGTCCGTGATGTCCGTGATGGTCAGCGTCCCCGCCAGCGCCGAGTCGCCGGCCACGGCCAGGTTGCCGGCGGACGCCAGGTTGCCCGTGCCCGTCGTCTGGATGTTGCCGGCGCCGGTGGTCTGGATGTTGCCCGCGCCCGTGGTCTCCAGGTCGCCCGCCGCCGTCGTCACCCCCGCCGTCGCCGTCACCGCCTTCACCAGCGTCGTGGTGCCCTGCACCGTGAACGCGGCGGTGGGCGCCGAGAAGCTCACGTCGCCCGCCGCCGTCACGGCGCCGCTCAGCGTCGTGGCGCCGCTGACCGTGGCGGCGCCGGTCACGGACGCGGACGCCAGCGTCGTCAGCCCCGTCACGCCCAGGGTGCCGCCGACAAAGGCGTCCAGCGCCACCGCCAGGCCGCCGCTGGTCTTGACGCTGGCGTCCGACGTCGCCGCCGTGGCCGTCGTGGCCTCCGTCACCACCAGCTGCCCCGCCAGCGTGCTGGCGCCCGCCACCGTCAGGTCGTTGGCGGACTTGATGCTGCCGCTGCCGGTGGTCTGGATGTGCCCGCCGCCGGTGGTTTGGATGTGCCCCGTCCCCGTCGTCTCCACGTTGCCCGCCGCCGTCGTCAGCCCCGCCGTCGCCGTCACCAGCCCCGTCGCCGTCGTCGCGCCGCCGACGCTGAGCGTGCTGGACGCCGTCAGCGCCCCCGTCACCGTCGCCGTGCCGCCCAGCGTCGCGGCGCCGCCGACCGCCAGCGCGCCGGCCGCCGTCAGCGCCTCCACCGTCGTGGCGCCGCCGACGTCCAGGTCGGTGCCGATGAAGGCCTTCTTGGCCACCGCCAGGCCGCCGAGGGTCTGGATGGCGGCGGGCGACGACGCCGCCGTCGCCTCCGCCGTCGCCTCCACCGTCACGGCGCCCACGAACGTGGACGCGCCCGTGACGCTGAGCGTGCCGGCGGACGCGATGTTGCCCGTCCCCGTCGTCTTGATGTCGCCGCTGAGGGTGGTCACAATGTCGCCGCTGCCCGTGGTGCGGATGCTCCCCGTCCCCGTCGTCTCCAGGTTGCCCGTCGCCGTCGTCAGCCCCGCCGTCGCCGTCACCACGCCCGTCGCGGTCGTGGCGCCGGCCACCGCCAGCGTGCCCGTCACACTCGTGTCGCCGGTGGTCACGCCGGCGTCGAAGGTCGCCGCGCCCTGCACCGACAGCGTGCCGGTGGCGGTCGCGTCCACCACCGTCGTGTCGCCGCCGACGTTCAGCGCGCCGCCGACAAAGGTGCTCAGCGCCACCGCCAGGCCGCCCGAGGTCTGCACCGACGCCGCGGACGTCGCCGCCGTCGCGTCCGTGTCCTTGGTCACCACCAGCACGTCGGCCAGCGTCGTGACGCCCGCCACCGCCAGCGTGCCGCCGCTGGCCATGTTGCCGCCGGAGGAGGTCGAGATGTCGCCGCCGCCGGTGGTGCGAATGGCGCCGGCGCCGGTGGTCTGGATGTTGCCCGTCGCCGTCGTCACGCCCGCCGTCGCCGTCACCAGCCCCGTCAGCGTGGACGTGCCGGTCACCGTCGCGTCGCCGCCCACGGACACGTCGTTGGCCGCCGCCACGTTGCCCACCAGCGTCGAGGCGCCGCCCACGGACAGCGTGGTGGCCGCCTTGACGTCCCGCAGCGACGCGGTGCCGGTGGCGACGTTCAGGTCGCCGCCCACAAAGGCGTTGAGCGCGATGGCGGCGCCGCCGGCGGTCTTGATGCTGGCGTCGGAGGACGGCGAGCTCGAGTCGCTCACGTCCGTCACCTCGATGTTGGAGGCGAAGGTGCCCTTGCCCGCCACGCTCAGCGTGCCGGCCGACGCCATGTTGCCCGTGCCCGTGGTCTTGATGTCGCCGCTGCCGGTGGTCACCACGTCCCCCGTGCCGGTGGTGGTGAAGTCGCCCGTCGCCGTCGTCACCCCCGCCGTCGCCGTCACCACCCCCGTCAGGTCCGTCGTGCCGTCCACGCTCAGGTCCGCACCGCCCGTCAGCGCCACGTTGCCGCTGAACCCGGCGCCCGCAAACGTCGAGGCGCCGGCCACGGCCAGGGTGCTGGACGACGCCACCGCCGCCAGCGTCGTGGCGCCCGTCACGTCCAGCGTGCCGCCCACAAAGGCCTTGAGCCCCACCGCCAGCCCGCCCAGGGTGTGGATGCTGGCCGTCGCCGTCGCGTCCGTGGCGTCCGTCGTGTCCGCGACCGTCAGGGGGTCGTTCAGCGTCGTGGCGCCGGTCACCGTGAGGGTGCCCGCCGACGCAATGTTGCCCGTGCCCGTGGTCATGATGTCGCCCGTGCCCGTGGTCTTGATGTCGCCCGTGCCGGTGCTCACAATGTCGCCGCCGGCCGTCGTCAGGCCCGCCGTGGCCGTGATCTGCCCCGTCGCCGTCGTGGTGCCGCCCACCACCAACGGCGCGCCGCCGGACAGCGTGACCCCCGTCGCCGCCGTCACGGCGCCCGTCAACGTCGTGGTGCCCGCCACCGCCGCGTCGCCCGTCGCCGTCACGTCCGTCAGGCTCGTGGCGCCCGTCACGCCCAGCCCGCCGCCGATGAAGGTGCTCAACGCCACCGCCAGGCCGCCGGCGGTGCTGACCGCCGCCGCCGACGCCGCGTCCGTCGCGTCCGTGTTGTCCGTCACGCGGGCCTGGCCCTGCAGCGTGGTGGCGCCGGCCACCGTGAGGGTGCCGGCGGACGCGATGTTGCCGCTGTCCGTGGTCTTGATGTCGCCGCTGCCGGTGGTCTGGATGTGCCCCGCGCCCGTGGTCTGCAGGTTGCCGTCGGTGGTGGTCACCCCCGCCGCCGCCGTCACCAGCCCCGTCAGCGTGGACGTGTCGGTCACCACCAGCGCCGCGCCCACGGTCACGTCGGCCCCCGTCGTCACGTCGCCCACCAGCGTCGACACGCCCGCCACGCTGGCCGTGCCGGACGCCTTGACGGAGCTCAGCGTCGTGACGCCCACCACGTCCAGCGTCGTGCCCAGCCACGTGCTCAGCGCCACCGCCAGGCCGCCGGAGGTCTTGAGCGATGCCGAGCTGGTGGCCGCCGTCGCGTCCGTCACGTCCGTCACCGTCACCGCGCCGCTGAGGGTGGACGTGGTGCCGACGCTGAGCGCGCGGGAAGACACCAGGTCGCCCGTGCCCGTAGTCTGGATGTTGCCGCTGCCGGTGGTCTGGATGTTGCCGCTGCCGGTGGTCTGCACGCTGCCGCTGCCGGTCGTCTGCAGGTTGGCCGTCTCCGTGGTCACCCCCGCCGCCGCCGTCACCAGCCCCGTCAGCGCCGACACGCCCGTCACCGCCAGGTCCGTGCCGACGTTCACGTCGCCCGACGCGCCCACGTCGCCCACCAGCGTCGACGCGCCCGCCACGCTCCACGTGCCGCTGGCCTTCACGCCGGCCAGCGTCGAGGCGCCCACCACGTCCAGCGTGCCGCCCACCGCGGCGTTGGACGTGACCGCCAGCCCGCCGGCGGTGGAGATGCTGGAGAGGGAGGTGGAGGTGACGGACACGACGCCCGCCAGCGTGGTGGCGCCGCCCACCGACAGCGTGCCGGCGCTCTTCATGTTCCCCGCCGAGTTGATGCTGCCGCTGCCCGTCGTCGCGATGTTGCCGCTGCCCGTCGTCGCGATGTCGTCCGCCGCCGTCACGCCCGCCGTCGCCGACAGCAGCCCCGTCGCCGTCGTGGCGCCGGCCACCGTCAGGTCGCCGTTCACGCCGACGTCCGCGGCCGCCGTCACCGCGCCCGTGAGCGTCGTGGTGGTGGCCACCGTCAGCGTGCCCGTGGTCGCGAGGTCCGCCACCGTGGAGGCGCCCACCACGGAGAGGGCGCCGCCGACGTGGGCGTTGAGCGCAATCGCGGCGCCGCCGGCCGTCTGCAGACTCGCCGCGGACGTGGCCGCGGTGGCGTCCGTGTTGTCCTCGATCGTCAGGGGCGACTTCATGTTGGAGGCGCCGTGCACCGTGAGGGTGCCGGCGGACGCCATGTTGCCCGTGCCCGTCGTCTGGATGTGGCCGCTGCCGACGGTCTGGATGTTGCCCGTGTCGGAGGTCTGGATGTTGCCCGCGGCCGTGGTCACGCCCGCCGTGGCCGTCACCAGCCCCGTCAGCGTGGACGTGCCCGTCACCACGGCGTTGCCGTCCACCGCCGCGTTGCCGCCCATCGTCACGGCGCCCGTCAGCGTGCTGGTGCCGTCCACCACCGCGTTGCCGCTGGCCGTGACGCCCGCCAGCGTCGTGGCGCCCGTCACATCCAGGGAGCTGCCCAGGTACGTCCGCAGCGCCACCGCCAGGCCGCCGCTGGTCTGGATGCTGGCCACGGCGGTGGCGGACGTCGCGTCGCTGGTGTCCGACACGATCACGCGCCCGTTCATGTCCGCCTGCGACGCCACCGTCAGGCCGCCGGCCGACACGATGCTGCCGCTGCCGGTGGTCTGGATGTTGCCGCTGCCGGTGGTCTGCACCACGCCGGTGCCCGTCGTCTGCAGGTTGCCCGTCGCCGTCGTCACCCCCGCCGCCGCCGTCACCACGCCAGTCAGCGTCGACGCGCCGCCGACGGACGCCGTGGTGGCCACCGTCAACGCGCCGCCCGTCGCCACCGCGCCGGTCAGCGTCGACGCGCCGGCCACCGCCAGGGTGTCTTGCAGCGCCGCCGTGCCCGCCAGCGTCGTGTCGCCCGTCACGTGCAGCGTGTCGCCCAAAAAGGTCTTGAGCTCCACCGCCAGGCCGCCCTTGGTGTGGATGGCCGCGGCGGCCGTGGCGGCGGAGGCGTCCACCAACGAGTTCACCGTCACCGCGCCGGCCAGCGTCGTGGTGCCGGCGACGGACAGGGTGCCGGCGGACGCCATGTTGCCGCTGCCGATGGTCTTGATGTCGCCCGCGCCCGTGGTCTGGATGTGGTTGCCCGCCGTCGTCTCCAGATTGCCCGCGCTCACCGTCACGCCGTTCTCCGCCGTCAGCAGCGACTTGGTCGTGGCCGTGCCGGTGACCACCAGGTTGCTGCCCACGGTGGCGTCGCCCACCGTCGCCACGTCGCCCGTCAGCGTCGTCTCGCCCGTCACCGTGAACGCGCCCGTCACAGAGCCGCTACCCAGCGTGGACGTCCCCGCCACGTTCAGGTCCTCGCCGACAAAGGCCTTCAGCGCCACCGCCAGGCCGCCGCTGGTCTTGACGCTGGCGCTGGCCGTGGCGCTGGTGGCGTCCGTGGTGGACGTCACCGTGAGGTCGTCCTGCAGCGTGGACGCGCCCACGACGGACAGGGCGCCGGCGGACTTGATGCTGCCGGTGCCCGTGGTCTGGATGTTGCCGGCGCCGGTGGTCTGCACGTGCCCGCCGCCGGTGGTCTGCAGGTTGCCCGCCGTCGTCGTGACGCCGGCCGTCGCTGTCACCAGCCCCGTCGCCGTCGTGGCGCCCGCCACCGCCATGTCGCCCTGCACCGTCACGTCCGCCTTGGCCGTCACGGCGCCGGTCAGCGTGCTGGCGCCGCCCACGGACTGCGTGCCGGACACGGTGACCGTGGTCAGCGACGTGGCGCCGACCACGTCCAGCGTGTCGCCCAGGAACGTCTTGAGCTTCACCGCCATGCCGCCGGCGGTGGCGATGCTCGCGCCCGACTCCGCGTCCGTGGCGTCCGTCACATCCGTCACCGTCAACGCGCCGCCCAGGGTGGCGGTGCTAGCGACGGTGAGCGCGGCGCCGGACACGAGGTTGCCGCCGCCGCTGGTGACAATGTCGCCGCCCCCCGTCGACGCAATGTCGCCGGAGCCGCTGGACGTGATGCCGCCGGTGCCGGTCACCTCCAGGTTGCCCGTGGCCGTGGTGACGCCGGCAGTGGCGGTGATCAGCCCGGTGGACGTGAGCGTGCCGCCCACGGTGGTGGCGCCCGACACATCCAACGTGTCGGAAGCAGTCACGCCACCCACTAACGTGGTCGCACCACCAACGGAGTGGGTGCCGCCCACCTTCGCGCTGCCCACAGTCGCCGCACCAACCACGTC
>Ga0213833_1002506_pt1 | contig 11863 bp, 7 predicted proteins | sample SWATP21_FD_160575 | JGI IMG/M metagenome (GOLD analysis project Ga0213833, IMG submission 160575) | Coastal seawater microbial communities from Marineland, Florida, United States - SWA TP2 #1 | ecosystem: Environmental > Aquatic > Marine > Coastal | place: USA: Florida | collected 2016-08-14
ATATAAACTTCTCTAGACATGGTAGGTTTTTCTTTTTTGAAATTGACTGCAAAGGTACCAATACCCAATAACTTATCATTACCATACCGGCACCATCAATAAAGGGCACAACCAAGTTCTAAGGATGTACTTTTGTTGTTTCTCATGCTAGCAAATGGCTGAAAGCAAATTCAATCTTGGTTCCCAAAAAGTATTGCGATATATCTATATCGCTATTACCCTGCTCATAATTGTTGTTCTTATACCAACCAACCAAAAGTTTAAGTATGACTTTGAGTTGGGCAAACCCTGGCAGTATGAGGATCTTTTAGCACCGTTCTCCTATCCTATATTGAAATCTGATGCAGCCATATCAGAAGAGAAGGCGCATGTGGTGAACGATTTCATTCCTTACTATGCTGAAGACGAGTCAATAGAAGGAAGAGCCCTGAGTTCTGGAAAACAGTTTTTGGGCGACAATATTGGACAATATGGTGACGATGGAAAACTTGCAGCATATGAATCAAGTCTGGAAAAGATACTGCAAAGGGTATATCAATCAGGCTTAATTGAGCTTGACCCACAGCACCGCGCCAATGAATCATTGAAGCGAATACAGGTTATTAAGAATAAGGTGGCTAAGCCCTTTAGTGTTGGCTCTTTGCTCACACTTCAAAAAGCCAAAGAGATGGTTACCTCCATGGCCGATGCCCAGGCTGATTTAAACTCTGCCTTACTCAAAAACGCAGCATTATATGGCCTACAGCCCAATATTCTGTATGCAGCTGAAATAAGCCAGGAAAAGCTTGATGAAGAGCTTGCTCTCATTTCTACCAATACAGGACTGGTATCAGCCGGTGAATTAATTATTCAACAGGGTTTTACCATTACTGAAGATGAGTACCAGAAGCTCAACTCGCTTAAAAATCAGTATGAAGAACTTGTAAAAACAGATGGCCAGAGTTGGCATCTGGCTGGTTATGTAATCCTGGTAATTACCATCTTCCTGATCTACATTGGTTACATACAGCTCTTTCAAATTGAGCTGATCAGAAAAAACAGGAGGCTGTTGTTGATGCTGATCAACATTATTCTGTTTGTGTTTCTTACCCGGTATGTCATCCATCATGATACACTTCACATCTATGTGGTTCCCTATTGTATTATTCCAATTGTAACGCTGGCCTTCTTTGATTATAAGCTGGCCCTGATCTCACATATTGTAGTGGTGCTCATAGCAGGAAGTTTTGTTCCCAGCAATGCGGCTGAGTTCATCATCATACAACTCATTTCAGGCTTTGTGGCCATTCTCAGTATGGTGAGGGTACAGTACTTATCTCAATTCTTTATTTCTACTCTGTTTCTATTTGGGGGTTATTTGGTCACAGCAATGTCATTTGAGCTTATTTCAATCAGCAAGATCAATGAAATTCATTATGAACCATTCCTGTGGCTCACCGGCAACTTCATTCTAACGCTCCTGGCCTATCCATTGATTTACGCCTACGAGAAACTGTTTGGCTTTGTAAGTGACATCACTTTGGTAGAGCTATCTGATGTCAACAAGAAGCTTTTACGAAAGCTTTCTGTAGAGGCTCCGGGAACTTTCCAACACTCCCTGCAAGTGGCCAATCTTTCTGAAACAGTAATCAATAGGATTGGTGGTAAACCGCTTCTTACACGGGTGGGCGCGCTGTATCATGATATAGGCAAGATGGAGAACCCTGAGTACTTTATTGAAAACCAGAAATATATTGACAATCCTCATGACGCTCTTGGTGATGAAGAAAGTGCGGCCGTGATTATTGGGCACGTAACCAAAGGAGTTAAGATAGCCAGAGCCAACAACCTGCCCCGGGTAATCATAGAATTTATTGAGACGCATCACGGCACGTCAAGGGTGGAATATTTCTACCGAAACTACCTTAAGAAGGTGGCAGCTGATCAAATTGATGAGACCAAATTCAGGTATCCCGGCCCAAGGCCAGCTACCCGTGAGATGGCCATTGTGATGATATGCGATTCAATTGAGGCGGCCACAAGAAGCATAAAGGATAAGGATCAGGAAACCATTGCCAGAATGATTGATGGCATTATTGACGGTAAGGTAAATGATGGGCAGCTTCAAAATGCGCCTATAACTCTTAAGGAAATAGATACTACCAGGGCTATCCTGAAAGAGCTGGTCAATAGCATGTACCATGTAAGGATTGAATATCCTGATGATAAAAAGCCTGTAGTGGAACTAAAGTCTGACAATTGAAGATTGCTTCTGACAGGGTCTCCTGACCGACCACTTACAATGCTCACTGGTGCCGATTTGGAAATCGCATCATAGGTTTCACTCCGATCTGGAGATCGAAGCGAACGACTGGTTTTTAATATTCAGTAGTATAATAGAGTATTAGGCAGTTCAATATCCTCCAAATGGGCTTGAGAGCCCCGAAGGATACTTTCTCCCGCCCGTCCCGACAAGTTCGGGATTCCATGTTTTCCATTTCCCGTTTTAACGTTTTCACCATTCACGTTAGACTTTTCCCTAAATCATCACCACTTCGGTACAAAGCCTTTCCGCAAGCTCCAAGCCTTCACTCAGTGCCGCACAACTTTTCGCATTCGGCGTTTTCCCGCCCGTCCCGACAAATTTGGGATTTCCCATTCAGCCTTTCGCTTTCGACTTTTCACGTTCGACATTTCCCACTTTCCACTTCACACTTTTGTGCAGTTGCACACTTTTGTAAACCCACAATAGAGAGTTAGTGATTAAGTGCGCCAGTGAATTGGCTGGGTTCGCCAATTAATGTCCACCAGAATTTACGAGATCATAAAGTCACAGATTCTCTTTGTCACTAAATCACTCCATACTCCCGTGTTACCCTTTGTTGGTTAAGTGGTGGTTGGGTATATGAAATACTCTATCAAACTCTATTTGTGGTAGCATTGACCAGCCCAATGCTTCTTGACAGACTCTGGTTCTAGTCAATCTCTTCAAAATACAATTGCACCTTTTGCTTGTAGTAATTGTTGAGCTGTGGTGGTACTGAGTTGAGCAGTTCAATTTCCTTCATTCGCTCTTTCTTGTATTCTTCAAATGCCTTTTCTGAAGGGGATAATATCTGATCGGCGGTAGAAGATTCTCGCTGATTGTCCCACTCCTGTTCTCTTTCGGCCTTTTCAGATTCAAGCAGTTTATTCAAGATCTCCTGCTGGCGCATAATGGTTTCTGTGGTGATTTGCTGATTGACAATATCACGCTCTGTTTGGTCCATCAGCTCCTGAATTTCCTTAAGCTCATTTGAAGGCTCTCCCTGCCCTTCTTTCTGCTCCTGTAATTTACGCAACTCTCGTCTCAGGGCTTCCTGCTGGCCAGCGGTCTTTGCCAAATCCTTGCTCAAGGGGCGTTGGCCGCCATCCATTTTCTTCTTCATATCGCCAATTTGCTTGTTCAATTGCTCTTGCATTTGGCGCATAGTGCTCAATTTCTTTTTGTTGCCCATTTTGGGTTTACCACCAGGTTTTGGATTTTGGCAGTTTTGCTTGCCTTCCATCTGCTGCGACATCTGCTGCTGCATTTGATCCATCACCTCACTTAGCATTACGGCCAGGTTGTTTACATGGGTCATTACATATTGCTGGCTGCTGCGTGCTTCGCTGATTTGCCTTTCGCCCATGTGGTTCATGGTTTTATCGAGGTGATAGTTCATCTGTCCAACTTCTTTATTAATGAAGCCGCTTATCATCATCACACTCTTGCTTAATTCAGTAAGAGAGTCTTCTATCATTTTAGCATCATCAAGCAGCTTTCTCTGCTGGCGTGCCAGTTCAATATATTTAGGGTTATAGGAATGAATTTCACCGAGCTCATTGATTAGTCTTTCCTGCTCAAAAGACAGATAGATAAGGTTCTCCATAATTTGTCTGAGCGCGTCATAGTCAAGCTCCATGCTCTCCATTTCCATGGCAGCCATATTCTCTTCCATCTTTTCCTTCATCTCTTCCATCTTCTTGGCGGCGCCCTTTTGTTGCTCTGAAGCTTTCTTGTTTTTGCCTTTGTTCAACTCATCAGAACTCTTCTCCATTTTTTCATCAACTTCCTTCTGCTGTTCCTCGGTATCGTCAAGATCGTTTGGCCTTTCAAGGCTCTCATTCATTTCTTCAATTTGTTCAAGATCCTCCTTCAATTCCTCAAACTTCTCTTTGAGTTCTTCTTGCTTTTGCTGAAGTTCTTCATCGCTCATTTCTTCATTCTCGGTTTGCTCAGCCAGTTCTTCCTGCTCTTTGGCCAATTCATCAAGCTGTTCAACCGTTTCTTCCATTTTTTGCTCCAACTCAAGCTGCTTGAATTGTTCAAGGGCAGCATCCAATTCCTTTTCAAGCTCTTCATTACTCATCTCAATGTCTTCGAGATTTTCATCCAGTTGTTCAGCATTTTCTTCCATGAGCTTCTGTAGCTCCTCAAACATCTTCTTGGTTTCTTCATCCATCAGCTGCTCAAAGAGCTTTTGCAGCTGTTCATGCTTTTCCCTGAGTTTTTCATCTATCTCATTAAACTCATCCTGTTGTTTGAGCATCTCATCATATTTCTTATTGATGCTCTCAATTTTTTCAGTGAGCGATTCTTGTTTCTGAATCAGTTTTGTGACAGCTTGTTTGTCTTCCCAGCTAAGCTTTTGCTTGTTCATCAATCTGTTCTGAACATCTTCAAGCTCTTCCTGCACTTCTGCAGCTTCCTTCATGGTCTGCTTAAGCTCATCCTTTATATCGCTGGATGTCTCAGTAACCATTTCTTCTATCTCATTCCTATTGGGTGCTTTTATGCTGAGCTTTTTTGACTTGCTTGACTTACGGCCATTCACTCCATCGTTGTCCCAGACCTCAAAAAAGAACTCAAGTTCGTCGCCAGCTTCGTAGCCAATATCTCTCAAATCCCAGTGGTGGAAAAAGCTCTGTATGCTTTTGGCTTCTACACCAAGATCCACTCTCTTATAGTCATCCTTCAGTTTAGCTTCATCGTCACTTTGAGTAAAACGATAATTGAAAGTAAGTGCCGTGAGGCCATGATCATCGCTCAGTTCGCCTGAAAAGAAATATGATTTGAGTGAGGTGGTATCACTTACCATATCAACTTTAATAGCCGGGAATGCATCTTTGATTACTTTGATACCATAGCCCATTGAATCATTGACCGGCACAAACTCATTGATTGACTGCACATAATACTGGGCGTCGTTCAAAACTCGCTTGTTGTACCTGAAGCTGTTTTTGCTTACCCGCTCACCAGTTTGTTTCTCGCCATTCCAGTTAAAGAATACTTCTTCAGCATTTTCGGCGCTGAACTTCCAACTCACCATGGTTCCTTCCGGCAAAGTGAAATCACCAATATTTTCAACCACCTCATTTTCACGCCCCAGATAGACCGGAAACTCAAGCTCTACATTAAACGACTTCAAAAAGGGCCTTGGCAAGACTTTAAGCTCATAGTCTGATGAATTGAATCCGGCAGCTTCAAAATGAAAATTGCTGGCCTTATCTACATTTCTCACCAGATAAGAAAACTCATTAGGGGCATTTTTGGTCATGCGGTATTCATTACCATCAATGCTTACCCTCACAATAGCAGGCAGCTCTGATCCGTCTACCCTAAGCTTTATTTCGAAATCCTCATGGTGTAGCACTTCCAAATTATCACTTTCTAAAACGAAGGAAAAGGGTGCTACAGGCAGAAAATCTTTGTTGAATGAGATGATGCGAGCGGAGCTCTGTAAGATCACATCTGGAACCTGAATTAACAGAAGCACCACGATAAGGAGTGGAACAAGTGCGTATTTGAGGTATTTGCGATTACCTGAAAAATTTATGGCCAGGCTAAATGGAATCGGATTAAGCTCTCCAATCTTTTGCTCAATGCTGGCTGAAATCAAGTCGCGACTTCCTATTGACGATTCCTTAAGCTCAAGGGCATTAAGTAACTTGTCTTTTACTTCTGCAAAATGGGCACCAATAATGGTGGCAGCCTGCTTATGTGATATAACACGGCCAATCTTCAGCAGCTTGGTAAGAGGTGTGATAACCCATAAACCCAGTGCTCCAAGATTGACGGCCATAAAGACATAAAAGCCTACTTGCCTGGTGGTCTTTCCAAAATTGCCAAAATACTCGAGCACACTGGCTAGTAAAAGGCTCGCAAAAAACAATGCAATGAAGTAGATACTGCCCCTTAGCATCTCATTTATGTAGTACTTCCTGGTAAACTTATTGAGCTTTTCAAGCAGGAATGTGTAGTTGTTTTCCAAATTAAGATTGGCGTTTAGCTATTCTAACAAATTTAATCGCCCCTATAGTACAAGGGGCTAAAAATATGTTAAAGCAAAATCTGTTAAGGAATGTTGGTTAAACGGAAAAATGGCCTAGTAGTTGAAGTCCAGATCCAAATCATCCATGAGCTTTTTCAGGTTTGGATTGAGCTTTACCATGTGATCGTATTTCTCTTTTGGAGTAGACAGGAATTTGCCTTTTTCATCATCAGGAAGCTCATCCACTTCAGTAAGTATTTCAAATTTGGTGGTACCAAATGCCTTTGCCAGCCTGTCAACTATATATATCTTCTCAGCGTTGAAGGTTTCTCGCAGGGTTTCTGTGGCAACAGTGATTTTGAAAGCATTGTCGCCTACCTTTTTGGGAGCTCTGAAGGTCATGAGCATATATAAGCTCTTTTTTCCCTTTTCTTTGGCAAGTTCTGAATAGGTATTCCACTCGGTCATGAATTGCTCAAGCGACACCTTGATACTCTCAGCCGCCTCACTTCGCTGCCTTTCTTCTTCATGTTCAGCCTTAACCTTGTCTTTGAGTGCAGCTCGGTTCTTTAGCGAAAAACCTGGCTTTTCTTTTACTTTTTGCGATGGGCTTTCTGAAGGTGGTTCAGAAGCGATTGTGGGTTCCGACTCCTGAAGCTCAGTTTCTGGCTTTTCAACCTTATCAACTGGCTTTAACTCACTTTTTTTTTTAATCCGCTACTGTCAATAGCAAGCTTAATGGCATCGTTAACGTGGCAAAGCTTCATGAGTGCCAACTCAACGTGCAGCCGCTGGTTTTTTGATGTTTTATAGTTTACATCAAATTGATTGAGAATATTCATTCCGGAGAGAATGAAACTTTGACTTGCTGCCCGGGCTTGCTCTAAATAACGCTGTTGACTGGTTTCGGTTACTTCCATCAAAGAAATAGTACGCTCATCTTTGCTCACCAACAGGTTTCTGAAATGAGAAGCAAGGCCTGAAAGGAAATCATGTGCATCAAAGCCCTTTTCCAGTATCTCATTGAAAAGCAACATCACACTAGGCAAGTCAGACTTTAAGAAGCAATCAACTGTTTTGAAATAGTAGTCGTAGTCAAGAATACTAAGATTCTCAATAACGTCTTTATAGGTGATTTTTTTTCCCGAGAAGCTGACAATTCTATCAAAAATGGATAGTGCATCGCGCATTGCTCCATTGGCCTTTTCACCAATAACAAAGAGAGCATCATCTTCAGCCTCCACCTCCTCTTTTTGGCAAATCTTACGAAGGTGCTGCACACTGTCATTCACCAGTATACGCCTGAAATCAAACACCTGACACCGTGAAATGATGGTTGGGAGTATCTTATGCTTTTCGGTAGTGGCGAGGATAAAAATGGCATATGATGGTGGTTCTTCAAGCGTTTTCAGGAAGGCATTGAAGGCTGCCTGAGACAACATGTGAACCTCATCAATGATGTAGGTTTTGTACTTACCGGTTTGCGGTGGTATACGCACTTGCTCTACCAATCGCCTTATATCATCAACAGAATTGTTTGATGCCGCATCAAGTTCAAAGACACTCAGTGATTGCTGGGTTTGGAATGAACTGCATGACTCGCATTCTCCGCAAGCTTCACCCTCTTCAGTGCGGTTAGTGCAATTAATGGTTTTAGCTAATATTCTTGCACAGGTAGTTTTACCAACCCCTCTGGGGCCACAAAACAAAAAGCTATGGCCTAAGTGATTACTTAGAATAGCATTTCGCAAAGTATCAGTAATGTGCTTTTGACCTATGACAGTGTCAAAGGTGGCAGGGCGATACTTTCTGGCGGATACGGTGTAGCCTTCCATCGACCCGCGAAGTAAGGGGTTTCTTTTAAAATTCCCGTAGTCAAATTGAAGGCAAAATTGTGGCTGGTCAACGGCCTCCTTCTTCATGGATTTTATGAGCTGTCTGCCTTCCTTGTCGAGTGAAAAACCGGTAGATTGAAACAATTCCTACAATAAGTGCGAGTACTCCAATATAGAGTTTTGCCGAGGTTGAATAATTATCGCCAAAATTGTCAATTATCAAACCAACTCCCAGGGTAATCCCGAGTAGTCCAGGAATCCAGTAAACTACTGCGGGAGACCTTTTCTGAACGAGAAGAGCGATAAAACACAAGGGAGCAACAATGAATGTTGTGGCAGCGAACAGGAGCATCAATATAATAAAGAAAACGTCCCACCCGGTAGTTGGTCCAAGCCCTCCCCAGGTTTTAACCGGATGTGCTGTGAATGGTAAGAGTGTGGTAATTCCGAACAGAAGAAATCGATTTAATTTTCTCATACCGCACCAACTCTGATTCTCAAGTTTTCTTACCTGCTTTGCCTTGATCTAAACCTTTTTAACCCTTCTCGCCAAAGTGGCCTTAAGGATGACCAGGGCAACAAGCACAAAAAGAACCAGGCCTATAGTAAATACTATTCCTTCGTCAAGTTCAGTATGCAAAAACAGCAAGGCGAATCCAAAAATGCTATCCCAAATAATCCAAAAGATGGAGGTCCATTTTCTTACCCGTTTTAAGACCAAATGAATGACCGTGGGAATTATACAAATAACCGCAACAATTGCGGCCGCAGCCAATTCAACAACCAATCCAAGGGCTTCAACAGCGTGGTTGGCCTTCAGAAAAAGTGGAATTACAACTCCAAGTAGTGATAGTGCGATGCTCTTACTTCTCAAAATGATTATTTGTAGGGTCTTACTTGCTTAAGATAGATATTGTTGTTTTCACCATCAATTTTAAACTCAATGTCAAGTGCAAAACCAGAATAGGGCTCTGATTCAATGAAACGATCAAATCCCGTTGAGCCGGAGGGTTTATTGATCCAGTGAACGTTTACATTTTCGTAGAAATAGTATTTCACCTTGGTTATTGCCTCTGCCAGTTGATCAAGTTGTTCATCACTCAAAACTGGTTCACCGCCGGTAATTGATGATCTTGAAAGGTATTGAACTGATCTTGGCGAGGAGCTCAGCTGATTGGGAGCCTGATACACGATTTGCTCACACACAACACCACTATCAGGACTCACAACGCTATGTTCACCAAGCTGTACATTTATCACAATACCTGCGTTATAGGGATCATATATGTTTGAACTAATGGCCACACCATTAGCGAGTTCATCAGGAAAAGATCTGTGAACCAAAATGCCCATACCCACATGGGAATGATCAATTTTATAGTAGTTGCGCTCCAGAAAAGCACGTTCGCTCCAGCAACTCGCCCAAACCCTTTTAATGGCGCGTTCTATGGTCTTCTTCTTGCTACCAAGGTGCACTGACCTGGATTCATACAAGCCCGCTCCGTTAAACGAATTTAAGTCCTCGGCATTGGTAGATGATCTGAATCGCCATTTGTTAAACCGAGGGTGTTTGGCTATTTCTTCTTCAACCAGGCGCAAAAGATCCTGATCTATAGGCACCTCTTCTATTTTCTCCCTGATTTCTCTAAGAGCCGATGAATACTTTTCACCATGGGCAATAGCATCTAATTTCAGCTTGATGAAGCTATTGAGGCGGTGCCTGGTGAGATGACTGAAATAGTGGACCATTGGAATGGCGAACGCGCCTTCAGGCGTTTTGGCATTTGCTTTTGTGAAACTTAAGGCCTTTTGCAATGAACCAAAATTGGCTGCCTTTGCCCCCACGCTTTTGAAAGAGCGTGCTGTGATTTTACTCATTGGAATCAAGCCTGTAACTGAGGTATCAAGTTTGAGCACCACTTTTGGAGGCCTCTTATTTTGCCAGTATGACTCTACCATAGAATCAGTTGACGCTTGTACATACAGGCTATCAGCAAATACAGAAAATTTGACCGGTGCTCCATTCAGCTTATCCAGACTCAATTCATCAAGGCGCCTGTAAGCGGCCAAAGGAGTATTTCTGTTTCGGCATAATAGGGTGATATGACTCAATGGGGTTTGGAACTGGCTGGTGAGCATTCCGGCAATTGGCGGAATTTCGTTAGGGGTGCCATTAACCACCACAATGTCTTTTGCTCCTGGGACAACATGATCTAAATCACTCAGCTCAAGTATGCGCAAATAGCCATAACTATTGCCCACATTCACGGCTTGATACTTCAACTCACCATACAACGCTTCTTCTGAAATAACCGGCACCCCACTGCTCAGCAACTCATTATGAAGGTCTTGCCTATGTACCAAAACCTTGATGTCTTTTCCAAAATAGGTAAACCGCCCCACTTCATACAGCAGGTGAGACACCTGAGTGGAATGAATCATATCAGATGCAATGAACTCCAACACCCATTTGTGTTGTGCTTTGAAAAACAACAGCTTAGCCAGTAAAAACTTCCTGTTGCGGTTCTGGTAATACTGCGTCTTGTTAAACTGATAGTTACCCATCCAATATCCCAACACCGACGAACAAAAATCTTCGTGAAAAGTATACTCATTGCCGTTTACAAAATAGAGGGAAGAATCAGCAATTTCATAGACAACCTTTATTTCTATAGCTCCTGTATAGCTTTGATCAACCGGCAGGGTGCTCACAAAGCGTATATCATCCATGTCTTTTATCTCCCGCAAAAACCTCTTGTCATCGCCCCTCACATTATTAGCGCCATTTTTTCCACCACAGTTAATCAACCCAAAAGCCAGAAGCGTAAAAAGGGAAATAAGCCGAATAAATCGCAAGGTGTTTAAGATTGTTTTATTCAAAGCGAAAGAAACCCAAAGAAAAGACAAAATATCAATTCGCAAGCGGGTGATTTTTCTAAAATTGCACTCTGATATTTCAATTGACCTATTAAAGTACTTCAATGATTCAGTTCAACCGTATAATGGTCGGAATAGACTTTACAGACACTGACAAAATTGTTTTGGAATACACCAAAATGCTGCATCGTCTTTTCAAGCCTTCCATCATTTATTTTGTACATGCCGAAGAAGATCTTGACGACATTCCTGAAGAGATACTTGATGAGTATGGCGCTGACATTATGAAGCCCACTGATGAAAGCCTGTTAGAAAGGCTTGAGAAAACCGTTGGCGAGTATTTCCAAAGCACTCCAGAAACCCACATCCATTGTCAGGTGGTAGAAGGAGGCCCTTTCAAAGAAATGTTGCACTGGAGCCATATCAAGCAGGTTGACTTATTGGTAGTTGGCAAAAAGAATATTGAAAACGGAAAGGGTGTGCTACCTCAGCGCCTGGCAAGAAAAATTGATGCTTCAGTACTTTTTGTACCAGAAGACTATGAAATAAAAGAAATAGAAAAGGTGTTGTTGCCACTTGACTTCTCAAAGAAATCAAAGATGGCCACCAAGCTGGCTGCCAGAATCTTCGACAGCAATCAGGTTGAGTTTCTTGGTGCACACTGCTATACTCTGCCCCTGGGCTGGCATAAAACTGGTAAGACTAAGGAAGATTTTGAGGAAATCATGAAATCTCACGCTGAGAAGAAGTTTGACGAATACATGGAAACTCTTCAGGACGAAGGACTCAAAGTGAAATCAGTATTTGCCATTGATGAAAACCGTGAGCCTTCTGAAGAAATCATCAGCATGGCCGAACAGAACAATGCTGACCTAATAT
>Ga0213833_1002507_pt1 | contig 11853 bp, 8 predicted proteins | sample SWATP21_FD_160575 | JGI IMG/M metagenome (GOLD analysis project Ga0213833, IMG submission 160575) | Coastal seawater microbial communities from Marineland, Florida, United States - SWA TP2 #1 | ecosystem: Environmental > Aquatic > Marine > Coastal | place: USA: Florida | collected 2016-08-14
CTATGCCAGCGCTCGGCTGCAAGCGCTGGCTACTGCGCTCGACGCCGAAAACGATACCGTTATTTTGTTGTACTTATGCGGCAGTGCTTTGCGCCGCTTTCTGAAAGAGTTCAATGCACTGCCCGAAGAGCCACTGATTGCCGCGGTGCCCCAGAGCCGTGTTTCGCTGTCTGATTTCAGTTTGTCGTTCGTGAGTCTCGGCAGCGATGAAGCGCGGCCACTGGAACGTTTTGCGGCAATCCAGCGCTCTTATCTGGCAGCCCAGACCCATATTTCGGCGGTGCCGGAATCCTTGCGTATGGCCTACAGTCTGGCAGCGGGAGCCCCGTTTTTACTCGGCGAGATCACCGGTGCGCGGCCCTGGATGCCCGCCATGTTTAATCTGTTTGTTCTCTCCATGCCTGCGCCTGAAAGCTATCGTTATCTTGCCGGTGCGCGACTGGACAGCATCCACAGCCTGTCCATGCTGATGCCGGGAACCGCCTTGAGTATCAGTTGCCAGCGCTACGCCGATACCGTGAATGTCGGCCTGACCGGCGCGCGCGATACGCTGCCGCACGTGCAGCGCATTGCCGTTTATATGGAGCAGGCGCTGGAGCAGCTAGAAGCGGCAGTGATGCCCGGGGAGAAAACAGCATGAACCCGCTGGCAAAACGTCTTCTGGATCAGGGGCTGGTATTCAATCAGCTCGCGGCGCAGGCGGCGGGCAACGGCTTTGACTGGATTTTCCGACGCGATAATCTGGTGAAATCCGGGCATACCTGGTTTGAGCTGGTGCACGACGGTGACCCGATGGCCGTACGCTATTACGCCCTGCCGGAGGAGGACGAGATACAGCTCAGTGATGGCAGCACCATGCCAATAAACCGCGAGCAGCACAAACGCCCGCTGATACTGGTGCCGCCTCTGGGTGTGACGACCGAAACCTTCGACCTGATGCCCCAGCGCAGTCTGGTGCGCTATATGGCGGCCTGCGGGTTCAAAACCTATTTGATTGACTGGGGCAAGCCGGGCAAACAACATGCGCATTTGGGTATGCGCGATTATGCCGACGATATGATGCGCCAGGCGGTGGCCGAAGTCCGGCGGCACTCGGGCGAGAGCGAAGTGTCCATTATGGGCTGGTGCATGGGCGGCTTGATCAGCTTGTTATATCTGGGTATCACACGAGACCCGAAGGTACGCAATCTGGTGACGGTGGCCAGCCCGATCGATCTGCGCGGCGGCGGTCTTGCCACCGGTGTAGCCCAGGCCCTGAATGTACCGGCGCAACTGATTCGTCGCTACACGGATTTTCGGCTGCATCTGCTCGACCCCTCGATTCTGCATGCACCGCCCTGGTTAACCACGCTGACCTTCAAGCTGACTGATCCGCTGAGCAGCGTGACAACCTACTGGGATCTGGTGACGCGGTTGTGGGATCGCGAGTTTGTGGAGTCACACAGCACGACCTCGGACTATCTCAATAATATGCTCCTCTATCCCGGCGGTGTGGTGCAGGATATGGCCGTCAAAGTGGCGGTGGACAACGAGCTGGCCAAGGGTGAAATTGAAGTGGGCGGTCAGCTCGCTGACCTGTCGGCTATCGACTGTTCGCTGATGGTCTTTGCCGGTGAAACCGACTCGCTGGTACCGGCAAAGATTGCCGAAAAAATCATGGACATCGTGGCCTCTGAAGACAAAAGCTTTCAGGTGGTGCCCGGAGGCCATATGGGCGTGATACTGGGCAGCAAGGCGCAGCAGGCAGTGTGGGCGGAGGCGGCAGCCTGGTTGCAGACGCGCGATAGTGGCAAAGCGCCGAAGCCTGTTGCATCGGCCAGAAAACACAGCGCGAAACGGAAACCGCGAGCGCGAAAAGCAAGCTCCGCGAGCAAAACGGAAAAAGCGCCATGAGTGTTAAGGCAACGACCGAGCGCCCTGTCGAACAAGACCCTTCGGACTACGCCCGTATTCAGGTCAACGGCGTCGAGCTGGCTTATCTCGAGCAGGGCAGTGGCCCGTTGGTGATTTGCCTGCACGGCTTTCCGGATTCGGCGCATTCCTACGATGAATTGCTGCCGGTGTTGGCCGCAGCCGGGTATCGGGCGGTTGCGCCTTTTCTGCGCGGTTACTATCCCAGTGCGGTGCCGGCCGATGGCGACTACGCGATGACAACCGTGGCAGGCGATGTGCTGGCCCTGATTGATGCGTTGGGCGAGCGCGACGCTATTCTGATTGGCCATGACTGGGGCGGGTTTGCGGCTTATACGGCCGCCAACCTTGCGCCGGAGAAGGTGAGTAAGCTGGTGGTGCTCGCGGTACCGCACATGGCTGCCAGCGCAAACTCGCTGGCGCAGTTGCGACGCTCCTGGTACGTGTGGTTTTTCCAGTTGCCCTGGTTGCCGGAAAAGCGGGTTGCGCGCCATGATTTTGCCTTTATCGACCGTTTATACCGCGCCTGGTCGCCTCATTGGGCTGAATCTGAATTCCGGTTGGGGCCGGTCAAGCGGGCGCTGGCCGCCCCGGACGGGTTGCGGGCGGCGCTGGGCTACTACAGACGGATGATTCGGGGAGCTTCCAAGTCCGTATATGATGTGATGTCGCAAAAAACGTCAGTGCCAGCGCTCTGGTTTGTGGGCGAGGCCGACGGCAGTATCGGGCCGGAAGTCTTCGCCAATACGGCAGATGCCTTTACCGGCCCCTTTGAGATGGTAAAGCTGGCTGGCGTCGGGCACTTTGTTCACCGGGAAGCGCCGCAGGCATTTACCGAAAAGCTGCTCGGTTTTATCGGCAAGGCCGGCTGACACGACGTGATACTTTAATAACGAACAGGCGATGCGCCCGTCACAAAAAGGTTTGCTCATGACTACAGAACACAACTGGGATCACAGCGTTGACGTGCTGGTTATCGGCAGCGGCAATGGTGGCCTGACGGCGGCATTAAGCTGCTATGAAATGGGCAGCAAGGATGTGCTTGTCATTGAGAAGTCCGATCTGGTGGGCGGCACCAGCTCCGCCTCTGGTGGCGGTGTCTGGATTCCCAACAACCGCTACGCGAAAGCGGCGGGCGTTAAGGATTCCTTTGACGACGCAAAAACCTATTTATTGAACACCATTCCCGAGGGCGATGTGCCCGAGGACATGGTGGATGCCTATTTGCAAAACGGCCCGAAAATGGTCGATTTTATGCATGAGCGTACGCATATGCGCTACGACTCTCTGGAGCACTACCCCGACTATTACACCAACGTCGAGGGCTCTCGTACCGGTCATCGCTCGATGGAACCAGCGCGTTTTGACTCTTCCCTGCTGGGTAAAGACGTAAAGCGCCTGCGCCCCACTCACCATATGATGCGCCTGTTTAATCGTATTTATTTCACTCAGGTAGAAGCGGCGCTGCTGACGGTGCAGGGGCCGGGCTGGGTCAAACTCACGATGAAACTGCTGGCCAGTTATTTTCTGGATTTGGCCTGGCTGCTTCGCGGTACCGGCCGCAGCCGGCAGATTTGTACCGGCGCCGCCGGTGTGGCGCGCCTGTGGTACTCGCTGAAAGAGCGCAATATCCCGTTGTGGACAGAAACCGCTATGGAATCTCTGGTCGATGACAACGGCAAAGTGATTGGCGCGGTGGTAACCAGAGGCGGCAAAACCCTGCGTATTCAGGCCCGCAAGGGCGTGGTACTGGCAGCGGGTGGTTTTGAACACAATCAGGCCATGCGGGAGCAGTATCTGCCCGCGCCCACTAACACCGAGTGGAGTGGTGGCGTGGTGACAAACACGGGCGACGCCATTCGCGAGGGTTTGCGTCTGGGCGCGGCTACCCGGCTGATGGATGGCGCCTGGTGGTGTACCACCATCTCCGTGCCGGGCGAACCGGCGCCGCGCCTGAGCGTGATGGAAAAATCCTACCCCGGCTCGTGCATCGTCAATATGCGCGGTCAGCGTTTTGCCAACGAGTCGCAGAATTACATGTCCTTCCAGAAAGACCTGTACAAGGCGCACACCGAAGAAGCGCCGTGTTCACCCATGTACCAGATCTTTGATGCGCGTTTTCGCCGCGACTATATTGTTGGCCCCTTGATGACCGCATCACTCAAGCCCGACTGGACCATTCCCAAGGAGTGGTACGACACCAAACTGGTGGGCAGGGCGAACACGGTTCGCGAGCTTGCCGAGCAGTTGGGCATAGACGCTGACAACCTCGAAAAAACGGTTGCGAACATGAACCAGTATGCCAAAGACGGCAAAGACCCGGAGTTCCAGCGCGGCGATTCGGCCTATGATCGTTACTACGGCGATCCGCGCTTTGAACCCAACCCTTGCCTGGGTGCGATTGATGAAGCGCCTTTCTACGCCATGCGTCTCGATGCCGGTGATTTTGGTACGCAAGGTGGTCTGGCCACCAACCCGAACGGGCAAGTGACGAAGGAAGACGGTAGCTGCATCGAGGGCTTGTACGCGGTGGGTAACTGTTCGGCAGCGGTGTTGCCGCCTTACCCCGGCCCCGGTTCAACCCTTGGTCCGGCAATGACCTTCGCCTATCAGGCGGCCAAGCATATGACGGGTTATCAAGACTGCTGATCGCTATTCGCCTGCAGGGCAGGCTCCCACAACTACTAACGAAGTGGCCGTAGGAGCTTGCCCTGCAAGCGAATTTGTTCAGTTACTGATGATAAGAGTGCCCGAAACGCTGCGCTTATTCGGGCCTACGCCAGTCGCCGTAAGTGATTACAGGGTAGGCCTGAATAAGCGCAGCGTTTCAGGCATTTCCTATTGTTTCAACAAACCCGCAAACACCTGCTTCATGCCCTCGCCATTGGCGCTAACCGCTTCTTCGATCGGCATGGCCTTTAAGGCCGCGTCTGCCTGCCGGCCGCTCTTAACCGGAATGCGGCCAATACATTTCCCAATGTATTCAAAGGCTTCGGCCACGCAGGCCTCTACCGGCTGAATGCCGTCACCAAATTCACCGGGGCTGTATTTCAGGTAGCCGGGGGTGGCGGTCTGATCGGGCTTCAGCACAAACAGGTCTACGCCCGCATCGCGCAGTTCATACCATAAGCCTTCACTGAAATTGGTCATCCAGGCTTTGCTGGCGGCGTAGGTGCTGAAATAGGGGCTGCCAATTTCGCCGGTGCGGGACGACACATTGAACACCGCGCCGCGACCGCGCTCGACCATCGCCGGAACAAAGGCCTGAATCAAACGCATGGGGGCGAGCATATTCACCTGCAATTGCAGGCGCAGGGCAGATTCGGGGGTATCCAGAAACTGGCCAACGGTTCCGCAGGCGGCGTTGTTCACCAGCACACCAATCTCCAGCCCCTGACATTCGGCTTCGATTGCACCAAGAAACGCTTCGTGCCCAACATCAGTGCATATCGGGCGGATCAGCAGGGCGGGGAAGTCTTCAGCCAGTTTGGCCGCTGCCTGGCTCAGCTCGTCGTCATCGCGGTCCGCCATTATTAGGTTGAGGCCGCGTAGGGCACACTGGCGGCTGAATTCCAATCCTATGCCCTGAGCGGCGCCAGTGATCAGCGCCCAGGCACCGTATTTTTCAGTCCAGTTCTGACTCATGGGTGTTGTTCCTTGAAGGCCCGGCATGGGCTTTGCATTAAACATCGTAATTCTGTGATGTCATATTAGGGCAGGGAAGCTCAGGGGTGGATTAAGGATGGTTTAGGCGACGAGCGCTCAGGGGTGGTCAGTTCCTGTCAATAGTGCCATTGCCGAAATGCCGGCAGGAAGCCGAGGCTTAAAATCTGTATAATTAGTCCCTCGTAAAAAGCGCGTCACACAACAGATATAAAATCCAATAAAACGTCAGCGTCACTGGGCAGACAGGGATACAACTGCTTTAGCAATAATAGGGTGGGATACAATGAAACAACTCGGCATTATCGATAGCGCCTTCGTCAATCTGGAGCATCCCAACACGCCCCAGCATATTGGTGGCCTGGGCATCTATGACCAATCAACAGCGCCAGGTGGCTCGGTTCGCTTCAAGGGCGTAATTGCCAGTTTTGAACAGCGCCTGATGCGCCAGCCCATCTTCCGTGCCCGTCTGGTGCGCACGCCGGGTAATCTTGATCGGCCTTACTGGGTGCAGGATGCGAACTTTGATGTTGAATTCCATATTCGTCATATAGCCTTGCCTCAGCCCGGCGACTGGCGCCAGCTTTGCATTCTGGTGTCGCGACTGCATGCGCGGCCACTGGATATGACACGCCCCTTGTGGGAGGCCTACATTATTGAAGGTCTGGACAACATCGTTGGTGTGCCCAAAGGTGCCTTCGCGATTTATACCAAGATGCATCACTCGCTGGTAGACGGTGCCGGCGGTGCCTCTTTTATGTCGGCCATTCACGATCTGGAAGCCGATCCCAAGCCCTTTACCGAGCGCACGACCATCACGGTAGATACACCGCCGAGCCCGGCTTATCTGGCCACCACGGCGGCGGTGAATCAGGTCAGGAACTCCTTCAAAATGGCGAAAGGCGCGGTTGGTTTGGCGCGCGATCTGGGTAAATTAGCCCTCGGTGTGGCGCGCAAGGAAATCCCCATGCCGTCCATCAATGCCCCCAAAACCCGCTTCAACAATCCGGTCGGGCCTTATCGGGCATTTGATGCCGCCGAGTTTGCGCTGGACGATATCAAGCTGATCAAGAATGCGGTCAACGGCAAGATCAATGATGTGGTGCTGGCGATTGTTTCCGGTGCCATGCGGCGCTATCTGGAAAGTATCGGTGAGCTGCCTGAAGAAAGTCTGGCGGTATCCATCCCCTTGAATATGCGCACGCGTCGTGGCGTAACCGAAGACAACAACCAGATTGGTTCGGTGTTTCTCGATGTGCATACCAACATCAAAGACCCGATTGAACGCATCAAGGCCATTATGGCGAGTGCCGATGAAGCCAAGCGCTATGGTGAAGCCTCGCCCCTGGTGGATGTGCTGAAAGTCACCGGTATGTTTTCACCGGCGTTGACCAAGCCCTTTGTGAATCTCTATATCAATAACCAGCTCAGCAAACATATGCCCGCCAATATTACGGGTGTTGTGTCGAACGTTGCCGGGCCGCCCTTCCCGCTGTATTCCGCCGGGGCGAAAATGGTTCGCTACTACGGCATGGGTCTGCTCACACCGGGCATGGGCATGTTCAACCTCGCCTTCAGTGCCGACGGTGTGGTTACACTGTCGATTCTGGCTGACCGCGATACCATGGCGAATCCGGCGGTCTATCGCGATTTCATGTACGAGACCTTTGAAGAATTGCGTGAAGCGGCCTTGCGATTGCAGGCAGGCGAAAAGGCACCGGTACGCAAGTCGGCGTCATCCACGATTACACCGATTGCCGGTGCGGTAGCCAAAAAGCCGGGTGCAACTGTTGCCAAACCCAAGGCGCCGCCGCGTAAAGCCAAGGCAGTGAAGACGGCGAAGCCCGCTACTGCCAAACTGAAAAGCAATGGTGCGGCTGCCGCAAAAACCGCAGCAGTGAAAAAATCGGCGTCTTCGGCCCGGAAAAAACCGGCCAAAGCAAAAACGGCAGCGAAAGCGCCGGTTCGGCAGGTAGCCAAACCGCCGGCAAAAGCGCCTGTGCAGAAAGCCAAGGCGTCAAACGGCAAGGCTGAGCCGATAAAGTCCCTGTTCGCTGAAACGGGAGATTCTGGTGTTGATATCCCCAAGCGGAGTGACGCGGTAGTTCACTAGGCATAGTTCACTAAGTATCTTGCCCCATTCGCCTGCCCTGCAGGCGAACACTTTCCTCCTTCGTCAGCTGACGCTGATATAACCCATCAGCCCCGTCTTCATATGTTCGATCACGTGGCAGTGGTACATCCATTGCCCGGGATTATCGGCCACCAGCGCAATCTGCGCGCGCTCGTTTTTCTCCAGCAGTATGGTGTCGGTGAAGAAGGGCGTAATGTCCTTTTTATCGGATTTCAGTACTTTGAATATCAAGCCGTGCAGGTGAATCGGGTGGCCGTGGGGCGTGGCGTTGTACAAATCGAAAATATAGCTTTTGCCTAACTGCAATTCGGCCAGTGGCTCGGGCAGATTCTTATGGCTCATGCTCGACCAGGCGCGGCGGTTGATCGTCCAGAACTCATTCATGGCATGACCGTCGCTGGTGACGGGCGTCATCGCTCCGGCCCACTCAAAAACAAAGCTGAGCTTTTCCGCGTTGCTCAGGTCGGGCTCCGATACCGGGTTCGGCGGCAGAGCCTTGGGCGGTGGCGGTGGCGTGTTGCGTAGAACGTCGCTGACGCGCAGGCTGCCGATTTTTTGGTAGAACCGGCCTTTCACATCGTAAACCGCTATCTCGGTGCCGATTTCGGCTGGCGTTGTGATGCCGATATCCAGCCGCATGCCCACCGCTAGATCCTGGGTTGTTAGCGAGCGGGGTACGACGGGCATGGCGTCGATGGCGAGCAGTGAGGCCTGATGCTCGCCGAGGCTGATGGCAAACTGCCGGCTGTTATCCATATTCAACAGGCGCAGGCGCAGGCTGGCATTGCCGGGAACGTCTATCACCGGCAGCTGTTTGCCATTCACCGTGGCGATATTTCCCAGGGTGCCGGCGCGCGCGGCGTGTCGGGGTTCCGACAGCGGCATAAAACTACCGTCTTTGTTAAGGCGCCAGTCTTTAAAGCCGAGAATGACCTCGCGATCAAAATTCTGCGCTTCGGTTTCTTCGACAATCAAGGCCCCCACCAGCCCTTTCCCCAGTTGTTCGATACTGTGCATATGGGGGTGATACCAGAAGGTGCCGGCATCGGGGCAGGTAAATTCGTAGTCGAAACTTTCGCCGGGTTTAATCGGCGGCTGGGTGAGATAGGGCACTCCGTCCATGGCGTTGTCGAGACGAATGCCGTGCCAGTGGATGGTGGTTTCCTGAGCGAGTTTATTAATGAAATGTATGCGCAGCGGTTTGCCCTGTTTGGCGCGGATGACGGGAGCAGGAAATTGCCCGTTAAAGGCCAGCCCGGGCGTCAGCCCGCCGTCGACAAGCGGCAGGGTTTGTTCGCTCGCGGTCAGCACGTAATCGTATTGTGGTGAGCGTGACATGGCGAGGCTGAAGTGTGGCACGGCAGAGGTCACAGCGCCGGTTGCTCCCCACTGTAACAAGGTTCGACGCTTCATCCTGCAATACTCATATGATTGTCCCACTGCAAACCGGCTACGCGGCCGGTTAGTTGAAGTTGTCTGGCGCCGAGGCTGACAAACTGGCCGCGGCCATTGCTGGTCACAAACTGCTGGCGCACCGTGTCGTAGGCGGCGCCGGCTACATCGCCGAGGTTTTCCTGTCGCAGCAGCTTGCCGCCTTGCCAGAGACCGATGCAATTGCCGCGCGGCGATGTGGCCAATACCTTGCCATCGGCACAGGCAACGCTGGCGATATAGTGTTTGTGCTGACGCCAGATAAGGTCTTCTGCATGATAGGGCGTCAGGGCCTCTTCGCCGCGATGAGAAAACAGCAGTGGCAGCGTAAGATCTTTGGGGCCTTCAAATTGCGCGCCGACGGTGACAAGGCCGCCAGCGTCCACATCCAGATGCCGCAAACTCAATTGATGGTGAGGCGGGCGCCATGACGCCAGCGCTTTGCCGTCTGTGGTGTCCAGATAAGTGAGCGAAGGCTGCATGGATTCGAGGTTGAGGTTTTCTCGCGGGTTGTCGGGCAGTGTCAGAATGCCGCCGTTGGCGATAACGAGAGTTTTCGAGTCGGGCATCATCGCGAGTTGGTGGGGGCCAATACCGCCGCTGGCGTATTCGCCGAGGCGTTTGAAATTGTCGCGGCAATCGTAAATGCCAATCACGCCGCGCCCACCCTGTTCAAAGTCATTTTCAGTCGTGAACAGGTAGTGTCCGTCGTTGCTCAGCGCACCGTGCCCATAAAAGTGACGCCCGCGATGGCTGCGCACCTCCGCAATTTTATCGCCGGAGTTTGCATCCAGCACGATGAACCAGTTGCCGGGGCGACGCGCAAAATAGATGGCGCAGTTCGCCGGTTTGTTAAGTATGACATCGTGTCCGCGGCCGGGACTTTGCACTTGAAACAGTAAGCGGTTGTCTGACCAGGCACATAGAAAATGTTGGCCCTCAGGCGAACTCGCCGCCGAATAGATGCGCGTTGCCCTGCCGGCGATGGCAGTGCCTGCAAAGAGACTCGCGGGTATAACGCCGAGTGCGGTGGTGCCCGCCATCAGCCTGAGCAATTTTCGCCGCTGAAGTTCAGTCGCCATCGTTTGAATTGAACCCGAGAGTAATGCCGAGTTTGGCAGGCAGGTCACGCTTGAAGGCTGAGAGCAGCTCGCCGAGCAGACCGTGCAACTGAATCAGGGCGAGTTGGGTATCGCTGCTGCTGTGGTCGTCAAACAGGCTGCCTTCCATCGCTGCAGTAACGCTCACTGCCCGGTCGAATTTATTGTTGATTTCATCGGCCAGAGTTTCGCCCTGATGGTGCTTGAGCAGAGTCGCCAGACCTTCTCCCTGACCGGCGTTAAACAAGAGTTGCAGGCTGTGGAGATTTACCAGAATGGCCTCACGCGACTGCTTGCTGCGCCACCATTCCAGCAGAAAGGGGTTTGCCTGCCCTTGATCCGCCAACGCGAGCGGGCGTTCGAGCTTGTCGCGCTTGATGCGCTCCAGGGCATATACCAGTGTTTCAAGCACCGCGCCAATCGAGGCCTGTTGATCGGGGTAGTCCAGATTGTCCGGTCCGGGTTTTGACCAGGTTTTGAGATAATTGCCGGCGGCCGGCTGCCACGAGCTGTACAAGAAATCTGCAACTTCGTGAAGATTTTGCGCTGCCGCCTGCAGGTGCAGACAATAGCGGTGCCCGCTGGGAGGAGGCTGGCGAAGCCGGTCGGAGGGGGTGTCGTAGAGCAGGTATTCGATCGCCGACAGCCCCTGAATTACCACGCTCGCTTGTTGCAAGGCACTGAGTGTTATCTCGCTGTCACGTTTTACAAACTGCTCGGTTTTGCGGGAAATCAGGTTTTTTCGGTCTGGCCAGAACTGGACTTTCCAGGCCTGGTTGTCTTCGGTTATCGGGCCGAACTGGAAGCCCTGAATTCCCTCCCAGGCGTTCATCGCAGCAATCCAGCGATCTTTCAACGCGCTCAAATCCCGTTCGCTGCGCTCGCCAAGGGAGCAGTATTGCGTTGCGGCTTCCGACAAGCTCAGGGTTTCGGCCAGAAAGGTTTCGTGCAGGGGCAATATGACTTGCTGCCCGGTGTCGCTCAGCATTTTTTGCTCGGGTGAGCGATCGCAGGCAGCGAGTAAACCGGCAGCAATGGTGATCAAGGTCAGTCTGGCAAATGTTTTCATAATTCCCTCTTGCCGTTACGGCTACAGCGCCGCGAGAAATTCTAGCAGGGCTGCGCGTTCCCCGCTGTTGAAAGTCAGCACCTGTTGTACAGCAGCTTCCGCTTCACCGCCATGCCAGAGTACGGCTTCGAGCAGAGTATTGGCGCGGCCATCGTGCAGGTAGGGGCCACCGTTGCTGCCCAAACCCCATAGCGGCGCAGTGCGCCACTCCCGTGCCAACGGATCATCGGCGCTGTCTGCCAGATGTTGTCCCATATCGTGCAGCAACAAATCCGAGAACGGGTGAATGATTTGTTCTGACAGCAAAGCCCGTTGATGTGTTGTCGTTGTCAGGTTTACGCGATGGCAAGCGCTGCAGCCTGCCCGTGTGAACAAATTCCAGCCGCGCTGAACGTCCTCGGCCGACTCGGACAATCGCGCCTGTGGAACGGTGAGCAGGGACAGGTACCCGGAAACAGCGTCCAGCCCTGCGTTGCTGATGTCTGTTTGTTTGTTATCGATCGTTACGCAGCTGGGCATCTCGCAGTGAGGAGGGTTATCGAGCG
>Ga0213833_1002510_pt1 | contig 11828 bp, 4 predicted proteins | sample SWATP21_FD_160575 | JGI IMG/M metagenome (GOLD analysis project Ga0213833, IMG submission 160575) | Coastal seawater microbial communities from Marineland, Florida, United States - SWA TP2 #1 | ecosystem: Environmental > Aquatic > Marine > Coastal | place: USA: Florida | collected 2016-08-14
CCCCTGTACCACACACACACACACACACACACACACACACACACACACACACACACACACACACACACACACACACCGCACGGCGGCAGTTTGTCACCGTGTCGTACTCCAAGTGGGGCACGCGTGGACGGCGAAAACTGGCGGCACATCACGTCAATGTTCACCCCATCGCCACTCAGCGCAAGCCCAATCCTCACAGAGCGCCCGCCAAAACCACCTACACGAAACAGTTGCAACAATGGGATGAGTGGCAGTGGTGATGGTGTCGTGCGGCACCTACGGGGCGTTCGTCACAACTTGTGACTCACACGAAACCGGGTGTGGAACTGCTCAAACGTGATCAGACCATGCAAGCGCAGGGCTCAGACGCATACCACAGAGCACGGATGTCACCACCCGACACACCATGCACACGCAGGATGCCTCCGCCCTCTTCGTCTTTCTTGCTATCTTCCTCCAGCATGGTGCGTGTGTGGTTCGTATCATGGTGATATGTGTTGGGCACAGGCGTGTGTATGTGTGCAGTGCGTGGATTCCTTCGGGTTCAGCTCGGGTTTACACTGTGGTGGTTGTTGTAACAAGGTGTTGCGGGCCACCACATGTCGCCATGCACCCAACCCACAACAAAAGTCGCAGGCAGGACAGTGCGATGCTCCCAATTCATCATATTCTCAGTTTAGTCCCACAAGGGGACAAAAACCGGGAAGGATCAGGGGTGCGTTCCGTGGTGAAGCCACCAATAAACTATTCCGCTTCACCCGCGCCGTACTTCGTCTGGAAACCACGCTTTGCCAAAGTTATCAAAAACAAACACACCCACATCCGCCCCGCCTATAACTCAGCACGCGCCGAGAGCAACAGCGATCGCCGGAGCCGTGCATGGCGCGGTCGTCGGCCACGCGAGGCTCCAAGCGCACCTCGAAGTCGACGCTTGGTATGCCTGCGTTGATGAGCGCGTTGCTGAGCGTGTTGCTGTTGCTGTTGCTGTTGCTGTTGCTGTTGCTGTTGCTGTTGCTGTTGTTGCCGCGGTGGCGATGTGGCTACTCCAGGCGACGATGGCTCTTGGTTCGGACTAGCACCACGAACACAGGAGCGAGGAAGAGGACGAGCACGCTCCTGCAGGGGCGAAGGGCGACTTGTGTGCGCGCGCGCGCGTGCACGTGTACTTGGGCTCCCCCGCGTCGTGCGTGTGGGGTGGAAGGAGAGCTTGGTTCCACGGGTTGCGGCTTGCCGAAGTGTTTGGAGTTGAAGGGACGTGGCCAGCGCTTGTGACGCCGGGATAGCTTGTGCCGTAGAGCCTGCCAACGGGTTTGAACGAACCACCAACGTCGCACTTCCTGGTCCTTCTGCTCCACCGACTGCAGTGGACTGGGCAGCGGCGTCAAACTTGGGGTTGTGGCTCCACAGGATGGGCTCGGTGTCATTGGGCGGAGGGGCAAGATACATCAACTCCACATCCACAGGTGGTGTCGCCACTGCTGCTGATTGAGGACGCGCACCGGTGCTGCGGGATACATCTCCAAGCAGCGTTGGAGCTCGAGCCTCACGGCGCTTGATTCCGCGCCCCTTCTTGCGTCGCTTCACATTGGACGCCTGCGGCAGCATGAGCCGTCGCAGCGTGAGCACCAACATGCCGAGACAGGGCAGTGCCACAACGGACAGCGCTACGGCTGTGGTGGTGCCGGCGGGCTGGGGCTGTTGCACACCGAGCTTGGTGATGACACCCAGAAGCAGGAACCCGAAGCACGACCACAGCACCAGGAGCTGGAACAGGTGGATGCGACGTGTGCGGTAGGGTCGAATCACGACACATGCTACCAGCGCCGAGACGGTTGCAAGCAGACCCAGGGAGAGTGGTAACGGTGACGCCGAATCCAATGGCTGCACAAGCGATGTGACAATCAACAGCCACAGCAACTCGACAGCCCGCCAGTACCGCCGTGAAGGCATCAGATCACTCTCGAGTTTCGATACCACAGTTTGCAGGAACTCCGTCACTTGACCATCGCGGGTACAGTTGGCACAGCAGGCACAGCGACGCACACCCGAGGCAGCTACACCACCAACATCTTGCGCATGGCGTGTCGCACGCTTACGCGCCACATGATGGGACCGGTTGCTGCGTCGGTTGCTGCGTCGGTGGCGGTGTGCGTGGTAGGAAAACAGCACGAAAAACAGCGGCAGGCCCACGGAGATGGTGGTGGCCGCAATGGAGCAGACCAACGCCATGTGAGGCCACCATCCCGCCGCGGTAGGCGGTGCGTTGCCGAACCAGTAGAAGCAATCCTCCTTCATGTCGGCGTTGAGCACCCAGTGGCCTTCGACTTGGGTGCAGGCGAATGGTTTCAACGCGGTGTTACCCACCGGGACGTAGACCAACAACAAGAAGCTCAGGGCCGCCATCATCCAGGGTTTGGAAGCGACGGCTCGGGGACGGGGAAGCGCCACCAACATCAGCACCACCACCAACAAGCACAACGTGACGACGCTCACGCCGCCCAACACCCAGAACACGAACTCGTGGTGCGGGATGCGCACAAAGCAAGACAGTCCGGACAGGTCCGCAAACGACAGGTTGAAGGCCAAGAAGGCACTAAGCACTCGGTCAACCGTGGAAGGCCATGGCACGTTGTACACACTCGTGAACAGCCCCACAAACTGAGCAAAGGTGAACCACACCCGGAGTGAGGTAAGGTCGAGGCGCCTGCGGAGTCGATACACCGCCGAAACTCCCGCCACAGCCACGACCACCAACCCAACCAGCGCCACCACAGCTTGTGGGCGACTGGTGTCGCACGCAACACAGCTCGAAAAGCGGCGGATGAAACCTTGCGCACATACACCACACAGACGGCCGGAGTACCCCTCGGCACACACCGACACGTTGGTGCCCTGCACACCACCCGTGCATGCGTCTTCAGAAAAGCACCTGAAGAACTGTGGTGCTTCGTCGGGAGGGCCACCATCGCTGCCACTACCAGCACCAGCACCAGCACCAGCACCAGCACCAGCACCATCACTGGCTTCTTCGAGCGTGCGTGGGCCTTGGGGGGCTGTGAGAAGGTCATGCGAGGCGCGTATGCCACTTGTCCACCACCCACGTTTGGCTCGCATGTTGTCTGCGGTCGTGTTGCCCTCACAATCACCGCCAACAGGGCACGAGAAACACGTCACCAGGCCCGAGGTGGCGTCCAGCTGCGCATACTGCTCCGTGCCGCAGGTGTGCACCTCCCACCTCCAAGACGCTACGCCTGCGTATGTGGCCTGTGGTTCGAGGACACGACCAACGGACAAACATACCAGACAGAGCATGCGCCCCACACCAATCATCAACGAGAAATCAACCACAACCAACACCAGCCCACTTCATGCACAGGTACACAACCCCAACACGCACCGGCCCAAGCTTGGCACGCATCTGGATCTCGTACAAACCCGGTGTCAAGCCGGTGACGTGGTGCACACATGCAGCGCGGCCGCCACACACAGGAAGCCAGTCGCTGCCCTGAAAACGGGCTTCGTATGACACACCCGCCGCGAGCACGTCGGTGTCAACGTCAGTGTGGTTCAACACCAAGCCCACCCCAGTTTGGAAATATGCAGCGCCCCATCCACAGGGTGATGGGGGCCCGGACTCGACGGTGGTTTTCACAATGGACTCAGGATCAGCGTTGGTAACGACAAACGTGAAGTTGGTGGCGTGCGATGGATTGGAGGCAGCATCAATGGAGCGGATGTGAACAGTGTGTCTGTAGTGACACACGAAGTGGGAAGCACAAAGCAGCACGCCCACAGTTAGCTGTCTGTTGGTCAAAGTCACACAACCAATCACCCGGGGAGGGCGAGCACATGAGAGAAGGTTACGTACGCTCCGATGGGTGCACTGAAGGTGAAGTGTCCCGAAGCGGACACCTGTTGCCATCCGACCGTTTCAACGCCACCAACGCCACCATCCGAGGCCACAGAATACTCATAGCCAGCAACGTTGGTGTCAGTGTAGTCATGGGTGGTATCCACAGACACGGCTGCAGGGATTGGCGGCTGGGCAACCTGAAACAATGCGGTTGTGGCGGTATCGAGAATGGGCGGAGTGGTCAGCAACACCGGCGGTGCTGCAGGGATATTATCTACACGGAACGTGAACTCCTTGGCCAACTCGTTACCTGTGTGGCACACACAAAGCAGTACGCCCACAGTGAACACAGAAAAGGCATAACGGTATGCCATAACCATGGCACCACGTGCGCGCATAGTGGCGCGAAACACACTCACCTGCACCATCTGTGACACGCATCATCAACGTGTAGAGGCTAGTATCTACCAACGACAGCGCCACGTGAGCAACACTGGCGCCCACTGTCGACTCATCAGGACCAGAGACACTTTCCCAGGTCAATTCAAGCTGCTTGAGTGCGGTAGTCACCCCAGCACACACCCCAGCTTGCTCGTTCCTCACCGTGGGTGCAATGACCAAACCCACACACCCCGTGGCGTCCCGGCACACAAACGTCAGGTTCACACCGTCGCCCTGCGTGTCACTGACGCTGTCCAACAAGCGCGGCAGGGTGTTGGTAGACACCACCCTGCCTTGTCGCAGAAAAGAGGCGTTCACATACACATCAGGAAGGGTGGTGTCCAACACCCATGAGACACGGGGAGGTGCCACCTCCATGTTGCCTGCGAGATCTCTTGCCTGTACCACCAGCGTGTGTTGGCCATCCGTGTGCCACTCTGCACCGGCGGGCGGAATACCGAAGGTGGTGGAGGCGTTCACCACGGCCAGCAACACAGGTGTCCCATCGACGGGTTGCAGTCGTTGGATGAGGAAGCCCACTCGCGTCGCGTCTTGCGCGGCAAAACGGAGGGCGCTGCCAGGCAATGACACGGACGCCGCACTCGCGAGGGGCGGTGGAGCAGAGACGATGGTGGTGACGGGGGGCGTGGCATCGACGTGCACCAGGCCACACATCACGGCTGCCCCGACGTTGCCTGCACGGTCCATGGGGCGCATCCACACACGTTGCAGCCCTTGCGGCAGGTCAGTCACTTGCAGCTGGGCGGAGGTGGTGGAGTTCTTGTCATCATGACGCGACGCCCCGTCGTGAAGCCACACGCGCGGAGTGTCACTCTTGACAGTGGCGCCGTTCAGGTTCATTGCTTCCATCTCCGACGTCGCAGACCACGCTGCGAGTTGCCACAAGGGGGACGCGTCGATTGGAGGCAGAGGCTCCGGGTCGGACGCAGACACGACAGGCACCAGTGCCACAACGAAATCGCAACCAGGCTCGGAAGCAGACGCCACAAAGGTGAACAATGAGGTGTTGGTGGCTTGGGGTGGGCTGACGGAAACTGCAGCAGTTGGGGGTTCAGTGTCGACCGTAAACCACACGGCGTCCTCAAAGGTCCACACATTCCCGGCACTGTCTTGAGTGGACACAGCCCAGGCGTAGGTACCATCGCGCAGGGTGTCAACGATCACCACCTTCAGCTCCACTGCAGCCACAAACCATGACGGGTGTCGAGTGGTGTTTGTAGAGGCGTCAGGAGCCGCGACGACTGGTTGAGCCGTGGCCACACCGTCCTGCAGTCGGTACACTCTAGGTGACGGTGACAAACCACTTGACGTTGCCGAAGACGAGGCCCCGTCAGAGACAGTAACATCAGCAGGTAGAGCACTGGTGTGCAGGTCAAGTGCCACCAAGGTAACGTGCGAGCGAGGCTCTGACACCCGGAAGTGCACGGTGGGACTAGCTTCGCGGGTCCAGTTGTTATTGCGCCAAGCTGGAACATGAACAAGTGGCGACACGGTCGTCGCATTTGATGACGCCGGTGACTCAAGGACCGCCTGTTGTGAGGCATTCGCGGCCACAAGCAAACCCACAGTGGCGGCAACAGAGTCCACCACAAACGTGGCACACACCGGGTGCCCGATGTTTCCAGCGCCGTCCATGGGCAGCACCAACGCAGTGTGTGCACCTTGGCGCAGCGGCGTGGTCTGCACAACGTTTCCGGACACGCCTTGGGCCTGGAACGCAACCGTGGTGTTTGCTTCGGCTGCGCGATACTGAGAAAACGCAGACACATTGCAGTCCTGCGGCGGCACCACCACTCCAGCCGTGGTGACCAACACGTGATGCGTACACGTGTCCGGCACGTCACACGATAGCACAAGCGTGGGCGAGACAGTCGTTACCGCTGGCACAGGTGTTGATCCAACAGCACCAAACGCGAGGTGTGCTGGCAGTGCCGTCCCCAACTCCACTTCGTGTGTGGAGTTGGAGAGCACGACATGGCCGCCAGGCGGTGCCGTGTCCACCACCCACGCCAGCTCCTGGTGGTGTGGGTCACCATTCCCCGCTGCGTCAATGCCATGCACGGTAGCCAAGTACTCGCCATCAGCAAGCCCAGCCAAGTGCAGCACACTCGCCGATTCGGCGGAGGGCGGGACGGTGGGGGTGGGAGCAGGTGCGATGGAGCCAGGAAGGGGAAGGCTATGCGTCACCATGCTCATCGTGAGCACCGGTGACGGCGTGGAGGGCGTGGTCCAATCGTGGTGCTCATCAAGCAAGAGCCCTTGGATGGCGGTGGTCAAGGTTGCGTTGGCGGATGTGCTTGGTGTTGTGTGCGAAAGCGACACGTTGAAGCGACTGCACTGCTCCATGTCGCACCACAACAGCAGCTCCACGTCTGTGGTGTTGACATGCACCAGCGCTGCGTGCGCCACAATCGCATTCGTGACGAGCAAGGTGCCATGTGTGACAGGGGGCTGCGTGTCCAACACCACGTGCGTTGTGGTGACGGGTGACAGCGACACGTGGGCAGATGGAATTTCGGCGCGGACATCCACCGAATGATTGCCGTCTCCAAGTGGTCCCAATGGCACCACGAAGCGACCAGAGGCTTGTGCGACGGTCCACTTGAGACACAGCGCGTCACGAAGATACGCCACGGGTGCGGTGGCTGGGGTCCTGGCAGTGGTGTCTTCGTTTGCCTTGTCATCAGCTGGTAGTGCAGCACTAGCGTCAAGTGGCACTGCCGCTGTAACCCACACCATGTGTGTGCCCATGGACAACGGCCCAAGTCGCGCCGGCACATTGGACGCCAACGAAAGCCACATTGCGGGATGATCTTTGCTGGCCTGGGCGCAGTTCCAGCAGTACAGCAGTGATGCAGATGACAGCGACGTGTTCACTGCGACTGACACGTATGCCGTGTTGACGATGCGAGCTGGTGCTGTCACCACGTGCAGCCATGAATCAGCGTAGGGATGTGTTGCGCCACTCGAGGCGAACACATTGTTGTCGGGGACAGACACTGCGACTTGTTCCATCGGCCACACAGAACACGCCACGCTGTTCAACTCTGAGACGAGCATAGGTGTCGCAGAGCGGAGCATGGCACCATGCGAAGCATCCGTGGTGCCAGCCATGTTGCCGTTGGCAGGTAAGGGGCACGTCAGTTCAAGGAACGCTGGTGGGCTGTACACGCGACGGGTGCCGGACAAATTGGATTGTGCGCCATTGTTGGTGTCGGCGTCGGCGGTGGCATTGGTGGTGTTGCCTTCGCGGACGAGGCCCCAGGTCCAGACTACGACCGTATGGTGACGTCGTTTGTTCTCCGGCTTCAACGGCGGCAGCGGTACACTGACGTTGGCATGTGCCGCTGCATGCGCAATGGTGTCAACCGTGTTCGTCGTGTTGATCTGGTGCACAGGGAACAGGGCTTCCGTACACGTGGCCGCCGCGTCTTCATCAGGAGACGATGGTGCAACGGCATTCGGTGCCTCTTCCTGGGTCGGCGGCGCAACCTCAGCCGTGGCAAGGCACACTCGAACGCCAACGACAGCTTCCACAACCACACTCGCCGTGCCACTCGATTGCGGGGGGCTCGGCGCCAAAGAAAGGCCATGTGCATGGGTAGCACCATCCCAGGTGGACACCACCACATGGGCCTTGGAACCTGCACATGCATACGCTGCAACAGGTTCGGGTGAGGGGTGCACCGGGATGCTGTTGTTGTTCCAGGCATGTGCACCGTCGGTGCCAGCTGAGGAGCTGTTGTGGTGCGCGTCATCACTGTCGAGGCTGACAGAGGTGGTAGACGACAGGGGAACGAACCCATCACCATTCAGGTCCCATCGCGAGGCGTTGGCGAAAGCAACAAACCGCGGGGACAACGCCGCATGGAGTGCCGGCGGTGCCCGGACATCCGACAATTGAAGCACGCGCGCTGCCAGAGGTTGTTGAAGTACCTGGGTGTCGTTCGCACCGGGCATCCCGTCGCCCAAGCTGCCGCTGCTCCGGTTCCCACCCGTCACCACAGCCGCCACATCGAGACGACACGGTGGTGCCCAAGCCGCCGCAGCGGTGCATCCCACCAGGGCGTGGGCGCGGGAAGAACAGTTGCGAGCCAAGCCAGGCGGAGTGGTTTGCAACTGTGGCGTGGCCACGCGTGTGTCTGCGAGGAGGTGCATCAGGCGAGGGGCTGAACTAGGGCCCTGGTGTGAGGCGTCTTCCACCCACACCGTGACTTCAAGCTCCACGCGTTGGCCCTGCAGGTGGCTGAGGTTCACCTGGAACGCCGCTAGACCGTACGGAGGCGCAAGCGGGAGCACTGGCACCGACACGGCGTCTGCACCCATGATGGAGTACCTTAGCACGGAAGGCGTGGGGTGGGTGACGGCAAAACAGAACACGGGGAACATGTCGCCCGTCAAGTCCACACGAGTGGTGTCTCGACAAGTTACGTTGTGGGCATGGGAGGGCAAAAGCGTGGAGGTGGAGGTGGAGGTGGAGGTGGAGGTGGGATGACGGTGCAGAATAATGCTGGATGCACCGCCCATCAACAACGCGTGCTGCACATCTTGTGCAGTCTCCCACACATCCTGCAGCAGCGGCGGCTCGGAGTGGGTGAAGGTGCGTGGGTGCACCATGTGGCTACCATCCGGCATGGTGAGCGTGGCACTTACGGTGTTGGCACCCATGAGTGCCGCGCCACGAATCATGGCAGCCTCGGGAAACAACGCAAACGAGTGCAAGGCACCGGTGGAGCGCACGAGTCGCAACACCTGCGGCACCAGGTGCGCAATCGGGAGTCGATCCTCCACAACAGACGTCGTGTTGCCCGCAATGTGTATCACCGGTGGCATGGAACCGTCAGCAAGAGCGCCCCCTGGACCACTTGCATCGTAGGTGAAAGTTGTTGTGCGCACCGTGAGATGCTGGAAGCCGGTGGGGTTGATGGAGACCCCCACGGCGAGGGCAGACACAAGGCACAGTGGCGAGACGGCGATGCGGCCATCACTGCCGATGACAGACACCCAAAGCCACTGCGTTGTGGTGGCATTGACGGCGCCGACGAACACCGAACCAAAGGTGGAATCGTCTGTCGCGATGACTGTGCCCGGAGACACCGTCGTGCCGCCACTCATGAAAGTGGCTGCAAACAGGGAACCAACAAAGGTCCCGGCCACGTACAACACTCCATCCATCTCCCCGAGTCCCGTGGCAGTGGTGCGGCCGAAACTCCACAAGTGCTGCGACCACTTGAAGTAGCCTGTGCGTCCAGACAGCCGCACCACGACTGCATCGCCGTCGGAGTGCATGCGGTTGAGTCGATCAGGGAACAATGACATGGCAACTGGATCCAACTCCCCCGTCTCGATGATGGCGTGGTCGCCGGTGAACATGGCGGAAGCAAATACATCGCCGGTGACGTCGCTCACAATCACTGTACCGGGATCGTCGAGGGTATTGGGGCTGCTGATGAACACACTCCAGGCGTCATAGTTTGATGCCACGTTGACGTTCCACGCGGAGATGGACACGATGAACACCGTCGATTCCGCCAAGATGCCAGAGTACTGGTTGTGTGCGGTTCGAAACGTGCCCCCTGCCACGGTTCCAATCACAACCACGCTCTCGTCCGTCGCCGCCACACCCGCTGCAGTTGACCCGTACATCAGCGCTTCTTGTAGAGGACAGGTCGATGCAAACCCCATGATGTCAGCGTTGCCACAAAACAAACTCCTCGTCCACACGTGTTGCAGTTGGTTGCCCGACTGTTCCGGGTTCACAGCCACACGAACCACGGCCAGGTCTGCGCACGGTTCACACATTGTTGTGCCACTTGCCGCGGTGCACGTGTAGGTTTTGGCCGTGTACCAATCGTCCCAGGGCATGCCCGTGCCACATGAGGCCACGAAAACGGCGCCACCGGGAACCGACGCAACGGCAAGGATGTCATCGTCCGCCATGTGAGTGATCGAAGGGACAGTGGACCATGCTGGTTGGCTGAGGTGATCAAACGAGAAGTACAGTGCGTGCCCCAGAAGCGCGCCAGAGTGTGCATCGAGCAGCAACAACGTGGGTGACGCCAGCAACCGCGAGTCCTCTTCGTCGGCACCGGGGGCCAACGTAAGCCCGAACTCTTTCCCGTCCGGCGTATGCAAACCCACGACGTGCTCGCCCGGCACTGTGAGTTGCACGTGTGTCAAGGTGTGGGACGGGACGTGGTCAAACAGAAGCGAGCCATTCACAGCAGCAGCTGCCGCATCACTGTGCGTGGCGTTCAACATGGCGCCGCCAACACCTGCGTGGGTGCCAGCAAGTGGCAAGGTTTGAATGGAGGTACGCAGCCCCGGTGAAGTTTGCGACGGATGCTTGCCGCTTGGCACATCAGGGATGTCATAGGTCATGAGCACCTGCGCGTGATGCGCATCAGACTCGGGAACGGGCGGTGCGTCACATACGAGGGGCTCGCCGGACCAACGACGTTGGAGCGGCGAGCATGTGAGACGACGCGCTCCTGAGCGTCTGGCCAACCCAGGAGCGCAACGCGCTTCACATGTGTCGATGATGACCCCACTCTCCGAGCGAGACAGGCCCGAGGAGGACGTCCAGACAGAGGAGGCGGCACCTCCGCCGGCGCCATCATCGAGGTTGTGGCGTTCCGACCCAAGGTAGCATGTCAACTGGACGCCGACGTTCGTGGGAGGTGGTTCACACGGCGTGCAAGGTGGCATCAGCTGTGGCGACGAAGAAGGGAAGCGCCACACGTCGACCGTATGAGGTGGGAACTCGATAAGGCCGTCCCAGTCCTGTCCGTAACCGGCGTCACATCGTGTCAAGCAAGTGATGGGCGAGGCGCCAAAGTGGGGGGTTTGAAAGCACACCATGTTCTCGCTCGCATGCTCCACATCAGGCTCGCACAGGCATTGACCGTGCGGCCAGGTCGAAGAGAGCTCTGGGGCAGACAATATGTCCTCCACCTGTGCCCAAGCTACGTAATCGAACGCAATCCGATGTAAACACGAGTGGCCGCCACAGTCGCCGTCAACGAAGCAGGGATCTCTGCAGTCACACCCTCGGCCACACACCCTGCCACAGTCAACGCTCGCTTCACCCACACTGGCATCTGCACGGCCATTGTCACAACCAACTGCCTCCGGAACACCCAGCTCGTCACCAAAGCTGTGGATGCACATGGCCACCCAGCCAGAGGCGCTGTCAGTCGGGCTTCTGAGTGCTGGTGTGGCGATGGCTGCCATGGAAGGTGGGAGAACAGCCCCCAGCCCCGGCGGACACATCCAGCTTGATGCTACAGCCCCCAGGGTGGCGGGACACTCGGCACTGAAGGCGGCGTCAGGGTGACCACACACGACGGTGCCATCGCTCAGCTGGCTGTGGTTGGACACGCCGGAGGTGCCATTGTGGGGCGCCTCTTCCACGTGAACCTTGGGCGGTGCAAGCGCTACAGAAAGCCCCGACACGGAGAACAGGCTGGGGTCGGACGCCGAAGGAAAGGACACCCACACCGATGTGGTGTGC
>Ga0213833_1002511_pt1 | contig 11823 bp, 9 predicted proteins | sample SWATP21_FD_160575 | JGI IMG/M metagenome (GOLD analysis project Ga0213833, IMG submission 160575) | Coastal seawater microbial communities from Marineland, Florida, United States - SWA TP2 #1 | ecosystem: Environmental > Aquatic > Marine > Coastal | place: USA: Florida | collected 2016-08-14
TTCACTGCCTCGGCCTTGAATTCCGGCGAGTAGCGCCGCCGCCGTGTACCGGTCTTGGTCGTCTTCGATGTCAATTCGGACTCCTGCTCTTGCATAGCGGGTGGTCCGGCAATTCGGGGGAAGGCCATCCCCCTTCCAGGGGGAGGTGGCGCCGCAGGCGTCGGAGGGGGACCCCGAGCCCCCGCCCGAGCCCCCACCAGAGTCCTCCCCCTTCCAGGGGGAGGTGGCGCCGCAGGCGTCGGAGGGGGACCCCCAGCCCCCACCAGAGCCCACCGACCCAACCTCCAGAGTCGTGGATGACCCCAGCCCCCACCAGAGTCCTCCCCCTTCCAGGGGGAGGTGGCGCCGCAGGCGACGGTGGGGGCCCCGAGGCCTGCCCGTGCCCCCTCCACACCCACATGTTCTGAACCTGACGACCCCTTGGCATGATTGAGCCATGCGGACGGCGGCTCGGTCCAATAGGCGCGTGGTCGAACCGAGGCCGGGACGCCCATGCTCACCGCAATGCTGATGGTTGCCACCACCGCCAGGGCCGATGGGCGGCCCCCCCCTGGTCAGGTCGTTTCAGAAGTCCTGAGCAGCCTACCTGGCGACGTTCGGCTCACGTCACTGCACTGGGATGGCGCCCGTGTGTGGGTGAGCGGCGACGGTCCCACTCGCCTCACGCTCGACGGACAGACCCGCCACCTCCATTGGTCCGATGCCCCTGACGAACGCCTCGCAGACGTGCTGCTGGCCGCCGGAACCGTCTCTCCGCCCGAGCCCACCCGCCAGGGCACCTTCGTGTGGGGCGTCGAGCCCGTGGCGCCGCCAACCGACTGGGCTGCCCCGCTGGTGCTGCAGGGGGAAGGCATCTGGTTGTCCCGGGCCGCATACATCGGCGACCGCGTCACAGTGGATGGCGCCGTGCAGAGCGCCGACCACCTCCACACCCTCGCTCGCGTGGCCGCCTGGTCCCCCTGCCTCGCAGACGTCTCCGTCCGTCCCATCGATGCCCTCGACGACGGCATGCTGGCCGTTCGTCTCGAAGCCCGGGCCCTCGGCGACCTCCGCTCGGCCGAGTGTGCCCCACGCACCGCCCCCGAAGGAGACTCCCACCCCGCCCGCCTCCAAGTCCGCGGAGACTGGAGCACCGTGTGGACCGCCCTCGCCGAAGCCCCCGCCGCACCCGTGGACCGGTTCACGCTGGCCCTCGACGGCGACGACGTGGTCCTCGACCTCCACTACTGGGTCGACGGGCGGTATGCCGTGGGCGCAGACGGGCTCGCCCGGGCCCGCAAGCCCCACCGCAAAGACCGACGCGCCCTCGCAGCCCACGGAGGCACGCCCGACGCCGCACTCTCCCGCGCATGGCGGGCTGCCCACCCCGAAGACCCCCTACCGCCGGCGGTCGCACGCGACAAGCCCGTCCACGCCGTCCTGCAGGCCCTCGACACCGCCCTGGTCGACCTCCGGGCCACGCACCTGGCCGCTGTCCGCACCGTGGGCGCCGAGACCGTGGAGGTCGACCTCGATGTGTCGCTGCACGGCAGGCCCGATGCCCCTGCAGAGCGCCTCGACGCCCTCTCCGGGCTGCCCGTCACCGTCGAGCGCCACACCGAGTCCCCCACCCACATCCACGCCACGCTCACCGTCACCCAGCCGGTGGCGACGCAGAGCCCACGCCTGCGCCGCCTCGAAGGGGAGCTCGACCCCGACACCCCACCCCGCAGCCCCTTCCACACCCCCGAGGGCTGGGATGTTCCGTCGTTCGCAGGAGACGACGGCGCCCGCTTCTTCATGGAGCCGCTGGCGCCCTTCAAGCTGTGGCACCTCGACTACCGGGGCTGGGTGGGCTTCGAGCATCCCCTCGGGCTGGTGGCTGCGCCGGACGACCGCCTGGTGCGGGTGCAGGCCGGCTCGGTGGTGGGCGATGCGCGCGCGCGGTCGCTGTCTGCGGATGCCCTCACCGTGGCCCTCGAGCGCCCACAGGCCGATGGAACCGTGGTGTCGCGGGATGTGGTCCTGCCGGCCGCCGCCCATCCCCCCGATGAGGCTGTGGCGCCCTCCGACCAGCTCGGTGTGGTCGACCCCTTCGAGCTCGCACGGGTGCGCGGCCTCTTTCCCGACGGCAACGTCATCAACATCGACGTCGCCGAAGCCGACCTCGCCGTGCTCCTCGATCTCTTCGCCCGGGAAGGCGTGCCCGTCCTGCTGCCCCCCGACCTCACCGACCTCCCGCCCGTGTCGCTCTACGCCCGCGACCGGTCCGTCGGCGACCTGCTGGCCGACCTCCAGCTGGTGCTCCTGCCCCACGGCCTGGTCTTCGACGAGACGCTCGTGTTGATGCGGGATCCAGAACGTGCCAGCGCGCTGTCCGAGGCCCTGTTCCGCTCCGAGCGGGTCCCGCTGGCCGAGCTCACCGACCTTCCCGCCCGCACAGGGGCCTGGCCCGTGCACCTGGCCGGGGTGCAGCCCTTCGATGTGCTCCGCATGTACCGGGTCCAGGCCACCCTCGCGCCCAAGTCCACCCCGCAGGTGTGGGTGTCCGACGATGCGCTGTCGGCCGGTGAGCTGGTCGGCACCCTCGATGCCCGCCTGGCGCCCACGGGCCATCGCTTCTGGGTGGCGGGTGACGGAGTGGTGCTCGTCGCAGAGTAGGCGCCCTGGCGCATTGATTCGCCGAGGACACCGGGGTACCGCCTCTGGACCTCCTCCATCCCGGACGCTCCATGCTGGCCCTCTTGCTTGCCGCCGCTGCCTGGTCGGGCGATGCGCCGCCCCCCACCCCGGTCGGGGTCGATGTCTCCTGGCGTGCCCGCACCGCACGCCTCGGCTTCGACGTCCCCGAGGGCTTTCACGTGGCCCCCGATGCGCCCCTCGAAGCCGCGCTCTCGGTCTCCGGGGTGCCCTACGCCGTCCAGACCGAAGGCCTCTCCGCCCGCGCAGGACTGGCGGTGCCGATTCCCATCACCCGCCCCGTCCTCATCGAAGGCAGCGTGGTGGTGAGTGTTTGCGACGATGCCGGCTCGTCGTGTCGGGTGGTTCAACGCACCGTCCAGGGTGTGCTGGACACCCCCAAGGGAGCCGGCCTCGTGCTCGACGAAGCCGAAGCCTCCAGCCCCGAAGCCCACCATGGGGTCGACTTCTCCACGGCTCTGGCCGGCGCGGGCGACGGTCTCGTGCTCATCGACTTTGGTGCGGTGTGGTGCCCGCCGTGCAACCTGCTCGCCGCCGAGGTGCTCCACGACCCCGCCGATGCGGCGCTGCTCGACGGCATCCAGCTGGTCGAGGTGGATGTCGACGACCACGCGAGCTGGTCGCTCAAGAGTCGGTATGTGGTGGGTGGCTACCCCACCCTCGTCGCGGTCGACAGCTCTGGCGCCGAGGTGGCCCGTCTGGTGGGCTATCCGGGCGAGGAAGCGGTCCACACATGGCTGGCCGACCTGCCCACGGTCACGCCGCTCTCCACCCCGCCCGACCCCAGCACCCTCACCCCCGAAGAAGCGGGCGACTGGGCGCTTCGGTTTGTCGAAGGCCAGCGTGGCGAGCTCGCCGGTCCCTACTTCTCGCGTGCGTCGCAAGCCCCCGAGCACGTGCTGTCGGCCCGGCTGGCCACCTACCTGCTCCGTCCGTCTCCCAAGCTGGCCCTCGAGCTGGCCGACGGCGGAGTCCCGCTCACCACCTGGGGCTGGGCTGCCCTGTCCTACGTCGAAAAGCACCCCGACCTCGCCGAGCGCATCCGCATCGACGCCCGGGCAGCCCTCGCCGACGCCTCCTCGGTCGAAGCCGCCGACCTCTTCTACATGCTCGCCAAGGTGGCCCCTCCCGACGACGCCCCCGACCTCTTCCGCGCCAGTGCCGTCGCGCTCTCTGCCGGGCTGTCTGGCGACCTCGCGCTCGACCGTGGCCACCTCGGGATGCTGTCGCGGATGTGGGAATACGCGGGCGACATCGACCAGGCCGCCGCGGTCCTGGCACCCGCCCTCGAGCGCTGGCCCACCGACATGACCTTCCACGAAGACCGCGCCGCGCTGGCCTTGCGCACGGGCGACGTCGACACCGCCATCACCCACGGCGCACTGGCGGTGGAACATGGCCTGGGCGACAACCGGCTGCGGGCCCTCGAGCTGTATGCCCGCGCCCTCCATGAAGGGGGTCGCACCGACGAAGCGGTCACCCTGGTCCGCCAGACCCTCGACCAGACCCCCGTTCCCGAAGACGGCATCCAGGTGCGCACCCCGCGCTACCTCAAGGCTCTGCGCGAGCTGCCGTTCCTGTCGGAGGCCAGGTGAGCCGCCAAGGGGTCGCGCTCGTCGTGCTCATGGCCGCCTGTGGGACGGCCAGGCCGCCTGCCCGGCCCGCCGAGTCGGTCTCCTGGAAGACCATCGAAGGCAGCAAGGGCGCAGTCGACGCCATCCGTGTGGCATCCGAGGGCGCTCCGGGCACCCCGGTCCTCTTCATCGGCGCCACCCGGTGTGGCTCGTGCAAGGCCTACAAGGCGTCGCTCACCGACCCCCGCATGGTCGAAGCACACGCCCCCGTGCACATCCTCGAGGTCGACGCCGACCGGCACAAGCACGTCATCGCCGACCTCGGCATCACCATCGCAGGCGTGCCCCACTGGGAGATGCTCGACCGCACCGGCAAGCCTGCCGGCAAGCGCATCGACGGCCGGGCGTGGGTGGTGGACACCGCCGGGAACATGGCACCTGTCCTGGGCGCCTTCTTTCGGTCGGAGCCATAGATTTTCGGTGCGTAGGTAACGCACCGAAAATCTATCGTTGTCTTTGCGGGGGCAAGCCCCCGCGCCGCGCATCAAGATGCGCTCCCCCACGGCATCATCGCTACGCGCTGCTGCCGCCGTCCGCCCAGGTGGGCCGTCCGGGATGACCGCGTCGGCGTTTCCGCTGCGGTCATCTACGCGGCCGACGCGACGAGGGCCCCGTCTCGGAGCTCGAAGCGCCCCGACACATCGAGCCCGGGTGGTTCGTGGGTGACCAGCAGCACCAGCCGAGTGCGCGACCATGCCCGCAGCCAGCCGCGGATGATGTCGACGGCGGCCACATCCACGTTGGCGAAGGGCTCGTCGAGCAGCAGGACGGGTGGGTCGGCAGCCAGAGCGGCCACTAGCTCGGCCTTGCGACGCTGACCGGCGCTACAGGACGACAGGCGCAGCCGGCCGGGTAGCTGGAGCTGGGCGCACAAGTCCGACCCATCCCAGTCGGGCCGACCCCGGAGCGCCGCCATGAACTGCCAGGCTTCGTCGACCTCGAAGAAGTCGGGGAGGTCGGGGTTTGCTGGCAGCCAGCCCACACGGGCACGGGTGCTCGGGCTGTCGTGCGGAGCAGCGCCACACACGGTCAGCGTTCCGGTCGAGGGGGCCAGAGCGCCCGTGAGCAGGCGCAGCAGGGTGGTCTTGCCCGAGCCGTTGTGGCCCTGGAGGTGCCAGAGTCCGGCCTCCAGCTGGAGGTCGATGGGACCGAGCGCGAAGCCGCCCGGGTATCGAAAGCGAACGCCATCCAAGCGAATCGAGGGGGTCATGCCAACACTCCGAGCTGGGCGGACTGCCGCCAGGCGCGGACCTTGGCCCAGAGCACCACGGCGGTGAGGGTGACCGCGACCAGGGCACCCGGGATGGAGAAGACGAAGCTCAGAGCGTGTTGGAGCCCCACCCACAACAGCCAGGTGCCCGCATTGACGGGCTGGTGGAGGGACTTGGGCGACCGGAGGACCACCCCTGTGGTGGCGCCGGCCAGGAGCAGGGGCTGGAGCCAGACTTCCGGGGGAGGAAGCCCGGGGCCCACCACTGCGAGCGTGAGCACCATGCCGGGCACCGCTGGGAGCGTGCACGCGAGGCCGACGGCAAGGACCTGGACCGGCAGGCGCAGTGGCCACACGGGCCGCAGCAGGCGTGCGCCGTGGTGGTTGGCGATGCGTGCTCCCACGGCCACCGAGGGGAAGGCCGCCACCCCGAGGAGGACCATGGTGGTGATGGTGAGACCATCGGTGTCGAGGGTGTTGTGGTGGACCAGGCCACGGAGCAGCATGGCGCCGGGGATGGCCGCGAGCGGGACGGCCAGAGTGCGGGCGAGGCCCTTGTGTGCCAGCTGCTTCAGGTGCAGGAAGACCAGGGCTGCGAGTGGGGAGCGGGGACGGGGGCGCACCAGTGCGGCGCGGGCGGCACCTGCTGCGGCTTGACGGGCCTGCAGCCACAGGGGGCCCAGCACACCGCATGCGGCGAGGCCCACCACCAAGGCGGCTGCGGGGTGGAGGGTGAGGTCGAGGACGACGGCCAGAGGCCAGGCGAGCAGGGCGACGGTGGTGGGGAGGGTGGGCTGCCGCAGAGAGACGGCCGCGCCGAACGGAAGCCAGGCCACCGACCAGGCCAGAGCACGCACCAGGGGCAGGGGACCGGGCCACCCGAGGCCGAGCACGAGCACCACAGCGCTGGCGGGATGGAGCAGGAGGGACCAGCCGACGGAGAGCGTGGTGGGGGAGAGGGGCTGACGCACCCACCAGTCGAGGGATGGGTGGAGCAGCGTGGTGCGGAGCGGACGGATGAGCGCCAGCGCGGAGACGCTGCCCAGGAAGGTGGCCAGGCCCACTTGTTCAGCCAGCGGCATGGCCGTGATGGCGGTCTGGAAGCGGTGGAGGTCGCCCACCTTCGCGAGCATCGCGCCGATGAAGGCGAAGATGACGAAAGGCGGGATGAGGGCCCGGTTCAGGACACGCCCGGCTTGTTTCCAGGCGGTGCGGTAGAGGCGCCATGTGTGAGCGAGCACGGTGGGGTCCGCGGGGTGGGGGCGGGCCGACACGTATGGGATGGCGGGCATTCCCGGGAATCAGGTCGGGTTGGGGGGCGCGACCGCTCTGCGAGCAGTCCCCTCCGGCGCCACCTCCGTTGGGTTGATCGTCCCGCTCATGTCCCGCTGGCCCGCTTCGGCCGGCTGTAGCTTCAGGTCCAGCCGCTCATCCGCCACGGAGTGGGCGTCGAGCGGGGGCCTCCCCTGGCTCTGCCGGGGCAGGTGGGGTCGGAGGGGGCCGGCCGCAGGCCGGGGCTTGCGCGAGGGATGGACTGGAGGCCGCGCAGCGGGTCTCTGCGCGTTGTGCGCAACGTGCAGAGACGGAGCCGCGCCGGGGAGACTCCGAAGGAGGCTCACAGGCTCCTCGGCGGCGACCCGGAAGGAGAGCCCGGTGCCGCAGGCACGCGCCCAGACGACCTACGCGAGCACTTCCATGCCGGCGTCGTCGCTCTTGCCGGGGTCGTTCCAGAGCATCTGGGCGGCGGTCTTGACGGAGCGGGTGAGCTCTTCTCCGCTCTTCATGCGCTTGAGGGCCCGCAGCATGTACTTGGGGCGGTAGTAGAAGCGCAGATACGCGAGGCGGGTCCAGCGTTGGATCTCGGCGTCGGTCATGTCGCAGAGAGGGCGCGGGATGTCTTCGTCGACGCCGTTTTCGATGTGCTCGCGCCAGTAGTCGCGGCCGGTCTCGCGCAGCAGCAGGGTGTACATCTCGGTGGCCGGCATGGGCGTGACCTTGGAGAACTGCGCGTAGTCGAGGTCGAGCTCGAGCGACAGGCGGATGGTCTGGCGGATGCTGGCTTCGGTCTCGTACGGGTTGCCCACCATGAAGTAGCCGAAGGTGGCGATGCCGTGTTGGCTCGTGCGGCGGATGACGTCGCGGTACATCTCGAGCGAGGTGGACTTCTTGAGGGTCTGGAGAATCTCGCGGTTGGCGGACTCGATGCCGTAGTAGATGCGGTTGCAGCCGGCGGCGCGCATGGCCTTGAGGACGTCGTCGGAGATGCAGTCCACGCGGGTGCGGGCGGCCCACACGATGGGGAGCTTGCGGCGCTGGATTTCGTCGCAGATGGCGATGACGCGGTCTTTTCGGATGGTGAACGAGCTGTCGAAGAAGTCGAGCTCGCGGATGCCGTATTCCTTGTGGGCCAGCTCGAGCTCGTCGACCACGTTGGTGGGAGAGCGCGCGCGGAACGGCTTGCTTCCCTGCTCGCAGAAGATGCACTTGTACGGGCATCCCCGACTGGTGATGAAGCAGGTGAAGTTCTTGTATTGGGAAATGAACGAATAGTAGATGCTGTTGTCGATGAGGTGGCGTGCCGGGAACGGCGCTTCATCCACGTTGCAGTCGGCGGCCTTGGGGGTGACCACGACGGTGCCGTCGGGCTGGCGAAAGGCGATGCCGCGGACGTCGGCGAGGTTGCGGCTGCGGGTGAGGGCGACAAGCAGCTCGGGGAGCGCGATCTCGGCTTCGTTGGTGACGGCGTAGTCGATGGCCGGGTAGCCGAGGGTTTCGCGGGGGTAGATGGAGAGGTGCACGCCGCCAACGATGACGGGGACGTCGACCTCGGCCCGGATGGCCTTGATCCAGTCCATCGACTGGAAGAAGAGGTAGGTGGTGAGGGTGTACCCAACGTAGTCGGGACCGAAGGCGCGCAGCCTTGCAACCGTTTCATCGAGGGTGAGGTCTTCGGCGTGGGCGTCGATGAAGACGACCTCACAGCCGGCATCTTCGAGGATGCCTGCCACATAGAGCAGCGAGAGGCTGGGGAAGATGCCGTAGTTTTCCTTGACCGTCTTGATGCCGGGTTCGTTCCGCACCGCGCCGTACGGGGGGTAGACGAGCGCCACCTTCACGCCGGACAGAGCGGCACGGGTGTCGGGCGAGGCGCGGCGAGGGGCGTTCATCGGGGCTCCAGGAGCTCGGAGACGGCTGGCGTCGGGGCGGGACACCAGGCGCACTGTAGCCCGTGCCACGGGGCCGCCAAACGCGGGATGGGGATGGGTCAGGTTTCCCGGAGGGTGCGGGCGACGATGCCCCAGATGGTGTCGTCGTCGAGGCCGGCCTGGCGTGCGGCGAGGATGGCGGCGTGGACGGCTTCTTTGGCGTCGGTGCGGGCGTGTTCGGCACCGGCTTCGGTGGCGCGGGGGGCGACGAAGGTGCCGCGGCCTTGCTTGCGCACGATGAAGCCGGCCTGTTCGAGCTCGGCGTAGGCGCGTCGGACGGTGATGAGGCTGACGAGGGTGGTGCGCGAGAGCTCTCGGACGGAGGGGAGGCGGGCGTCGGGGGGGAGGGTGCCGGACTGGATGAGGGCGGTGAGCTGGTCTTGGAGCTGCCGGTAGAAGGGCACGCCGGAGGATTCGTCGAGCTGGAGGGGGAGGGGGGTCATCGGACGAGGCCCGGTGTCAGGCGCCGGTTGAGCAGGGGGGCCACGAGGGCGGACAGGACACCGAGGACGAGGGCGGCGACGAGGACGGGCTCCAGGAGGTCGACCCCGGGAAGGGGGTACAGTGGGGTCTCGAACCAGCGGGTGGTGTCGGACTCGGGGGTGGACAGGGCCGCCTGGAAGGGGGCGATGACGGCGGGGATGCCGGTCCCGAGGATGGCCGCGCCGCTGACGAGAGCGCCGGCTACGCGGCTGCCTTCGCTGCGGAGAGGCATCCAGGTCCGCATGACGAAGAGGGCATCGAGCGCCATGACGGCGGCCAGGGCGAGCAGGTGGAGGGGGCGGAACGGGACGTCCCACAGCACGGTGCCGAGCACGACCACGAGGAAGAGGTTGGCTGCGCGTTCGATGAGCAAGAGGCGCGCGCGGGTGGTGCCGCCGATGGGGAGGGGGTTGTGGTGTGGCATGAGCCAGTGCAGGCCGCCCAAGAGGCCCAGCATCGGGAGCATGGCGCGTGCCGTGTAGCGTGCGACGTCGCCGAGGTGAGAGTCGACGGTGCCGACCAGCCGGCACACGAGGGCGATGCCGACCATGATGGCGGTGAACTGGACGATGTTCCGCCGAGCAATGCCGAGGGCGCCTCGTTCTGGGGTGGCGGGAGGCGTGCGGGGGGCCCTGCTGAAGGAAGGCAGGGTCCAGCGAAGGCCCGGCGTGAGGAACCGGGGGCCGCCCCAGGCCCAGATGGCTGCGGAGAGGGCGCTGATGGTCATGGTGATGGCGAGGGGCGACAGGACCAGAGTGGCCAGCGCGACAAGGCCGGTGGCGAGGCCGTAGAAGACGAGTCCGGCGGCGGCGGGGCTCGGGTTGGCCATGACGCCGCCCTGAAACCGGTCGCCCCACAGCAGTCGGGTGAGCATGGGGGTGGCCGCTGCGATGGGCACGAACAGCAGCCCGGTGCCGACCGCTCTGGCGAGGGGGAAGTTCTCGGGGCGGGTGAGCACCGTGGCGAGGACCAGCGCTGGGCCGACCACAAGGCCTGCCCAGCGGAGTCCGGTGCGGCGGGTGCGCTGCTGGAGGCCACGGGGCAGCCAGGCGTGGGCGAGACCTTGTTGCGGGCCGACGGTGAGCTGTCCGGGGCGGCCGAGCATGACGAGCATGGCGGGGATGCCGGTGAGGAGCGACGCGCTGATGATGGGGTTGTCAAAGACGAGCGCGCCGGCGGCGTGGGAGATGGCGAAGGTGCCGAGCAGGAAGGCGTTCATGCCTGCTGCGAGGGGCAGCACCACGGAGAGGAGGGCGTCGGCGAGGGAGGACCGGGTGGTCATGCGGCACCCCAGCGAAGGAGGGCTTCTTCGAGGGTGAGGTCGTCGGACACGAGGTCGTCGATGGGGCCCTGGCGGACGCAGCTGCCGTCGGCGAGCACGGCGAGGTGGTCGACCATCCGCTCGAGGTCGGCGAGCTGGTGGGAGCTGATGACGACGGCGCGGGTGGGGTCGGCCACGATGTCGAGCACGGTGGTGAACAGCGCGCGACGCTGGGTGAGGTCGAGGCCGAGGCCGGGTTCGTCGAGCAGGACGAGACGGGGCTTCCAGGCGAGGGCTTGCACGAGGCGGAACCGGGTGGTCTGGCCGGTGGAGAGCGCCTCGACCCGGGTGTCGGGGTGGAGCTGAAAGCGCTCGAGCAGCTGGGCTTCGAGGGTGGCATCCCAGGAAGGGTAGAAGCGTGCCTGGTTGGCGAGGACATCGCGGATGCGTCCGCGGCGGACCGGGGTGTGATCACTGGTGAGGGCGACTGCTTCGCGGATGCGCGGGCCGTCGGTGTGGGGGTTCAGGCCCAGGACGCGCGCGCTGCCATCGGCGGAGGGGCGGAGTCCCACGAGGGTCTCTAGGAGGGTGGACTTGCCGGAGGCGTTGGGGCCGACGAGGCCGGTGACGGTGCCCGGAAAGACGGTGAGCTCGGGGATGTGGAGGTGGAAGTGGCCGCGGGTGAGGTGGAGGTTGGTGCAGCGGAGCAGGGCGCCGTCGGGGTCGGGCGTGGCGGGGGTGGTGCTGCGGCCGAGCAGGCTGTCGAGCCAGGACATTCGGGACCTCCGGAGTGGGGCACCACCGGGAGGGGCGGTGTGCATGTGGGTATACACACCTTTCGGGTGGTGTGCATACACTCTGGAGGAGTGTTTTTGGCGGTGTTGGTGAGAGGGATGAATACTTGGGCTTTCTGGAGATGTGATCACACCTGTGTGGAGTGTGATCACACCTGTGTGGAGTGTGATCACTGGTCCCAGAGAGGAATCCCCGCGTGGAGAGGACGGGGCCCCCTCCGCCCGCTGCGCGGGCACCTCCCCCCGAGGGGCCCTGAAGGGGGAGGACATCGGTCATTGGACGGAGGACTGTTGTACCGACGTGTTCGGTCAGCCTCGACCGAGTCGTTCGGAGCGTGAGCGTCAGCGAACAATGCGACGAATCTGGCACCAACCCATCGATTCGTCGTCCCCCGAGCCCATCGATACCCGGACCCGACAGCCGGCCCGGGATCGGACACCAGCCGTCGAACCCTGCGAACCATCGTCCGTCGGCACCGGGCCCGCATAGGGGGTCCAGGGGGACGTACGGAGTAGTCCCCCGGCCGGAGGGGTCCGGGGAGGACGGAGTTCTCCC
>Ga0213833_1002512_pt1 | contig 11822 bp, 14 predicted proteins | sample SWATP21_FD_160575 | JGI IMG/M metagenome (GOLD analysis project Ga0213833, IMG submission 160575) | Coastal seawater microbial communities from Marineland, Florida, United States - SWA TP2 #1 | ecosystem: Environmental > Aquatic > Marine > Coastal | place: USA: Florida | collected 2016-08-14
GGGGGGTGTCACACATACACGGACAGGCACGATCAGGGAACATGACCCACACAACGAAACATGCAGCACGGAACTGCCAACCAAGCCACACGCACCTCATGCGCCTGGCGCCCTTGGCCAATCAACGTGGACTGTTGCAAGAACACGTCCACATGGGGGAAGAACGCCTTGCGAAAGTCCGTGGCGAGGATGTGGCGCGTCGCGACAAGAATTTCCTTGCGCGTGCTGACAGCTTCGTCTGGGCAGATGCGCAGCAACCGAATGACACAGTCTGCGATCGTGCTTTCGTACGGCTTCATGCTATCGAAGGAGCCACGGAGCAGGTAGGTCAAGAACGACAAGGTCTTGACCTGACACGCTAGGAACTCCGTGAAGCGCACGCGCACCACAGTGCTTGCATTGACATGCGCCTGCAGTTGGAGTGCTTGCATCATGAGCGGCACGAGCGCCCTCATGTTGGGGTTGAAGTAGCGCGGGTACAGCTGGAACAGCAGCATGGTGATCAAGGGGCACTCCGTGAGAACCTTGAACGACCCACTGCTTCGAAGGAGCTTCACCGGCCCGGTGGTCTTTCCAGCCGCCCCAACGCCACTGGCAGGTGCCATCGCACCCGGCTCCGCCTTCACACCGCCCTGCACAGCAGCCGTCGTCGCTGGCTGGTTCAACACCTCCTGGACAGTGGCCGCCAGGGAGGTGTAGATGGACTTGACAAAGTCCAAAAACGGCTGCACCTCACGCTCCAACCGCGGGCGAAAGTTCTTGTGCAAGTCAAAAATGATGCGGAGGGCGACGAGCGCGTTCTCCTCGTTGTCCTCGCTCAGCACCTTCATGCACAGCTGCAGGCACGTGGTCACGTATGGCTTCAGGGTCTCATTGTTAGGCTGCCATCCCACGCCACGCCACACCAAGCCGCACCACACCACACAACGGACAATAGACAAAGGTGAGAGATGGCACGACACAACACAAACGAGTCGAGAAAGCTGCAAGGCGGTGCACATGGAAGCTCTGGGCAAAGTGGTGGCGTGTGGCGAGCGGCAGCCCGCGTGTGTCGGGACGTACCAAGCGGTTCAGGATCTCCAGCACCGTGTTGCGAACACTATGCGCATCACACTCCTCAAACATCGGGGGCACCTTTGCGCCCGAGAGCAGGCTTGCAAAAGCTGGAAACAGGTACCTGAGAAAGTTGCCGTACTCGGACGTGTGGACGATTTCCAGCCGCTCCGATATGTCGTTGATCGCCTGCAGAATGGAAGCCACGGTGCTATCCTCTGCGACCAACTTGCGTGCGGCAGCCTCAAATGTCGCTGCATGTGTGTTCTGTGGGGCAGGCGGAGGGGAAGGGAGGGGGGCGGGGGCAGCCATCGGCGCCGGCGCCACGCCCATGCTAGCCTGCTGGCGTGCTGCACGCAGTGCGCGCGCCTTCGCAACGCGACTGGCCGCAGCCGCTTCACTCCGCCGCCTCTTGGCGCTTAGCGCAGATGGAGGCTTCCCCCCAGACATTCTGGGAGGTGGCCTGGCGACCGCTGCAGGCCAAAGTGCTGCTTGCGACTGGACGACATCGCCGCACATCCTCGCGCGCAACACCACAATCGAGGAATGTGTATTCATCACAAATGCCATAAAATGGGAATAAGCACCCCAAACCAAGACTGTTCCGGAACTGTCCTTGTTTAGTGACATTGTAAAAGCATCGACGAATACACGTTTCTTGATGACATCAAGTTGATGTGGGGACCCACAAACAAAGAGGGACAAACGCCCGCGTGTTGCTCTCTCTTCCTCCACAACCCCCTCAAATCAATACCGCCCAATTGTGGGCAACGTTGTGGCCTGTGGTCCCTGGGATCGTCTGTAGCGGCTACCACCACCCCGTGTGCCACGCACACCACGCTTTGGAGCTGCTCCAGCCCGACGCCGTCCGCCGGTGGTGCTTCTGCCAGCCACCCCAAACTGTGGCTGCTTCGGTTGCCGACGGTTCGTGCGCCGCGCATTCCGTCCCCTGAACCTGTTGGAGGTGCCAAAGCCGGTGCTGCGTCCTCCCTTGCGACGAGTAGCGTGCCGTTGCGACGCCGCAGCTGCGGCTGCACGCCTGCGAGCGGCGGCTCGGGCAGCAGCCTTGGACGCCACACCTGAGCGACGGGCGCGGCCCTGCCGCCGAGGGTTCACCTCTGTCTGGTGCAGACGCTTGCTATTGGTGGGTCCACGCCGACGCCGTTGCACCACTTGCTGCTGGCCACGACACAGCGACCAAGGAAGCAAACAGGCACAACACAACATGTCAAAAACGCAGGCCATGCAAGCAAACGCCAGCAAGCGAACCACACCGCCACGACGACAGTATGCAACCCACCAACAACACAGCAACGTGACCGCAACAACAACAACAACAACAACAACAACAATAACCAAACAACAACCAAACAACACAAAAAAAACACAGCACAACACATGACAAGACAAACGACACACACACACACACTCCCTGCGTGCGCGACCACCAACCCCCAACGCACCGTGCGCGCGCGGCGTGAGGCGCCGCCCAGGCGAGACCCAACTTGGTGCTGCTGCTGCTGTCGCTGCGCTCGGCCGCCGCCGCCGCGGGTTGAGAACCGGAACGACTGCCCGCTCGCCCGAGAGGCGTCCAACCCACCGTTCCGACGGCGCGTGCCCTGTCCCCGGCGTGTGGCCCACCGACCCGAGGAAGCACCACCGCCGCCGGCACCCTGTCGCCGCCGTCCCCGCGCGTTGCTGTTGTACCCGGACCGCGTGGCCGCCAGGTCGCGCCGCGCATTGTCCTTGGCGGCCTCAAACTGGCGCCGCACGTCCCGGAACTGCTGCCGCGCACCTGCCGCGGGCCCACGAGCTGCGCGTCGACCACGCCCGGCGTGCTGCTGCTGCTGTGCACGACGGGCGCGGGCGCCCCGTGCACGCCGCTCCGCCGCGTCGCTCGCGCCACGCCGCGAGCGTCGGGCCGCACCTGCACCTGGTGCGCCACGTGCAGGTGCCCCAGCAGCAGCAGAGCTGTTGTGGAGTTGGCGCCGGGCGGCGGCGGCGCGCGCCTTAGAGGCCACCAGGCGCTGCTGGTTGCGCCGACGGCGTGCCGCCTGCTTCGTCTTGCGCTCGCTCATCCAGTTGTTGATGATGGCGCCTTGGCGCTGGTTGCGCACGCGCTCGCGGGCCTGTCGTTGTTGGCGCGCACGCGCGCGCGCCTGCAACTTGCGTGAGCCGGCAGACAGGCGGCGGGTTTGTTGCCGTTGCTGCGCCGCGGTGCGTTTGTCCACCATCTGCACGCTGAACACGGTTTTGGCCGGGGCGTCCAAGCGCGTGGCGGTGCGCTTCTTGCGGAACACGAGCGTGGTGCCACCCATGCTGCTGCCGCCGGAGCGGGCAGAGCGTGCACTCATGCGCGAGCCAGGGGTCTGTCTTCTGCCGGAGGGGGGGCCGTCGTTCAGCTCCAGCTGTGCGATGCGCTGCTCCAACTCCACGAGCTTGTTCAGCGACGTGGCCACCGTTTCTCCGGCTTGCACCTCGCTGACTTCAAGGTCCAACGCCCCACGTGGTCCAGCAGTGCCATCGCCAGCCGGTTGTGAGTCGCCCACAACAATCGGGGTCTCCTCCAGCATCTTCTTCTTCTTCCGAAACACGGCGTGGCGACGCGTTTGTTCCTCCCGCTTTTGGAGGTTGTCCTTGAGCTGCTGCAGGTTCTTGATGTGGCGCTCCACCTCTGACTCCAGCTTTTCACTTTCCTTCCGCTCTTGCTCCTCGTACTGCCGAATGAAGTCATCCGTCACCTCCAGCGGCTTCATCTGCTCCTCTTCCACCACCCGCTGCATCCACGCCGCCTTCTCCGCGGACATGGGCTTGTGTGACACGCGGCGATCCTTTTGCCGCAGCCGCTTCGTGCGGATGAGTGCCGCCTTCAGGGCAGCCTCGTTCGCCAGCTTGTGCCAGTGGAGGAGCTTCATTTCCTGCTCCAGCTGCTCCACCGCGTTCAGGCGCCCCTTGTGGGGGACGCCAGAGCTGGAGGCGTTCAGGCCCTGAAGCCCCGCCGGTCCACCCCCAGGCTGCGCAGACGACGCAGCATACTTATCTAACTCCGACAACCACTGGTTGTAGTCGGTGCCCTCCGCCGAAGCCATGGTCGTGGGGGCTCAAGCACTGCTGCGACAAGCAAGGTCCCGTCACGCACCAGCAGCAGCAGCCATCTGCCAGGGAGCTACGGCTCGTGTGTTGCTGCACGCCCTTCCACACAACCACGCCCGCTGAATACCTTCCTCGGTGTGGGTGTCAACCGCAACAGGTGGTCACACACGGCTCCAGAGGGCACACACGCAGTGCAAGACAAGGCAGACGGACAACATGAACGGTCTCAGGTGGCCGTTGCGAGCGGGCGAAAACACTCAAAGTTGTCGTGACAAAGTGCTGTACTTTCAGAATGAATACACATTCTGGTGCATGTTGGCAGCACTGGATCTTGGTGTCAACTGTGACACTCGCAAGCCCGCCCAGCCACCCCCCACACCTCAGACCGGGGGGGGAGGGATGGCGTTGCCAGCTGGACGAAAGGTGGTGCCGTCACCATGCGGGTTCGAGGCATGTTCCTGCTCAAGGTTTCGGCCCCAATTCTACCGCCCGACGATGTGCACAACGTGAGTCTGTTTGGTCGCACACCGCACTGCATCCACCTCCCCCCAACCCGGTTGCCTGCTCCTGTTCCTTCTTTTTCCAGGTGCTTCCACGACATCTCAAGCCACATGCCCGACTGGGAACGCCAAACAAGTGGAACAGCGCGAGCATGGTTCAAGCATCGAGTCACAGGCGAGGTGTTGTTTGCCCGACCGCAAGAGCGTCGAAAGGTTGCACGCCCGGCTGCGGGTGTGGGAGCCGCACAGGTGATTACACTGTTGTTGTGTGCGAACGTACAGTCATCGCACAGTACAAGCAGTTGTAACACGTCTGTGTGCGACAGAAACAGAAACCTGTGACAGTGAAAGGGATTGGGCGTGCCCAGTTCCAAGACCGCGTCACGGTGTGGCGTCGTAAATCGGTGGTGCAGGATGGCGCAGCGGTGGCGGCAGCGGCGGCTGCAGTGGCTACAGTGGTGGCTTCAGTGGCATCGGCAACTGGAGCTGCAAGCGAGACCGAGGGAGATGCCACACCTCAGCCACACGGTGGGCTGGCTGTTGCCAGTGGCGTCCAAGTCAAGAGGTTGGGCGGCGGGTCCAGCAATACAGGCGGGGTTGGAAGTGGGGATGCTGAGCGGACCGCCAGCGACGCTGGTGCGGGTGGGGGTAGCGCCGCGCAGGATCAGGGTGCTGATCCATCACTCGCCGCTCAGGATGCCGTGGTGGATGCAGCTTCGAGACGCGCCGCAAGCGCCACAGCTGCGCCTGTTGCAGTAGGCGAGCAGAACAATGCTGGCCGCACTGCGAGTGCAGGCAGCACAACTAAAGTGAGCGATGGTGCGACCTATGATGGTGGTTGTACGCCGACCACCTCACATGGTCAGCCTCCTGCGAAGAACGGTGGCGACGAAGGGAGCAGCACGACAGGCAAGCGCTGTGCCGACAGTGCGCCAGGCGCTAGGGGCAGCGTTGCTGCAGACCCAGACGGGGCTCGTGTGGTGGAGGGCGCTAGTGAGCTGGTGGAAGAACAGAGTTGTTTGGCAGATGCAGGCACAAAGAGTGACGCCGCCTTCATCCCTGCCCATTCCGACGTGGCGACACACACGGCTGTGCCTGACGAAAGCGGTGTGGTCGAGCAAATCGATGCTGCGGCGGACGGTGGCGTTGGTACGAGTACTGCTGCTCCGAGTACTGCTGCTACCGATGCAAAATCGGCCAGAGCGGAGTTGGATGATTGTTCCTCGGTTGGTGGCTCAAGTGGCGAGTTCGAGTGCAAGAGGCCAGATTTGGCTGAGGGCTCCGTAGATGATGGCGCGAGTGGCGAGTTTGAGCACGTGGCAAGTGCGCGGGGTGTTGACGACAGTGGCAGTGATGTTTCCGTTGACGGCGACCACAATGAGGAGGACGACGACTCCGTCGAGTATGACGGCTTGTTCATGAACACAGAGTGCGCGGCCTCGCCATACGACGTGCCCAAGCGCAGCCTTGGGCACCGTTCCTCGCTTGTAGCCCGGCGCGACCTAGAGGTTGACATCGAGCTGCTGACGTCCTCCACGTTTCGGTGTCAGCAGGTCCGCAAACGCGCAGCATGCGTGGGTGGGTGTGTTGATTGTGTGTGTGGTCCGTGCTCATGTTGGCTGGTGTGAATGCTCCGTCGCAGTGGTTTGGACGGAATTGCATCGCCACAATGTATGTGTGTGTCACTCCATTCAGCGTGCTTGCCGTCCAGCCCCACCCAATCAAGTTGGGAGTTGGCATACTGCGTTGGGAGCGGTCACGAACCAAGCTGGTGGAAGCTGACTGCACTTGTGTACGCCATCGTTCCCTCTCCCACAGTGTTCGCTCCCGGGCCTGTCTATTGGCTTCACTTCTTTCGTTGGGTTTGTTTGTGTGTTTGTTTTTGTGTATGATTGTTGTTCTGGCTTGCAACGCACCCACAGGGTGGACTGCGGACCATGCGAGAGGGTTTGCTGATGCTCCGCTTCCAACCCGAGACCACCGAGTCCATGGTGTCCACACTTGCTGTGGCGCGTGGCTTGCGACCCACCCACGAACTGGCAGCACTCTTGCGCAAGAAGAAGCTGAGCTCGTGGAGGTCCATGTCCATGAAATCCCGGTTCGTGACGTTGACGGAAAGGGGGCTGGTGTACTACAAGAAAAAGGGCGACAAGACGCCGAAGGGGTACATTGACATCACTCCGACCACCGACGTCGAGGTGACCAATCGAAATAGGTACGCTGTGTGCGGCAATGGGGGCGCGGGCGGAGTTGCTGAACATGCTCGTCACACACATGCCCGATGGCTCAGTTTCATTGTGCGCACTGCCGCCGCCACGCACGAGTTCGTATGTCCAACGCCTGGTGTGGCGCTCATTTGGGCTCAGGTGCGTGGTTCCCGGTTCGTGAGTGTTTTCTTTTCCTTGTTTTGGGTGTGGTGTGGTGTGGTGTGGTGGTTGCTTCTCGCTCCAACAGCGGGAGGGGGCGTTGTTGGCATGGTGTTGTGGGTGTGTACTCTGGCACAGGCAATCATCGTCCACACCATATTTTTGGGAAGTGTGAAAGATATGACGCACACTCTTCGGTTCTTTTCTCCGGAAGACCGCGCGAAGTTTTGTGATTTGCTCTCGCTGGACACCTCAACAACACCCGTTGCATCCGAAGATGACAGGCAGTGGTTCTACATCGATGACTTTGATCAACCTCAAGGCCCTTTCAAGCAAGAGATCCTGTACACCTGGGTTCAAGCCGGCTATTTCCGTGAGCACACGTTGGTGAAACCAGCACCTCTGCGTGATGAGAACCCTGCGGCATATCCCATCTTCTTGCCCATTTCCACACTGTTCCCAAAAGCGGCGTCATCTTTCCGTCGCGCCCAGCCGTGGAAAAGCAAGTACTCGTCTGCGCTAATGTATCAAGTGCGTGTGGCACTTGCTTGGTGGTATGATTGATGGGCAACGCCGCCCAACGCGTGTTTTGTTTTGTTTCGTGTGTGTGTGTGTGTGTGTGCGCGCGCGTGTGCGTGTGCGTGCGTGTGTGTGCGCGTGCGTGTGTGTGTGCGTGTGTGTGTGTGTGTGTGTTTCGTTTATGTGACAGAATATCATGGAAGCAACACTGGACATGGGCTTTGACACGGCGGTATCACTGCAAACGGTGTACTTGATGAAAGAGTGCGTTCCTGGTGGTGGTGAAACTTGTGCCACCCGTCGCCTTACACCTGCTAACTTCACCCCACACCCACCCAGGCACGGTCTTCCCGCAACGATCGAGGCGTTCATGGCAGTCGTCGGTGACGGACTCGATGCCGCCAAAAGGGACTATGCAGAGTACGAATGACAGGCATGCTTCAGGTGATCAGAGTCAGGCTTAGGTGCGACGTTGTACCGGACCACCGCCCAAACAAGAAAAACACACTACTTCGTCCGTTGTTTGCGCTGTCGTAGACCTTCGACATGTGGAATGGCCCCCTTCCTCGCGCCAACACCGTCAGAGTTCTTTGATTCTTCGCTGCCCGCATCGCCATCGCCAGCATTACCAGCAGCACCTTCACCGCCTTCTTCCCCTTTGGTTTCATCGTCCATCATGACCACGTTTACACCTTGAGCAACCTGGCCCCCACCAACAACGGCAGCGAGTCAACATGATGAGCCTCAGCGCCGGTACAACAGCACCCACCCGACAGCGAGATCCCCGACACACCTGGGCCTTGCTCAGAGCCAGAAGCTGCGGACCAAACGTTGAGATCTGTGCGTCATCCGGGAACGTCTCGACTGCTTGTGCGACAGCCGCCAGGATTCCAGACTCGAACACAGACCGCCAATTATTCTTCGCACGGTGAATGGCTGCAGCCACGAGCAGCACGCCGTAACTAGCCAGCAGCTTGTGAGCGGAGAACTTTTGCATTGCTTTCGCCACTTGTTCCAAGCACTGCGACGCAACTTCCTTCTTCACTTCCAACGATGCGCTGCCCGATGCAGATTCTGCGGCGGTGAGTACCTGCGTGAACCATGACGGCGACGAAGACAAACGACAGCACCCGATAGATACGGGAGGGGGGGAGGGGGGGGTAGGAAGAGTGTCAATACGCGAACACTGTGCATTCACCCCGGTTCACGGAAGCACTTGTGTTGTTCCCACGCACCAACAATGCGAAAACAGCATGGTTCTGTACAATTTGATCGTCATCATGACGCCGCATCGCACCTGGGCACAAACGCCAACATGTGCACCGAGTGTGACAATACACAACACCCGGAAGTCCAGTCCCACCAAGGGGAGATTCTGACCCAACGTAACAGCCGCCGAGGCAACACTATACACACACACACACATACACACACACATACACACACACACGACAGCACAACGCACGAGACAGTGGTTGGACCAACGACCGCGCGCAGTCGCCGTCGATTGGGGGGCCATCCGCCACACGGCCAGCCAGTAGAGCCAAGCGCCCCACTATGCTCCCCCGTTCCAACCATCGATCCAATGCGTCCACCACCGTGGGTACAAGCGTGCCAGCCAACTGCTTCCACCGACAACCAGTGGGTGAACGAACGTGCCCACCGCACGTCCCGCAACACGCACCTTGTGTGCCTGATCCTTGCGTGCAGCGACAAGACGAAGAAGCGCCTCGACGGCAAAGGTGATAAGCTGCAAAACATCGGGCGACAACAAAAGACATGACCAGCTGACTGATTGACTGACTGACTGACTGACTGACTGACCATGTGCACATTCACGCACCACCTCGTCATCGGGAAACTCTTTCAACGCCGCCACGATGGCTTCCACACCACGTGCTTCATTTGCCTCCTTAGCATGGGACCTGTCGTCGTCTTGGCCCTTCGCAGTGAGCTGGAGCAGGGCTCTGCACGCTTGTTGCTGCAGCTCAAGGTCCTTGGGGGACCGCCACATTTGTCCCACGATCACAGCCGCACCGTCCTTGGGAGACACCTGCAGCCACGACCACACCACACACAAGCATGCACCACATCACATGACACTCGCCGCTCTGCACAACGGGGCGTGGTGGCTGGGGGTTGGTACACCGTACCTTGGGCAAGCACACCCACAACAGCGCCAACAGATGCACGGGCACAAGCACCCCACCCGTGATCAGAGCTGTCCTGAACGTCACCAGCTGCGAAAGGCCCAATGACGCTACCCCAGCAAGGCAAATGAACAAGGAGTACACAGGGTACACGCTGCTCTGTGAAACCCACATGGTCACCGCGCTGTCCTGGAAGATGAGACAGGCAACGCCGTGTTCAACCCGCCGCTGGTTTGATGTCCGTGGTGTAGTTTGACATTGCGTCTCGCCGTGCGCCCAGCTTCTGCGGCATGCAGCTGCGCAGCTCCGACTGGCGCCATGGTTTCGGTTAGCGAAAAAGATACCTTGATGCAACTGGCTGCGTGGGGTGGAGCCGTATCAGTGGTAGGCTCAGTAGCCCTGTTGGTGGCGATTCGCAGGTCCCAAACCATGCCAGGCACCAAGCCACGCCGTCGTGGCACGTACGCATACTTGGATCAGATTGTGTACGCCCCCCTCCCCCGCCTCTCACGCACGTTGCACAAGTAATCGATGCCTTTGTGGATCCCTGGCACTGACCAGACCTTGTGTGCGTTGCTTCCCAGATGGCTGTCCGTGTGTAACGTGCTGGCAGGTTTGGGTGCAGCAGTGGGATTCACACAAAGCCCCAGCGACTACCCACGTGACGGTGCCGTTGTACGTACCATCTGTTGCGTTTGGACGTTGTCACACTCACGCTTCGCACGCGGGTCATCGTCGTGCTTGGCCCCTGTTTCCCTCGCCTTCAGTGCACTGTCCAAGCGTCACTCATTCAGTTTGGACACATCGCGTCTGCTCTCTGGCAAGGATCGCTCGCGTTTGAGCTACACACGGTGAGAAGCCATGTGCCACACACGTACCACACAGTACTCTGCAGAACTTGATGCAGCCCCTGACCGCTGAACTGATTGATGGCCGTGCTTGCCGGTGTGGCGCCATCCCTCCAGATGCTCGTGCATGGCATGTCGGACACCCCTGCCAAAGCCCGCAGGCGGTCTCGGCTGTACCATGTCATTTGCTGGGGAACAGCCGGCGTTGCGTGGCTTCTTCCGCTCTCTACCAAGTTCCTTGGTCCCGCAGGTTCGTTGCTGGGTGGTGCTGCGCATCTCCCCACCGCTTTCATCCATCCCTAACGCCAACCACCCATCCGGCACCTTCCAACAAACAAAATGCTGCCTTTCCGATGCGTGCTGCGCACAGGTGCATGGTGCTGGATTGCAGTCCGAAGTGGGCAAGAATCCGAGTCATGGACGTTTCGCTTCGGCTCCTTTTACGGTATCATCGTCCTGATGGTGCTCTTCGTCGGCGTGCTGCAAGTCAAAACCGGCTGTGTCGTGCGTCGCACACTCCTGAAAGCTGCTGCCAACCAGCATGTCACCTCCCACAAGCGAAGTACGCAACAACAAGCTGCCACACGCAGAGCCAAGCAAGCTTTTTGGCGCATGATCTTGTTTGCCATCGTGTTTTTCTGTGTGTACGTCGCCCTTGGCTCCGGACATCGTTGGCGCACACGCGTCTCCACACACTCTCTCTTACTCACGCTGTTCTCCTTTGTGGCTCAGTTGGGCGCCTGCTCTTGCGGCACGTGTATGGAGCCTGGCTACCGGGACTATTCCGTGGTACGGTTGTGGCTGGTCCTTTGCCTTCGTCCCGACGTTGTGAGTGGCCTCACCGGGGCTGTTGCTGGATAACATCATCAGGGCGCTGTTCGTCATGCTAGCTTTCGTGCACAACAGTGAGGGTGTTTGGTGAGTGTCGCCAAAAGGGGTCCTGTGTTGGCCAGTGCTCTTTTGCAGTGGTTGCTCACCCTTTTCCCGCCCTATTGGATTGGATGGGTGGTCCCTCCGACGTGTGCAGGAATGTGGCGGTGTTCCTGTTCACCAACCAGCACGTGCAACAAAGTGTGTGCGCGGTGTACTGCCCGTGCTGTGCTTCGCAACGCAGTCGACAGCTCGTGCCAAACAAGTCGAGTGGCACCTCGCAGACGTCACGGTCTGCCGCCCAGCCGCGAGTTGTGGCGATGAACCCGTTGTCACTTGCGACGGTGTCATCCGCCGTCGAGGATACCTCGGTCTAGCCTTCTGCGGCTGTTGCCTGTGCTTCCACGAGTGGCACGCTTGTTT
>Ga0213833_1002513_pt1 | contig 11819 bp, 7 predicted proteins | sample SWATP21_FD_160575 | JGI IMG/M metagenome (GOLD analysis project Ga0213833, IMG submission 160575) | Coastal seawater microbial communities from Marineland, Florida, United States - SWA TP2 #1 | ecosystem: Environmental > Aquatic > Marine > Coastal | place: USA: Florida | collected 2016-08-14
AGAGTATCCGGGCCAAAAAAGCTTCTACAGTGGTATCTGCAAGTTCAGGCCGAAATTCGCGTATCAAGGGAGCTGGACGCTGAACAATAGCGATCACTTGATCGACAATGGATTCCTCGGAAAAAGGGAGATGTCCGGAAAAAAGTTCGTATAAGATCACACCAAAAGCATAGATATCCACACTTGGCGTCAACTCCTTGTGATTGAGGGCTTGCTCAGGAGACAAGTGTGTGGGTGTGCCAAGAATGATGCTTTCTTCGGTCAAACCTTTCTTTTTGGTGGGCTTCTTACCACAATCTGGCGTGGTATCTTTGTAATGGAAGTGCGAAGAAGCTTCTTTACGAGGAAAACCAGGGATGGTATCGCCGAACTGGTGTTCGTGGAGCTTGGCAATCCCAAAATCCAGTATCTTTACCAATGGGTAAGGACTTTGCGCAGGAAGCAAGAAGATATTGGATGGCTTGAGATCTCGGTGGATGAGGCCAGAACGGTGGGTGGCATCCAAACCAGAGCAGAGCTGCTCAGCAATTTGCAGGATCTCACTTTTGGGAAGTGGGCATCTCTCGATCTCGCTTTCCAGATCATTCCCTTCGAGCAACTCTTGCACCATAAAGTGGCACTCGCTTTGTTTATCGTGCCCAAAATCAAGAAGCTTGATGATATTCTGGTGTTGCAATTCATTGATAGATTGGGCCTCTTGCCGAAATCGCTCCAGCTTCTTGTGATCGTCTGAAAGCTCAGGATGGAGGATCTTAATCGCCGCACTTGTATTTCGCAAAAAAGCATGGTCAGCTTCGTACACCATGGCCATGCCACCCTGCCCCAATTTCTTGCGGAGGATCCAATTTCCCAGTTGTCGTCCAACAAAAGACTCTATTTTACGGATATTTTGCTTGTTTGGCATCTCTTCTCTCAAGAGAAAACAAATGACAAAGACTTCTGCCCAAAGCACATTTCGCAAAAGCAGAGCAATGCACATCATTGAATGAAAAAGTAAGATGGTCATATCCGGCTTTTATAGATACGCCGCCAAAAGCAATCTATCACATGCAGTGGAGGAGGTTTTCGAAACCTTTTTTTGGTATGTTTCACAAACGGCAAAAACTTATGAACAAAAACAAACCATTTGCCAGCACAAACCGTGGACATCGAAATAAAGTGATCTTGTGATTTTTTTCCACCAGGTATCAGGACAGTCCATGAAAGACACATCTATCAAGATAGTCGCCACAGCAGACACCCACATGTACCACCGTGATTTGCAAGACATCCCAGAAGGCGATCTCTTCATACACGTGGGCGATCTGTTACAGGCGGGAACACTCTCAGAGCTGGTCATTGCATCTGAATGGCTTCGAGAACTCCCTCATAAGCACAAACTTTTCATACCCGGTAATCACGACAGATGTTTTCAGGAACAACCCAATGAAGCCCGTGAGATCTTGGGCAGAGACATTGTCCTCTTAATAGATGCACCTTTCGAATGCGGTGGATTGCACTTTTGGGGCAGTCCCTGGCAACCAGCTTTCCACGATTGGGCGTTCAATCTTCCAAGAGGCAAAGAGCTGGCAGCAAAATGGGCACTGATTCCTCAGCGGACAGACATCTTGCTCACACATGGTCCACCATTCGGATTTGGAGATCGCATATCAAAAAGCCAAAGACTCGGCTGTCACGATCTCCATAATGCTGTACAAAAGGTCCAACCAACACTCCACTTGTTTGGACACATCCATCAAGATGGCGGATGTTGGGAACAGAACGGCACGACTTATGCAAATGTGACCTCGTGGGAAGGAGAACAAAAGCCTCATGTCTTCGAGGTGCAGAAGGCAGAGGAGGGAATTCGCATCATTTCAAATCATTGAGTTCAAAACGCCCTCTTCTCCTGTGTGGTTTCCCGTAATTGACTCCAGACTTTCAGCAAATGTCGTTTTCTATGGATTCTGGTTGGAATTTCCAGATGGATTGTGATACACCGATCCACCAAAGCGAAGTTTCGAAGTCCAAAAGGATAAAGTGAAGCTTCAAAAATGGAAAATTTATATAATAAAATCAAAAAGAAAGATCGAGTCATTATGAGCGAGACACAAAAAAAAGCATTGACCTTCACTGGCGTCCTCATCGTCTTCTGGGGTGTGCTTGGCAATATCTATTTGATTGGGAATGCCATCTGGCGACTGACGCCTTTGGCCATCGAGCCCATCGAAAAAAACATGCTTAGCACCTGGCACTGGATCGTCTACATCACCTGGTGCATCATGAATGCCTACATGGAGGGCTACAAAGGATTCCAAAAGTCATTCAGTCCGCAGCTCGTAGAAAGAGCGCTCTACCTGGGGCGAAATCCAACACTGGGTCGTGTCATCTTCGCACCGCTCTTTTGCATGGGACTCTTTCACGCCACCAAACGCAGGTTGATCGTGTCCTGGTGTGTCCTTCTTGGTGTCATCTCGTTGATCATACTCATCCGTATGTTGAGCCAACCGTGGCGAGGCATCATCGATGCAGGTGTGGTCATCGGTTTGGGTCTGGGTCTCCTATCCATTTTATACTGTTTGTTCAGAGGTCTTACAGGCAATCCCATCCCGGTGAGAAACTCTATTCCAGAGTTGGAACCCGCCAAAGAAGCCGAATAATCCCTCTTCCTTCTCCTTCTGTTCCATCTTCGATTCCCCACTCCACAACACATCTCGTTATCTCCTGGATGGATTTGACTACAAAAACTTTACTTTTCAGCAAAATGGAATATCCTTTGCTGGACTTTTGAAGCCACAATCACTCTGTCAAGCTATAGGTGAATTCATTGAAACACATACAAAAAATCGTCATCACTCTGGCTCTTCTGGGGCTCTTTGCAACGCCAGCCACAGCCAATAAGAGCGGATGGCAACCCACTGACCTGAACAAAAAACAACGTGCGCTCTTCTATGGAAGCAAAGAAGATGTGCTCACCAAAAAAGTGTGTGTCGGTCGCAAAACCGTTTCCATCGAATGCCGAGATCGACTCCACTATGTCCATTCCAATGAACTCCACCATTACGTTTGGTACAAGTACACCAAAAATCTCGGAGGCGGCTATGTCGGTGTGGGAAGTGATCAAAATTTCACATTCATCGCATGGGCACGCTCTCGTTTTGTCTGGCTCATGGATTACGATCCTGTAGTTGTCTGGATCAACCACATCCACAAGGCACTGGTCCTACACTCAGCCACCAGCAAAGACTACCTGGCTCTTTGGGAAACCAAGAATTTCAAAAAAGCCCGCAAGATCATCCAAAGCGCATACAAAAATCATCCCAAAGTCAGCTGGATGCTCAAGACCCACAGGAAGTACGCTCGTATGCTGCAAAAACACTTCCTGAGAAAGATCGTCAAGTACAGAAAGAAAAAGTGGATCCCCGTAGATTTCTCATGGGTACATCGAGAGAAAGATTACCAGTACATCCGCACCCTCTTTCAAAAAGGTCGTATCCGCATCATGAAAGGCGATCTGACCAAGAGCCTGACCCTCACAGGCATCGGTAAAGCCAGTCATGCACTTGGTGTCCCTGTGCGCATCGTGTACACCTCCAATGCCGAGCAATTCTGGGCTTATCCCGCTCAGTTCCAAAAAAACATGATCGGCCTGAATATGGACCAAAAATCCATTGTCCTACGCACCATCTTTTCAAAAAGCTACGGCTCCACATTGGACAGAAGCTGGGTCTACTTCATTCACGAAGGCAAGCACTTCCAAAAGTATCTGAAAAAAGGCTACAAAAACGTACGGAATTTCATTAGGTCTCGAAAATTCGTCAGTCCAGGCTTGTTCACCATTGGCAAAGTGCCAAAACATCTTCCTGCCTACATGTACAAGAAGATAAAAAAGAAAAAGTAAGCCTCCCTCACCGAATCCACCCACCCATCAATACCGAAGAAGCTCATGCGCACATCATCGTTTATCCTTCTCCTTGCTGCCTTTACACAGCTTCACTGTGACAAGGGAGTGGTCCGAGACAACCCAAATGCCATTTCTACAGCAAAGCCCTCTCCTCAAAAAAAGCGGCTTGTAATAAGAAAGAAAACAACAAAACCAAATCCCCCAAAAAAGGCACTTGCCCCTTCTCTCAGCTCTGTCCATCCATCCCGCCCAAACCCAAAAAGAGCGACCCTGGCACCCAAATCTGTTCTCAAGGCGAAAAAAAGGGAGGGTCTGGTGATCTTTGGTGCAGGTGATATCTTGATGTCACCTCACCCTACCAAAAATCCAAAGAAATACGACATGAACAAGGCTTTTGCTCATGTGACGCCCATCTTGAAAACGGGTGATATCGCATTTGGTAATCTGGAAGCCCCTACGACTTTAAGGGGCAAGCGCCACCCCACCAAAAAGTATCGTTTTCGACAACATCCCATTGTTATCGATGTCTTGAAAAAAGCTGGATTCACACTCCTGAGCCTTTCTAACAATCACATCCTGGATTACGGAATGGTAGGCGCCATCGATACCATCAAAGCCGCTCAAAAGTACAAGATCCACTATGCAGGTGTAGGCAGAAACTTCAGAGAAGCCAGAAAACCAGCGATCTTCAAAGTCAATGGGCACAAAGTCGGTTTTCTGGCCTTTACTTTGACCTATCCCAGGGACTTTTGGGCCAACAAAAAGCGAGGTGGTACAGTTGCAGGATTTCCTGGTGTCTTGAAGAAGGACATCCGAAAGCTCAAGAAGAAAGTGGATTTGGTGATCGTCTCTTTTCACTGGGGTGGAGAAGGTCGCCCCTATCCCAAGCAATACCAAAAAGACACTGGGAAGCTTGCCATCCAATACGGCGCTAAAATCGTCTTTGGCCATCACCCTCACGTGCTTGAAGGCGTGGAATTGTATCGGGGTGGTGTCATTTATTATTCGCTGGGGAATTTCTTTTTTGCGACCATGCTTCACAACAAAGCGAGCATCCTCGCGAAGGTCACCCTGGACAAAAATCTGAACATCAAAGAAGTTGCGGGCATCCCATTCAATGTGAGCCCAAAACTCACCCAATATCAACCTCGTCCAGCGGCTCCAAAATTGGCCAAACGCATTTACTACCAGATGAGACACATCAGTAAGGGCTTTGGAACACGCACCACCTGGAAAGAAAAACGGATGATATTTAAAGCACCTCGGTACAAAAAAATCAGAAGACGTAAAAAACGTAGGTAATTCAAAAAACACAGCCAAAACAGATCGATTCTGTTCTCATTCCACGTAAAATTCATCCCTCACACGCTTTCCCCACTATCAAGGCTTGCATAATATCCCCAAAAGGCTTATTCAAAAGGAATGATAGGAAGAAACTGGATTTGAATATAGGCAGTCACAAACAGCCGTTGCTAACAAAGCCTCTAAGAGGTGTATGTTCCACAGCAAATGAACCGAACCTTCTATTAGACTTGTATTCAAATCCTGATAGCCCACCAAAGACCCTATAAAGTGGCACAACGGAGCGCATCAAGATGCAAATACGCTTTTGGCTGTATCTACTACTGACTCTCTTGCTGATCCCGGCCTGTCGGAAAGAGACCCCCAAGCAAAGACAGGCCAGGAAACTCAAGGAATTGGTCAAAAAGATCACAGGTCCCTCTGAGTTACAACGCCAAAAAGCCATCCAGGCCTTCAAAAGATTGGGAAAAAAAGCTGATCCAGTCATCCCAGACCTGGTCAAAGCCATCAACGCAAAAGACCCCAAAGTCCGCCAGGCTGTTGAAAAGACTCTCGATCAGCTGAGCCGCATGACGGACAAAGTCATCTTGGAATTCCTCAAAACTGCGAAGTCAGGTTCTCTAGACGACCGTCTCACAGCCATTGGTATCTTGGGCAAGTTTGGTCGTTCTCCCAGCATCGTGGTTCCAGCCTTGCTTCAGTCTCTTGGTGACAAAGAGCCCAAAGTCCAGGCAAGCGCAAAAATCGCGCTAGACCAATTTGAAAAGCGTGGTTCACTGGCCATCCCTGCTTTGCTCAATGCACTGCAGTTCAAGAACAAAAATATCCAGACCTACGCGTCAAAAACGCTTAATAGACAAGGAAAATCATCCAGAATCGTCCTGGCATCCTTGCTAAAAGCCACGACCAACAAAAACAAAAAACAGCAAAAGCTCGTGTCCGACATCCTTTTGGATTGTTGTCTTCGCAAAGTTGTGGCAAAGCTGTGGAGCAATTTCGAAATGGAAAGAAAATTGTCACACCACGCCATGAAACTGATCCAGCAAAAACCAGGCTCTTTTGAGCAATTGCGCCAAATTGTGCGAGTGTCTCGAGACTGGCGAATCCGTCAATCCATCGTCAAACTCTTTGGAAACATGGGTTCAAAGATGGGAACTTCTGTGGTCCCAGAACTTCTACACGCTTTGAAAGACAACGACTCTCCTGTACGGGTCGCTGCCACCAACGCACTAGGGAACTATCCAGCCCACGCAGTCCAAACCGCTCCCTCTGTCATTCAGATGCTAAAAGACCCTGAAGACGATGTCCGGCAAGCTGCAGCAGCAGTCCTAAGCAAGATGGGAAATGCCCTTCCCAAGGTCACCAACCTCATCTTTAATGCAGTAAAAGATCCCACGGCGACCATCAGACGATACGCCCTGGAAGTCCTGGCAACCATCAAAAAGCTCCCAAAAGAGCGACTTTATTTGATCCTCGAAGGCCTAAAAGATCCCGATGGTGACGTACAAAAGGCCGCAGCAGACACCCTGGAAGTCAAAGCCAAGACAGACCCTGCTCTCATCGCACCTATCTTGCTCAAAGGCATCGACGACGAAGAGTACACCATCCGAAAATACTCGGTAAACCTTCTCTCCAGGCTCAAAAAGCCTCTTAATGTCATCGTACCTGCTCTTGCAAAAGCTTTGGGCTCACGTTCCTCAGGACTTCGAGAGATAGCGGCCCACGCTCTGGGTAATATCGGGAAAAAAGCTGCCACCTCACTTCCCAATCTTCTGCGCATTCTCAAAGACCCTTACGATCACGTGCGCAATGCTGGTCTCACAGCTATCAAGAAGATCAATGCTTATCCAAAGCTGACTATCCCTGCGTTGATCGAATTCTTCAATAACAAGAAAGAGAGTTCCATGCTTCGGGGTCTTGCAGCTGAAGTCATCGGAAATTACGGTCCACAAGCACATAAAGCCCTTTATCCTCTTATCTTCGCTCTACGCGATCCTTACCACTTTGTAAGAGAGTCTGCAGCCACAGCCATCGGAAAAATGGGCGCAAAAGCCAAGCCAGCCATTCTGTATCTCACATGGCTGAAAAAAGACCCTTCTGCTAGAGTCAAAAAGGCTGCAAAACAGGCCATCAAATCTATCAAACAAAGTCTGAAAGCAACTTCCCAACCGGTGAAACGCGCTCCTGCTCCTGCCCCCAAACGACGCGCGCCAGCTTCTCGTCCAGCTCAGTAAGTCTCCTTTCACCAACAGCACACCTCTGTACTTACCGCACTTTTCCTGACATCCTTTAGATAGGGAGAATGAAAATCTCCGTATCACCGAAAAGAAGTGTGATGATCATCACACTTTTGTGGCCATTTTCACCTTCCATAGCAAAAGTGTGACAACCATCACAAAAAAAGTGTGATTTCCCTGCATTCACGGGCAAGAACAACACTCCCAAAAACTTTTTCCTTATTTTTTCCAACCATACAACACACTGTTTTTACTAGAGATAAAAAAACTTCATTTTTTTGTTTCACTTTTTTTGAAAAAAACCGTAGTCCGGCCATCAAACAGAGTGAACACGCCACCCGGGGATGTGCTCTTTTTGTTCTGAGAATCATACAGTGAATATTGTTTATTTTAGGTTGGATGCGTCTATAAACACAGATAGGATGCATGATACTTGGAGATTGAAGATGTACATGTCACGACGAAAATCAACTCTAGCCATTTCTTTCGCGTTGTTTTGTTCTTTTGCACTGGTCGCAACAGGTTGTGGTGGCCTTCAAAACCTTGCAGACAAGGTAAAAAGCGGCCTGTCAAAAGACAGAGACGGTAAAGATCTTAGTGGTGGCAGAGGTGAACCTCGTCGTGGACCCCAAGGCGAAGGTCATGAGCGGGACGGTTCTCCAGAAGCCCAGGGTGAAGGCTCTGGAGGACCTGGCTCACAACCAAGTGGCGAAAGTAAACCACACCACAAAGGTGACCATCGAAAAGGTGATGGTGACAAACCACGGGGAAAAGGTGGCAAAAAAGGCAAAGATGGCAAAAAAATGCCTCCTCCTCAGGTAGATTCACAATGCATAAAAACCCAATGTGCCGAAGAAATCGACGCTTGTAATGAAGATACCACTTGTGAAAAATCTCTGGGATGTTTGATGAGCTGTAGCGGCGATAAATGCGACATGGAATGTGTCAAAGCAGCAAAAGAAAAGCTTCACTCTGTCGTAGAGTGTAGCCGCGAAGCCAGCTGTATCAAAAAGCCCGAAAGACCAGAATCACCGAACAAAACCGAAGGGAATGAGAACCCATAACCACACACAACACCTCAATGTGCCTATCCCCTCTCTGCACACATTTCACGTCACAACCACTTGCTCTCTTCGGTTTGTTCGGAATACTCTGGTATCTCTTCTATAGCTTCCATTGACAACCCATTGTCTATCCGATAATCCTTCATCAAACTCGCACAACCCATTTCATAAGATGAAGGAACAAAGATGCGTCTACAAACATTCTTTCTTGCCCTGGCACTCGGATGGTTGCTGTATACACCATCTCAAGTCGATGCCTGTATGTGGGACTACGACACCCTCAAGATGGAAAGCCAGCGTTTTCCAAGTGCTCTAGAATTGCTCACAGGCAAGTTTTTGCGGCACTCTAAGGACTTTTATCAATGGCGCATCCAGGATCGCCTGGCAAAAATCAAAAAATCACCTGATCAGCTTTCTCATTACGATGATCTCGCTGTTGCCTACGACAAAGTGGGCAAACACGAAGAAGCAATCAAGTGGATGCTCAAGAAGGAAAAGCGCAAACCAGGGTTGTACGAAACCCAGGCCAACCTGGGCACTTTTTACATCCACAATAAACAGTGGGAAAAAGGTCTGAGTTACATCAAAAAAGCCATCAAGATCAATCCCAATGCCCACTTTGGCCGAGAGATCTTTCAAGCGTATCTTGTGGAGTACCTGCTCTTTATCAAGGGCAAAAACAAAAAGCTAGAACTTCCTATGGCAAAGGCTTTTAAAGCAAAGTTCGCCAAACTCTCCCCCAAAGAAAAAAAGGCCTTTGGGTGGCTGGAGCCACATGCCAAGGATGACCATCCCTACTTCTTCAGGGTGAACTTCCTCACCTACCTGATGTCCATCAACAAAAAATGGCGTATGCATGAAAACCGCAGCCTGCCTTATTACGCATGGGATAAGCACAACAAAAAGGCCGTCAAAGGGCTCTTGGGCATGATGCGCTTTGGGAACTTTCAATCCCCTGTCTTGCTGGAAGCTTTGGGAGATCTTCTCAGTGTTGGAATCAATACAGATGCCAAATTATTGGCGGCACGAGCCTATCTACACGCTTCTTATCGTGCAAAAGCACCGAGTGCCCAAAAAGTGTATAGAAAGCGTGCAGAAGATGTGCTTTACCGTCAAACCAAAGGGAATGGAGGTGAAGATCAAATCACTTTGGCCCAGGTTGAAAAAGACTTTAAGGCAGAGCTGGCTAAAGGCAAAGCCTGGTTTGCACAAATCCAGACAGACGAAAAGAAGTGGATCGCAGACAAGGTCAATCCTGAAAAAGCATTTGATCGAAAATATTATAAAGAGCCGGTCATCCATCCAACCACGATACTGGGAATGGCACCGCGACAAATTGTGATCGCCTTGTCTTTTGTTGGACTTTTGCTGCTTCTCGTATTTAGAGGGCTCCGTTTGTCCAGGAGAAGACGCCGGGCATAATCTTTATCCCCCAACTATTATATTGCGAATCCCACCTTCGTAAAAAATCCCCAAAAAAGTCAAAAATCACTGTGATAAATTCGTTTTGCATTTCTTGTGAATCTGCCTGTAACAATTCCAGCATTCCGTCGTACAAGCGATCAGGAAAGTCAATGTGCACATGCTTTCCGCTATTGAGTTGGCATTCGGAAACTCACTTCAGCGGGAGCTTATCCGATTCCTTCGGATAAAGGGCAGATCCATCCAGAGATCTTTGCAATGGCCCGGTGCGTCCGGGCCATCTCCGTCGCTGCACATTCGGCAGAATCTGCATAACTCCCTGTCGCCCAAGAACAAGTTCGACGACATATGCAGTCGCGTATCCAAAGTCCGTAGGAGGATTGTATTGTGAGACATTCAAAAAAAAACATCAGCATCCTGTTGGTGTTAGCGGTATTCTTCGGAGGGTTGTACTTACTCTTTGGAAAACCAGGCGCATCCGGAAAAAAGCTCTCTTTTAGTACGTTCATGAAAGAGGCCAAAAGTGGAAATATCAAGGCCGTCACCATCCAGGGCCAACGGTATCAAGGCACTTTCCTCACAGGGAAGCCCTTTCACACCATCGGACCACAGGGCAGTGAAAAATTTCACCAAACCCTGCTAGGCTACAAGGTAAAGCTCCACTATAAAGCGCAAGTGCGAAGCTCTCAATGGTTACAATTCTTGATCGCTCTGTTGCCCATGCTGCTTCTTGGCGGCATCGCCTGGCTTGTCTTGAAAAAGATAAAAGGCCAAGGGTACGGTGAGCAGTACGAAACGGACTTCCAGATATTTTATCCATCTGCTCGCAATCGTGTCACATTTTCCGATGTAGCCGGCATTGACGAAGCCAAAGAAGAACTCAAAGAAGTCGTTCTCTTCTTGCAAGATCCCAGGCGATTTACACAATTGGGCGGACGTATCCCCAAAGGCGTCCTTTTGATGGGTTCGCCCGGCACAGGGAAAACCCTTTTGGCCCGAGCCATCGCAGGCGAAGCCAATGTCCCCTTCTTCAGTCTTTCAGGCTCTTCTTTTGTGGAAATGTTTGTGGGTGTAGGTGCCAAACGAGTACGAGAACTCTTCAAAAAGGCCAGCGTTCATTCTCCATGCATCATCTTTATCGATGAAATCGACGCAGTGGGCAGACGAAGAGGTTCGGGAACAGGTGGTAACCACGATGAACGCGAACAAACACTTAACCAACTCCTGGTAGAGATGGACGGTTTTGCAGAGAATCAGGGTATCCTGGTGATCGCAGCCACCAATAGATCCGATATCTTGGACCCAGCATTGTTGCGGCCAGGACGATTTGATAGACGGGTTCACGTGCCACTTCCAGATGTCAAAGGTCGGGAAAAAATCCTTCAAGTGCACACCCAAAAAGTCCCACTTCACGAAGATGTCGATCTTTCGGTCATTGCTCGAGGCACCCCTGGCTTTTCGGGTGCAGAGTTAAGCAATCTCATCAATGAAGCCACTTTGATCGCAGCACGAGCACACAGACAAGAGGTCTCACTGGCACACATCGAACAAGCCAAAGACAAGCTCACTATGGGAAGGGCCAGACGTTCTCTGTACATCACTGAGGACGAAAAGAAACGCACAGCTGGCCATGAAGCGGGTCATGCCCTGGTGGCTCGTTGCCTGGAACACTGTGACCCCATTCATAAAGTGAGCATTCTCCCGAGAGGATCGGCCTTAGGCGTGACAGCGACACTTCCAGAAAGAGATCGTCAAAACATCCATAAAGATTATCTGGAAGACACCATCGCTTTCGCCATGGGTGGTCGTGCTGCTGATGAACTCTTACACGGAGAGAAAACAGCCGGCGCCTCCGATGACATCAGGCGTGTCACACAAATGGCCCAGCGCATGGTGTGTGAGTGGGGTATG
>Ga0213833_1002514_pt1 | contig 11814 bp, 20 predicted proteins | sample SWATP21_FD_160575 | JGI IMG/M metagenome (GOLD analysis project Ga0213833, IMG submission 160575) | Coastal seawater microbial communities from Marineland, Florida, United States - SWA TP2 #1 | ecosystem: Environmental > Aquatic > Marine > Coastal | place: USA: Florida | collected 2016-08-14
CCCTGTGTGTGTGTGTGTGTGTGTGTGTGTGTGTGTGTGTTACGTGGCTACTGGTACCTCTCACCCTTCTGCCGTGTCCATGTCGTGCGTGAACAGCTAACAAACGTTGACAGCACGCAGCACGAGTTCAATTGTCCAGTCGCTACCAATTGGAGCGTGGCAGCTGGCACAGCTGCGGTGCAGTCCGACATTGTGGCGCTGCACACTGGTTATCACTACAGTGACTGCACGGCACCACCGTCGCTCAACTTTACGTTTGGCGGGTTCTTCTCAAGGCACCATTGTGCAGAGGCGCCCATTGTGCTGGTGGCAACCAAGTCGCGTGTCGGGCTGTATGAGTTCCAGGATGACAGCATGACGCTTGACATGGACAGTCAAGACACGGCCGTGTTTTATGAAGTGGCCCATGGTTGCGAGATCACGGACGCAACATTTTTCTCGCAGCAGATGCCGCCAAGATCGTACACCAACAACTCCTTGCAAGCTGTGATTCCGCCAGCGGTGGACCAGGCTTTGTGGCTCGCAGTGACTTCTCGTACGTAGTGAGAAGTGGCATTCAACAAAGCCTGTTCGGCGCCGTGACCGTCATGTGTGTAACATGGTGTGGTGATGTGTATGCGCACTCCCCCATGCGCACGGGGACAGGCTGTTTCGACGAATCGGCTGTGGTGTGGGTGGACGTGCCCGAGTTCTCTCATGTGACAGTGGCAAGTGCAACCACGCCTCGCACACAGGCCAACCCAACTGCACGCAGTGCCAAGCACGCTGCTACCTGCGGAGCCAACGCCTTCTACAACTACACATCCTCGTCTTGCGTCTCACGTGTGCATGTTGCGGCCACCAACCACTCCTTCTCCTTCACGGGCGTCCAAGTGCGGTGGCGCTCGGTTCCAGTGTCCGACCAGAAGCAGTTGCTGGATGCCAACTGCGCGCCATTCGACACGTTGTGCCTGAAGCACGCCGCTGCCAACAGCCGCAAGTCACTTGGTGGCTTGTCTTCCATCATTGTACGTACTCGGGCCTCAGTTTGTCTGTCATGTGGCAAGACCCTTGCGTTGGGGCCTCCCCGAGAAAGGAAACAAACATCTGACCACACGCACTTGCTTGGATGTCGTATGTTGGTGCGTTGGTGAACCAGGACAAGATTGAGCAGCGTGGACCCGCTTCTACGGACGGAGTGGTTCGGGAATATTACTCTGGCAACTATGGGTTGCGGTGGGCGTTGTTTGTGTCGACGTCCATCGCGACTATGGAGGTGTTTCACGCGTTGCCTGTCGTAGCGGATTGCTACAATGCTGTCGGCAAGACACTGTTGGTCCAACCAGGTGCGGTGCTGGCGATCGACGTGTGTGAACAGGTTGCCAGTTGTGGTGACCATTGTTTGTTTGTGTGTGTGTGCGCGCGCGCGCGCGCGTGTGTGTGTGTGCGTGCTTGTTCTGGCTTGCAGTCAACACGCTGGCGCTGATGGGTGCTGCCGAGACGTATTCCGTGACGACCAACGGCCAGTACGTGTTCACCATGATGTCGCGACCTCGATGGGCGTTGTTCAGCATGGAGCGCATCGTGCAAGTGTGCGCGTACTTGAAGGACCACCCCAACGACCCCTTCCTCTCTCAGTGGCGCTCAGCGTGCCACAACTCGCCCCCACCACGCTACCCTGCGGTCACAGACTTTCTTCAGATCGCGTCTGCGTGCCTGCCCGGTACATACTGCCCCTCGTTTGAGACAGAAATCGTGACGGAGGTGCCGCCAGGGCACTACTCGGACTTCCACTTCAACCTGGACCTGTGCGAGCCCGGGTACATGTGCATCGCTGGCCGGCGGCAAGAGTGCCCCATTGGGTTCATGTGCCCCGAGCCGGGGACGTCCATCCCACAGCGGTGCCCTGTCGACCCCACACTGTCCACGACGTGCTACAAGCAGGGCCTCCCCGCCCCACAACCATGCCCCAACGGCACACTGTGCGGCGCTCCCTACCTGCCACCCATCCCGGCGCCGCCAGGTACGCTGCAGACCACCGTCGGCAGTGTGGCACGCGCCGCCAACGCACGGCCGGGCGCTGCGCCCAACGCCTTCCACCCCCACAGCGTTTCGCGGGTCAACCACGTCGCCAGTGCACTGCCCGCGGGCGCCTCGTCTGCGCAGTCCATGTTCCTTGGGCAGCGGCGGACGCTACAGGCTTGCGAACGCGGCGACTACTGCAACCTCGGCATGTCAACGTCCCTCCCTGCTTCTGACATTCAGTGCCCGGCAGACTTCTTCTGTGCCAACTCGAGTGTCATGCGCCCTGTGCTGTGCAACTTTGGCGGCACCTGCAATTCCAGTGCTTGTCCCGATGCACCATACTGCCCAGCAGGTGCGTTTGCAGAGCTGTGGTGGGGATGATGGTGACGTGTAGCGTAGCAAGTTCACACTACACGTGTCCTTGCTGTGTGCGTTGTGTATTGTGTGTTGTGAGTGTGTGTGTGTGTAATATGTGTATTGTGTATTGTTTGTTGTTTGGTGTGTGTGTGTGTGTGTGCGTGTTGGCTTGTCCTTTCTCTCACGTGCCTCTTTGCGTGGATGGTGACGTGGTGCAGGGTCTGTGGATGAGCAACCGTGCCCTGCTGGCGCCTACTGTGAACGCCCCGACGAAATCAGCACGTGCTCCGCCGGGTCATACTGCCCGGCTGGCTCTGCCGTGTGGCGTTTGTGTCCGGCAGGCAAAATGTGTTCCGTGAACGGCTCCTGGCAGGTGGATTGCCCCAAGGGCTACTTTTGCCCCCAGGGCACCACCCAACCCACCAAGTGCAACTTCTTGGCGACGTGCGAGTGCACTGGCGGTTGCAAGGCGCCGGCCAACTTTGTGTCCGTGCCGTTGCTGATCTTGATCCCGCTGGTGGCGTACCTGGTGTGGAAGGGCGTCAAGTGGTACATCAAGAAGCAGTGGAAGCAGCGCGACGACGAGCTGGCTGCTGCACGCATGCGTCGGAGTGGTGCCTCCTCACGCCACAGTAACTCGCAGCGTTCCTTGCACGTCGACGAGGAAGGCATGGCTGGCGCCGGTGTTGGAGCTGGTGTTGGTGCTGCCCCGGGTGTGGCACTGGAGATGGGGTCTCCTGACATGTTACAGCAGGCGTTGATGAGCACGCCGTCATCCAGCATGACGTTCAAGGACTTCACCATTGACTTCCACTTCCAAGACCTTGGTTTGAAGCTGAAAAAGGCGCCGCACAAGGTGGTGATGAAGGGTGTCACTGGCTGCATTCGCCACGGGCGTGTCACGGCTGTCATGGGTCCAAGTGGTGCGTGTATTGTTTGTTGTTGTTGTTGTCGGCGTGTGTGCATGTGTTCGTATTTCTTCTTCTTCTTCTTTTCCTTCTTCTTCTTCGACTACTTTCTTTCCTGCAGGCTTGTGTTCCATGCGGCTCGCTTGCTCACGCCCTTCTTTCACTTGTGCGCCTTGTGTCCATGCCGTGCCGTGCATTGGTGCAAGCAGGCGCCGGCAAGTCTACTTTCCTGACGACGTTGGCGGGCAAGGCTACGTGCGTGGAGTTGGTTCCGGGGTTCAACTTCACGTGTTGGACTCATGGTGTGCGTGTTGCTTGTTGCTGTCGCTGTTGTTGCGTGTCAGGTACGGTAATCAAACTGGAGTGATCAAGATCAACGGCAATGAAGTCAGCTTGTCACAATACTCAAACTTGGTGGGGTTTGTGCCACAGGAGGACATCATGTGCGTGTGAAAGGGCCTGCATGCTTTTGCATCGCACGGCATGTTGTTGTTAACGGGCGCTTTGTATGGCTGGAATGTTCTTCAGGATGCGGGACATGACCGTGGAGGAAAACCTTCGGTATGCAATGGTCGTGTTTGTGAATTATTTGTTGTGCAGGTGCACCTGTGATACGTTGACTCACCTTATTTTCCTGTGTTGGGTTCTGTTCGTGATTGACTGGATGTCGCCTCTTGCCAGGTTCTGCGCGGAAACACGCTTGCCTCGCGAATGGTCATCGCGGAAGAAGGTGGGTGCTGTGCCCTGAATTCGCCGTGGGCCTTGCTGATGTGGCGTTTCGCTGGCTCTTGTGTCCTGCAGATGGAGTTCGTGGACGACGTGTTGGGACTCCTTGGTCTCCGAGAGATTCGCCATGTGCAAATCGGAGATGAGCGCAAGCGTGGCATCTCGGGTGGCCAGCGCAAGCGTGTCAACATCGGCATGGAGATGTGCGCAGACCCCACGGTGCTGTTCTTGGACGAACCAACGTCAGGTCTGGACTCCACCTCGTCGATGGAAGTGTGTGACGCGCTGCGCCAGATCGCCGAATTGGGGTTGTGCGTGGTCACTGTCATTCACCAGCCGCGGTACGAGATCTTTGAAGCCATGGGCGACGTGCTGTTGCTTGGCAAAGGGGGAAGGACTGTGTACTTGGGCCCAAGCAAGGCGGCACTGGGGTACTTTGAAGGTCTGGGCTTCGTGTGCCCACCCCGTGTCAACCCTGCCGACTTCTTCATGGACGTCATTGCCGGCGACTTCCCTTCCGCCTTCCGAGCTGCGCACCCCGACTTCACTCCCAAGGACCTGTTCACTGCATGGGACAGGTACCAGGCTGGGCACCCGGAGTCTCAGTACAACCCGCCTCCTGCACACCAGCCATCCCCGGCGGAGCTGAAGGCTGTCGGGCGCAAGTCTGCGACGCTTGGATGGGTCATTCAACAGTCGTTCAAGCGTGCCATGTGGCAGCACGCACGCGCCAAGGTGGCTGTCGCCATCGATTTGGCGCTGGTGTTCGTTGCCAGCGTGACGTTGGCTGCCGTGTGTACGTAGGGCTGCTGCTTGTGGCTTGCCGGTTGTGGTGCACACCAGGTGACGGTCTCATGTGTGTGTGTGGCGTGGTGTGGCGTGGCGTGGTGCGGCATGGTGTGGCATGGTGTCGGATGTGGGTGTTGTGGTGTGCAGACTGGGGCGAGGTGTTGTACAAGCCGCCGGAGCCGTCAGAGGTGTTTGCGTCGTGCCCGAGCAAAGTGGGAAAGGAGTGCCAGCTGTGCCTTTCTGTGGTGTCCGACCAGATCCTCAATCGTGGCAGCATGACCAGCATTGCCATGTCTCTCACCGCCGTCGCATCCATGATTCGAGTGTATGGAAAGGAGCGTGTGGAGTACTGGCGTGAGGCCTCTGGTCTGCCGCAGCCACTGCACACCATCGGCTACTTCATTGGCAAGGACCTGTCCATGATTCCCCACATGCTCATCGCCCCGCTGGTCTTCAATGTCGTGTACCTCAGTGTCACCACCCCGCGTGGTTCGTTTGCTACGTACTACTGGGTCCTTCTGGGGCTCTACTACACTGCCACGTCGTTTGGCTACTTGGTCAGCATCTGCGCACCGCCTTCACTGGCGCAGCTCATGGGCGTCGTCGCTGGTGAGTGTTGCATCCGGTTTTGTTGTTGTGGCTGTGGGTGCATCGTGGTGCCAGTCATGCCACACGCGAGTAACTCACACGGATGCGTTGGTGTGCTGTTGTCAGTGTTTGGGTGTGCGATGTTTGCCGGTGGCATGCCGACGTTGAAGGTGCGTTTGTCCACACATGCGGAGCGAGCTGGTCCATGCTTGGTTTGATTGGGTGCCCTCACGTGTCGACGTTTCAGATATTGTACACCAAGTTCCCTCCGTTGTGTTGGCTTCCGTATGTCAGCTACATGCGCTATGCTCTGGAAGCCATGTGTACGTCGCATTTGTTTTTCTGGTTGTGCTCTAGTGTTGCTGCTGTTGCATGTGCTTGACGTTGGCGCCTTGCTTGGTTGTGTTTGTTTTTTTGTGGTTCTGTGCGCGTGTCTCGTGCATCCAGATGTGGGAGAAGTCATCAACTACGAAGAAATTGTTGCGTTGCAAGGCGTGAACCTGGCGGAGCACTTGGAGGACACGTTTGGCTACGATTTGTATGCATACAGCCGTGATGTGGCAGTGCTGTTCTTCATTGGGTTTTTCCTTCGTGTCCTTGCGCTGGTGTTGATGTGGGCATTGGACCGAGACAAGAAGCTGTGATGTGTGTGTCATGGCGATGCGCAGAGCCGTTGACGTGCATGGACGTGTAATGGCAACGCATTTTGAGAGGTGCAAAGCAGCAAGTATTGTGAAAGAGGGCGCTTCGCGCTCATGTTGGGGTCGAAAGATGGGCTGATTCTGCTATCGAACACTGTTTTCTTCTGTTGCACAACTGTGACAACTCACTTTCCACACACCTGCATGCCACGTACACGCACACACACACCTGCCCTGCGCCTGTCGCCTCATCGCACCAGTCATCGATGCACTACACACCACCTTGTTGACCCCGCTGTTTCAACGACTCCAACGTAGCTTTGGCACTGCGCAGGCGGTCAAACATGGACACACGCCGAGACGCACCACCACGTGCACGCATTGGTCGACGACCCACAGCGGGGGCACGCATGGCATTGTGGGGTGGCGCAGAGGACGTGAGGGGATGCGGCACATCGCCACCGATGCCCACAAAGTCGTCGAACATGATGTCGTCGTCGTCGGGAGGCGGGCTAGGGGGCGGGCTGGGGGGAGGTATGAACTCGGCAGCTGGAAGGAGGGAGGTGTCATCGAACTCCTCCGATGCCAGCAAGGGAGGGGAGGGCGGAGGGACAGGCAGTGGCGACGGCGGTGGCGAGGGCACCGGGGATGGGGGTGGCTGTGGGGAAGATGAACCAGCACTGTCCGCGCCAGCGCCAGCACCAGCACCAGCACCAGCACCAGCACCAGCGGCAGCGGCAGCGGCAGCGGCAGCGCCAGCATCGACACCGCTTCCTTTGCCACCCACTTCGGTTGTTTGCTCCGCATCGGAACTTGCAGCGCGGTCCCGAGCTGTGCCGGCCTTGTCACTCGCCGTTGTCTTCTTCTTATCGATGCCAGATGCAACGCGCACCGCTGGAGGTGGTGGGGGTGCTGCAGTCTCGGTCCTGGGCGATGGTTTGGCACTGGCCTTTGTCACCGCAGGCTTTTGGTCCTGCTTCTTGCTCATCTTCTTGGACTTGGATGACGACGGTTTCTTCTTCCCACCCCCCGGCGGACCCTTTTTCTTCATCATCGCCATCAGTTGCTTGCGCACGTCTTCACGAGCTTGTGCACGGTCTTCTTTCGACGGTGTCTTGACACTGGACTTTGACTTTTTTGCTTCGCGCGAGGCTTTGCGAGCCTCTGCCTTCGCACGTTTCTCCTCTTCCGCAACGAGCTGGGGCAAAGGGGACAACACGACAAGCACGTGGAGTGGGTTCACGAACACATCAGGCCTTGGATCCGACTGGTAGCAACAGGCATACGCACACCCGCGCTGCACACCGCAACTGCGTTCGATACGTCTGCGAACCAACTCCTCCCCCTCCCTGCTTACCTTCGCTTCACAGGCCTTCATTTCCGAGAGGAAGTTGTTGATGGTCGTGAAAGTGGCCGAAACCTCTGCTTTCTTCGGCTTCTCGCCCAAAAAGCTGCATCAACGCACGAAAGGTGGGGTAAGCAACATCACAACAACCAAACGTGCCACTGCAGCGCGTATGCATGGATGAACAGCAGCCCACCACGGCACGGCACGACATGCATAACCACACAACGACAACACACACGCACGTGGCGGTGTCTGCGAACAACTTCTTCAGTTGTTCTCGTTTTGTGTTTAGACCTTCCATCTGTTCACGTGCGTCCACAAGGAAGGGTCGTAGCATGACGCCAGCATGACTATGGCAAGGGAAGGAGTAGAGTGGATGAAACGGGCAGCAACACGACCAACGGAAACAACCAACACGCAAAAACAGGTCAGCACAACACCGACCACCGCATGTACCCCCCACCACCAGCATCAGTTTACGCACTCGTCCGCTTTGGCTTCTTCCTCGACAATCTTCATGCCCTTTTCCAACTCGCGCACGTCAAGGTCCAGTAGTTGGGTGGAGCAACCCGCAGCACCTGACAAAAGCAACAATAAAGAGGCGAGAAACGCAAAGTCGTAAAGTACGTGTGATGCACGCTGACACTAGAAACACACCACCACGCCATCTCCAGGCAGCTAGCATCGTACCTGGGACACTCTTCAAATCGTCGGCTACACGCAATAGCTAAATACACACCACAAGCAAACCACAAACGTCATTTGTCTGATGGGATGACAGGAATTTGGGCATGTAATGCAACGCCCACGCACCGGCGAGTCAAGCTTCCTCAGTTTGTCCACAATGAACTGCATGAGCGAGACACTGTTTTCAAGCAAGACATACACCCACCCACCCACCCACCCACACACACAGAGTGTTAACGTCTGATAACAAATGTTTTCGCCATGAAAAAGGAGCTGGCAACGCACCCATCAAAGCCTTGCAGTTGCCCGAGCTCCCCCAGAGAAGACAGCTTGAAGCCAACTGCCGCACCCTGCGGAGACCCAACCAAATTGGCAAGAAGAATGCACACGAGTAAGAGCAATGTGGCGGTCCGCAAAGCTGTTGACATGGGTGCTCGGAGTGGTGCACGGCAAGGCGAGGGCACACTAACACACCCTGGAAGTTCCGGCGTTCAAGCTGTTGCCCACTTGAAGAATCACGTCACGAAGCAATTGGCGGAAACGGACACTGCTCCGAACCTCATTGCAAGCTGCAAGACAAGTGTCCACCTTTTCCGATACGACCACGAGCTTTTCGTCCATCCGTGCTGTTACCCAATCACAGAAATGAGAGGAGATGCGCGAAGGCATGGCTACGCGCACACCACAACCGCGGATGTCAACGTACACATGAACTTGAGGCACTCCAGCTTGCTTTGCACCCGCCCAACACCACACACAACATAGTGCACAAACTGCTCCGCGACGTCCATGTCGGCAGGATCGAGTCCCGAATCCTGCAAACGAAACGGAGCACACGTGAGGCCAGGCACGCATGCACGCATGCACGCCTGCCTGGTCGTTGCAGCATACGCGTTTGACGTACGGCCATGTTCTTGGCCGCGGTGCCATCGTAGCAATCAAGGGTGAGGAACAGTCTCACCATGTCCCTCGTCGTTTCCGTGTCACCCAAAGATGACATATCGAGGTTCTGGATGGCGTTGGCGATTGACGTCATGGGTATTCTGGACACCCGATTCAGAGCAATGTTCATGTTCTGGTGCAGCTTGCCGTCCAACACTTGGGGCTGTGCCACATGGCCAACGCACACACATGTTAGCACCTTCGTGCACAATTCACACACACTCTGTCGGCGCACGCACAAAAACACCTGCCACATGATACGCACCCGTGAAGGTTTCTTGGACGTGGCTTTTGACTTTTTGGACTTTGACTTGGGCTTTTCAATACGCGCAAAGTGCTTGGTCAAGTCTTTGAACAACTTGTCCACAGCAAAATCGCCACTACCAGGCGTCGATGACTTTGTCTCTTCTGCTTCCGTGTCATCCACCTCGAACAGTGTCCCACGTGTTTGCTTGGCTTTCTTCATGACGTCCCAAAACAAGGACTTCATCTTCGGGGCATTGGGATCCAGCTTTACCTTCTCTTTTTTCTTTGACTTCTTCTTTTTGGAGCTGGCTTTGCCCGACGCTTTGGCTTTCACAGGTTTCGCGGGCGCTTTCTTCAGCGCAAGCAGGTGAGGGCCTATACTTGCCGCAAACACCTGATCGCCACCCACCCATTCACACCCAAACAGCAACATGGGCACACGCAGCAAGGACATGTACAACGACCAGCCACAACGCCATTACGAAAACGGTACGGACTCGCGGCCAAGCAGCAGCGCCGCCAGCGCCAGCGCCAGCGCCAGCGCCAGCGCCAGCGCCAGCGCCAGCGCCAGCGCCAGCACAGCAGCACCTCAACGTACCCGGGTCATGAGCAGACCTCCACGTCGTCGACGCAAAGAAAGGGGCAAGAGGCCAAGGGAAAACACTCGGGCACATCGTTGCGCAAGCAGACGCTTGCGCACCAGCATCGGCCCAACGCAGGCAGCAAACGCTTTTGCGGAGCGGATACGTTGTCTGTGGGCTTTGCACTGCGCCATGAGGTTGCCTGTGAAGCATTGCGCACCAGCGGCGTGGCGGCTTGTGTGAGTGGATGAAGACCCACGGAACATGGCGTCGCAACTTCAAACACACGTACCAACAATGAACGACTTCAACCGCCGTCGTTGCGAGCGCACACGCCGCCCAGCTTGGATCATCAACCCCACCGTGAACACTTTGGCGCGTAGTTGTTCCCATATCTCTCGTCCTGTCAGTTTCAACACCTTCACTCGGGCTCCACCAATGGTGTGGCGCCCAACGACCTTTCCCGCTGCCACGGACGACGGCATGAGAGACGTCAACAACGACGCGAATCCAGAGGCACCTCCGCCACCAACACCTGTGCCGATGCCACCCATGCCACCCTGGGCAAGGCCACCACCAAGAGCACCCAAAGCGTTCAGGTGTACGGAGGCTGCGACACCACCCGTTGATTGTTGGGAAGGCGATGTCGCCCACATTCCACCGGTACCAACCCCGCCAGTGCCAGCGCCAGTGCCAGCGCCAGCACCAGCGCCAGCACCAGCACCAGAAGGCACCCACGCAGCGTAGCGCCCTCGGTGTTGCGTCTGTGGCGTGTGCATGGCGCCTATGCGAGCGACACCAGGCGCAACACCTCGCCCCGACGGCACCCCCGAGCCTGTTGCTTGAAACCCCGCCCCACCGGGTCCTTGTCCGTTCCCTTGACCAAATCCACCCATGCCGGTCCCTCCTCCACTACCCAAGCCAGCGCCGGTTCCCTTGCCGGTTCCCTTGCCGGACCCACCAACTCCTGGGTGGGTGAAGCCGGGCAGGTTACCTCCTCCCCCACTTCCACCATTCCCACTGCCACGCGGTCCTGATCCTGATCCTGATCCTGATCCTGATCCTGATCCTGATCCTGGTCCTGATCCAAATCCAGGTCCTGATCCAAATCCAGGTCCTGATCCAAATCCTGACCCTGGTCCAAATCCTGACCCTGACCCCGGCCCAAATCCTGATCCAGATCCACCTCCTAATCCAGACCCAGGGCCAGACTTTGAACCATGGCCGAGTCCAGTACCGCCATGTCGAGACCCCATCGTGGCGCCTAGTGCCACACCACCCCCACTTCCAACACCAACCACACCACCCTCCACCAGACCACCGCTTCCACTTCCACTTCCACTTCCGCTTCCACTCCCACTCCCACTGCCGTCACCAACATCACCCGGTCCATTCGCCCCGGTGCCATGACCACCGAAACCGTTCCTAGCCATTGACGCTGTCGCTGTCGCTGCCGCCGCCGATGCTTGCGAAGCAAGGGACAGCAGTGCCGCAGACATTTCTTGCATCATGGGGTTGTCGTTCACATCACCCATGGCAATCGAGGACGTTGAAGCAGCACCGCGTGCTGACCAAGCATCATCGCCGCCACCACCAATGCCACCACCACTAATGCCACCCCCATGGCCACGTGACTCGGGCCCGTGTGTTGCAGTGTCGTCATCCACGCCATCGTCACCAACATTGCGCAGGAACACGGCATCCACATTCGCGAGGTCTGCCAGGCGAGGTGCACCACGCAGTGCCGCACTCCCGACCTTCGAACGACCACCACCCTGACCAACGTGCTGAGACCCAGCGCCAGCGCCAGCGCGTTGTGCACGGAGAGCGGCTTGGATCAGGTTCTGCACGTACGCACCAGCGGCCCAGGATACAGCGTGCTTGGACAATCGCGATGGCAGCCCATCAGGGCCCAACGCATCAACACCTTCACCCTCCGCAGCGGGTGATGTGCCTTGCTGCTCTTGGGTCTCCTCCTGCATGGCCAACCCAACACA
>Ga0213833_1002515_pt1 | contig 11808 bp, 15 predicted proteins | sample SWATP21_FD_160575 | JGI IMG/M metagenome (GOLD analysis project Ga0213833, IMG submission 160575) | Coastal seawater microbial communities from Marineland, Florida, United States - SWA TP2 #1 | ecosystem: Environmental > Aquatic > Marine > Coastal | place: USA: Florida | collected 2016-08-14
CATCATTGTCATGTAGTGTGTGTGTGTGTGTGTGTGTGTGTGTGTGTGTGTGTGTGTGTCACAGGTGCGCCGGTCAAGGCGTGGCCATCAGCACGTTGACTACCGCACCCTCAATTTGTTGTTGTTCGGTGAGGAGTTTCATGAATCTGGCCTTTCGTCACACGCCCTGTTCAACGGCAACGCTTCTGACGAAGACTGGCAGGGGTCACCCAAGGCGCGAAAGCGTCGCCGCCGCTACCACAGCAGCGACAGCAGCGACAGCAGCGACAGCAGCGACAGCAGCGACAGCAGCGATAGCAGCGACAGCAGCGACAGCAGCGATAGCAGCGATAGCAGCGACGGAAGTGGTAGTAGCGAGCACAGCAGCAGCGACGAGTCCGACAGCGACGCAAGCAACGGCAGCGACCCTAGCAGCAAAAGCAGCAGCAACGATAGCAACGACAGCAACGACAGCGCTGCTGATCGCGATGCGTAGTAGGCATGCCGCATGTGGGGTGTGCTGAGTCACGTCAAGTTGTGAGGTTGGCCGACTGCGCGCGGAATTGCACACAACTCGTCTAGAAGGAGCTTCTTTGCCATGGACATCATTAACCGCTTGGATGTACACAACTTCGACTTCAGTAGTGCGACCGACGCACTCTGTCGTGGGGTTCTGGGTCAGAGTTTAGTGCAGTGTGAGGCCATGTTCCACAACACACAGTTGAAACCATCTTGGTGGCCACACAGCGTGCCCTGGGCTGTCCCAAATGCATGGCTGTCCCCTGGCGCTGAGTCCCCGGAAAGGGCCCAAGCGTACATTGCCTTGTGGAGAGCTGTTGCTCAAGCGCAGCTGCACAATACATGTAGGTGCCGGGCTCTGCTCGATTATTCGCTCGTGTGTGCGCGTGAACTCACACCTGTGCAGCCACACGGTCGCCAAGCCGTGGTTCGCCAGCGAAGCGCAAGCGTGAGCCATCAGGCGCAGCAGCACCAATACCAACCAAGAAACCACGCGATGCAGACGCTGGCGCTTCCGTGTTTCGGTTTCAGCACGACATATTCGCAGAGTACCCCAAGAAGTGGCTGCTTCAGCGCCTGCGATTCCTTGGACCCGCTGACCAGGCGCCGTCACAACACGAAGTTGCGCGAGTGATTGGGGTTTCGCTTCCTCAAGATCAGAACAGCAAGGTGCCTGTGCCACCAGCACACACCGCTCCGATTGCTCCCACTGCTCCGGCTGCGCCCACTGTCCCCGCTGCGCCCACTGCTCCCACTGCCCCCACTGCCCCCACTGCTCCCACTCCCCCCACCCTGGCTTTTGATTACCCTGTCGCTCCTAGTGTCAGCCTCGCTTCAGCGAATCGCAGCCTTGTTCCTACTCTACCCGATCCCTTGCCACAGTACAGACAGTTCTTGCTTTCGAAAGCATCACGCCACCGCCGCAAACTTGCTGGGTACAGCCGTGGGCCAGCGGTACGCTTTGGCTGGGTTGGTGTGAGTGGTGTGGCGGACTGTGGGCGAGGACTTCGGTAAGTGGCGTGGTTCGACAACGCTCGCTTGCACGTTTCATTTTTTCATGGCTTCCCTTTTGGATTGCAGGTTCGTCGCCAGAACGCAACGTGGGCCGGTCCAATATGAAGTGGAGCACAAGCAAAGTTGGCAAGCAGCTGCTTGTCACGACCTTCTTTGTGTTGGAACTGCTGAGAACTCGACTGTAAACTTCATCTCGTACGCGCTCGCGGTTGTTGGCGCTGCTGTGCTGTTGTTTTGCTGGCCCTGACCTGCAGGTTTACTTTTTTTTTTTTGCTAGATCCGCGGCCGGGATTCTCCCAGGAAGATGCTTGGTGGGAGTACAACGAACAGAGCGTGGGAAGCCACCTGTTTGGGCAACAACCGGAGATCTGACATGGACGGCGCGTGGTGTTGGCGGCGATGAAACAGGGGCTGGGGCACCTGGCGGCCAAGTGTCTTTCCCTGAAGGAGCTGCTCAAGCAGCTGGGAGCGCCGCAATGAAGGCCGAACCAACCCCTCAACCAACGCGACGCACAGAGTCCAGCGAGGTTTGTGATGGCCCCCGCGCAGCACAGCATGGCAAGGCGGGTGCTTCTGGTGTTGCAACCTCGGGCGGTGACACAGTGCTCACTGCTTCTCAAGGCAATGGTCCAGCCTCTGCGTCTGCATCAACCCCGCCGAAAGATTCCGAATCACTAGTTCCCTTGGTTCATGCACCTTGTGTCTGGCAAGCATTGACACGGGTCCGCAAGAACAAGGAGGCTGCGTGGTCTCCCAGTCCTGCGTCCCAGGAGGCGATGGATTGCCTTCCACGTTTTCTGTCTGGCAGAAACTTGACCGACAACCTGCCCCAGCCGCCCACGGACTTGCATCGCAATGCGGCGACTACGCAACCAGAAACTGCGACCATTGGCTCGTTTCACTCTGCCCTGGAGGCTGCGCTGGCTTATGACAGCCGTGTGAAAGAACTGAAGGGGCGACGGGCGAACCGCCCGTTGAATTTTTCCAAGGAAAAGTTTGGCACGGCGTACGAAGGCTGCTTGGTCATGCTGTAGCGAAGTACCGCGGGCACCAAACTAAGGGTATTTTGACACGTTCAAGCGTTTTTTGTTCTTTTTTCTTCTTCTTCCCACCTGCGCACCACACTATCATTTCAGTGAACGGCGAATGAAGTTGCTCTGCATTGACGCTGTCACAGCGCCGGTGCTAACGGAGGCACCCGAGCCACAGTCACAATGCGCTACGACGACAAGCCAGAGGCATGCAATTGGCTTGGGCTGACACCTGATGCCGAAGGGGCACCAGCTGTTGCAACCGCTTTCGATTCTTGTTCCGCTGCGGCACTTCCGCAACGTGCATCAAACCACCCCAGTATGTCATTGATTACCCGGGTAACGTTGGCATCGTTTTCGCCACCAGTCAAGGCATGCCACATGCCTTCGTACACGTTGAGGTGTTTGTCTGTGCTGCTGGCTGCATCAAGCAAAGCACGGCTGACCTCCAGAGACGTGACCTGGCAAGCAAACACACATGCGTCAGCTCTGTCGCGACGCAGCTGGCACCCTTGTGGCACACGCGCGTACAGTATCAGCGTTGCCATGCAGGCATAAGAACGGCACCGTGACAGTCTGTAGCTCCTTTTCGAGATTAAGTGATACGTTTAAGCACTCGCGTCCAGTAGCCAAGCGAGGCTTGGCTCGCCCAACGAGTGGGTTGGCCATGCAGTATGCAAGCTTTTCGGGGTCTCGAAACGAGCTCTCAATGACGTTCTGCCAAGTTTAATAGCTTGGTCAACGCAAATCCCACAGTACGAATCAATAACATAGCACGTACAGGAACAGGGGTGACAGCAACAGTCGGAAAGTGGTGCGACAGGGTCACCAGTGTGTTCACAACAAACTGTGGCGGCTTCATCTCGTCAGCAATCTTCACCATCGGGGCAGATAGCACAGCGCCAGAGTACATTGACGGCCTTGCACGAGCAACAAGCAGTGCGACGGCTCCACCCATGCTTTCGCCATACAGAAATCGCCGCAATCTCGGAAACTTCGCATGAAGCAGGTCAAAATACTCCGCGGTGTCAGAGACCAAGCGATTGAAATCAGGGACGTAGTTAATCAGCCCATCGGAACGACCGTGACCTGGTGCAATTCCCATGAGGTAATGTGATGATGATGAACAACAAGAAAGACACACAAGCACCGACCTTCATACTCAACCACTCCGACGACGTATCCAGCTTGGCAAAACCTGCGCATTGTGCGTCGTGGTATCCATGAGGAGTTGTCGGCAAACCTGAATCCACAACAGACATCAGCTCCGCGTATGGAGACAACACAATGCGTGCACGAGTCGTAACAGACCCGTGGCAGACACAAATCAACCCTTTGGGAGCACGAGCTGTTGGTTCGAAGGTCTGAAAGAACTGTAGCGCACCGCGAGCATTGGTCCAGTACCTGCAGAAGGCGGTGAGGAAAGGAAAGGACCGTTTGGGATTGGACACGTAGCTTCCACAAAACTCATACGCACCCTTGTGTGCGCTGCACACCTTCAGGTTCGACATCATGTTCAGGATGCTGACGAATGTACGCATGCATCAATTGTCGGCGCTGCCGGCCGGTGCGGATGTGCTTGTCAGCTCGATCGAAGGGCATGCAACAGCACCAGCATGTGCAGCCCAGGCACAGCGTCAAAACCACCACCACAACGATCAAAGCAATCTCTGCATCAGACATGATGCCACGTGCCGAGCGCAGTGCAAACTGTTCCGGCGGGCTGGCGCTCTGCTGAGAAGCAAGTCCCCGACAGTGCCCAGAGTCGAGTCTGCCGACATAAAATTCAATTTCATGTCATTTTTTGTGAAATTCGGCGGCAGGCTGCACAGCACCGCGCGTGTGCAACGGACGACTGACGTGCAGGGCTTGTTTTCCAGCTAGGCCGCCTTGCTATCCGTGTGCAGGCCAACCTTCGGTTTCTACCTTCAGGGGTGATGGAGGGAAGCTTGCCCCCACGCCCAAGCACAGCGGTGCGCTCGGCTAGTGCCCGAACACCGGCGCTGGAGCGGGTGTACCCGCTGTTGGAAAGTGGATTCGAGCGCCTGCTGAAGGCGGTGGAGAATCAGGACAGGTTACATGCCAGCCCTGACGTCGAGTTTTGTCCGCTCAGGTTCCTCGCAGAACATTTGATGCGGAACAATCCCACGCGTGGGTAGTGGTGTTGGTGATAAAACGTTTGCGTTGTGGTGGTGTGGTGTGCGCTGGAGCGGCTGCATGGAGACCCATGAGCTGGCCTGAAGTCAGTCAAGTGGGTGGGGTGTAGTAAAAACAGTAGCTGTGGATTACGTATCACGTCACTATGGGGCAAACCATTGCAGCAGGTCCTTTTCTCTCTCCTTGGACACTTTGACCCAGGCGTGCCGCGCGGCGCCGTCACCCTCAGCTGCACGAGCCTTGCAGTCCGTGTTGACTGTTGAGTCCAACAGGTGGACATGACAAGCTTCGCATTGCATACGAAACGACTCAAGCCGCGCGACAAGTGTGTTGGTGAAGCTGGCAAGGTTTCACACATGACAGTTTGGCACCAAGTCAGACGACACTCCCGAGTCCGGCGATGCAAACAGACCACCCCACACGTACCCCCACAGCTCCTGCGTCTCCGCCTTGTTTTGATTTGAAAGCGCCTGCATTCCGTTGCGCGCCAACTCATTCTCGCTTTCAAGTGCCGCGATAACACTCTCACGATCCTGAAGCAATGACTCCACAGCTTGAAACCTGGGGGGCAGGATACGTGAAGCAATGCAACCAACTCCACACCGAGCCAGCGTGGCGTGATACTCACTGTTGCAGTGCATGCAGGCGTTTGGCTGTCTCTCGCTCAAAGTCGTCAACTGCCACATCGATAGTCATCTTCACAGCCTTCGTTGCAAGTCGATCGGCCTCGCCGCACAGCTGCGCTCGGCCAGGCATGAGCTCTTCTCCTCCAGGTACAACACAACACAACACAACACACCCTCACCCACACCCACACCTACACAGCACCTCACCTCCGGGTAACGAGTTAGGAATTCCACGGCTGTGTGGGAGTCAACATCTGTGTACATGGCACCAGACGATGGGCGGGGTTGATAGGCCGAGAACTGTGCTTGGAACCTGTCGATGGAGGCGATGTCGTTCTGAAAGGCGGCGAAAGCGCACTGATCAGCGCAGAAGGGCAAGGGCACCACACGATGCACAATCGAACCTTCAACTCATCGAGGTCGTGCTGCAGTAAAGACAACTTGAACGCTTCTGCAGACCGGAGGCGTTGCAAGATGCCTTCCGCGTCGGCCTGGTCAGCAGCAGCAGCAGCAGCAGCCACACTCATCTATGAACACCCGCTGACATGACATAGCATCCCCTATCCGCATCACGCACGATCGTCTCACGCTCAATGGCTCGCTTCGAAGCCTTGACATGCTCACAGTGCAACTGAACCTTGGCCAGCTGCCAGACGAAGAGATAACAATCCCCAACGTTAGGCCACCGGCGAGCAGTGCTTCAACAAGCAAGCGACAGCGACCCATGATGCTCACCTGCTGCATCATTTGCTCACGCTTCACCATCAAGCGAGCGGTGAGAGCAGTGAGGTCACTCAGCCGCGTGCGGTACTGGTCCATGGCGGAAAGATGCCCGCCGTACATGCCCAACGCATCCCAGCCCCCTTGCGGTGGCGCCGTGGGGCCACCGAAACCCGCACTCCCAAGGGGCAGTCGTGGCACAGAGGAATGGGCTCCACCCATGCCAGGCGGTGAGGGTGCAGTAGCCGCGAGGGCAGGGGCACGGTTGTGTCGCAGGTCGTTCACAAGCCGCTCAAACTCACCACGCTCGATGGAGCCGGACCGGTTGCGGTCGTACATCTCAAACAAGCGGCCCGCTGTGAACGAGGAAGGCCCAACTGGATGGCCACGCGGTGCAAAGCTCGACGACCAAGGCGGTGTGTAGTGGACCGGGGCAGGGCGAGGTGCCCATGGGTAGTTGGCCGGCGCTCCGTGTCCACTGCCGCGCAGGAAATCTCCCACGAAGCGCTCGAACTGTGTTCGGTCCAGGCGCCCAGCGCCCGTTGTGTCGTACCTGAAAAACCCCTCGCCGCCATCAAAGACCCCATCAGCAACGTCTGTTTGAAGCTCTCGCAGCAACAAGCACGCAGAGCTGGGACGCCGCACACACGCTGCGCACCTCTGGAACAGCCGGCCAGCATCAAACGAAGTGCGTGGTGACGGGTCCGTCCCAGGAGCCGATCCAGGACCACCCATTCCCATACCCGGGGCTGTTGCTTGCAGCCCCATGTCTTTGCACAGGCGCTGAAACTCTGTTTTGTCCAGGAATCCGTTCCTGTTGTGGTCGTACCGTTCGAACAATTGTCCTGCGTCGAACTCTACCGTGGTCCTATGCACTGCAGGGTCCGTGCCAGCGCCAGCACCAACACCAGCACCAGCACCGGCACCTGATCGAGACCCTGACGGCGATGCGGACGGCACACTTGTCCGGGCAGACGCAACACTGCGCACAAGCACCCAACCGTGACTACGTGTGAGCGAAAAATGCAACCACGCGTACGGTACCTCTTCGCGTCAGATGTTTTTGCCTTCTTTGGAGTAGCAGGCCCATCCTTGTCCTTCTTCTTCTTCTTGTCCTTGCTGCTCTTCTTCTTATCCTCTGCAAGCAACAGCAAACACAGCAGCGTGACATGGCAGCGGCAGCAAAACGGGCTCGGCACGTACTCGGCATGATCACTGCACAACGTCTTTACACGCGGGGCCTCCGCTGGAATCCACAAGAATACGTCTCGCCTCACGCTTTCCACAGCGTGGCTTGCGAATTGGGATAGCAACCAGCTGTGGCAGGGTCCGTCACGAGCCGCGACGTTGTGTGCCTCGCCGCGCAACTTTGAACATTGCAAGTCGACTGTCAATCATAGCACAAATAAATGTCAATTTGGTTATCGATGCCGGCCCAACTTCGAACTTGGTGTGTGACCGTACCGTCAGAACGGACTTGCTAGGTGTGCCCACAGCTGAGTTGTTTCTCCGACAGCGCCTGCCGCCATGTCTCTTCGTGAATGTTCTGCCTCATGTGGCAAGAAGGAGGAGAGCGAGTTTGAGTTCCAGAACTGCTCTGGGTGCAAGCAGACATGCTACTGCAGCCGCGAGTGCCAGAAGGCACACTGGGTTGCCGGCCACAAGCGCGAGTGCAAGCGTCTCAAGGCGGTAGGTTGGTGGGGCATGCATCGCTGTGTGCTTACAACATACACAGTGAATGTGACGACATGCCATGCCGTGCGTGACCGTGTTGGCGGTCCTTGTTCCTTGCTGTTGTGGTGCAGGCGGCGGCCAAGTCAAAGGTCGAAGGCGCTTTGGAGGGTCTCGCGCGAGAGGTATGCTTGCGTGTGCACCTCGCATGTCTTTCTTTTGTGCCGTTGCCATTCGTGGCTACCAGTACACAGCTGAATTGTGTGTTTCTCTTCTGCCTTGTGATGCAGATGAACGAACTGCACGCCGAGTCGATGGGGGTGCAGAAGCAGCTGATAGAGGTGCGTGTGTTCGTTTTCGAGACGTCAGCACGAGCGTGCTGACTCGCGTCGTGTTCGTTCCAAAGGTTGTTCAAAAAATGAAGCGCAACAGCAACGACCATAAGACCCGCGAAGTTGTGCTTGAAGAATTGACAGCACTTCCGGAGAACACGCCCACATACCTGAGTGTGGGTACGTTCGGACTCCGCAGTTGGTGTGTGTGCGTCGGTGGCGTTCGACCCCTCCCTCACCGACAGCTCTGCAGGCAAGATGTACTTGCGCGCTCCCAAGACAGTTGCAACTGCCACAGTGAAGAAGGAAGAAGCCATCTCTGTCGCACAAGATGCAACTCTGAAGGTTTGTTCTTGTCCCCGCGTGTTTTGCGCGTTTGCTGGTCCCCACCAATACCTTGCTGTGGCACGAATGTTGTTGGCAGAAAAAGAAGAAGTATCTTGAGGCGAAGCTTCTTGCCAACGCCAAGGCGCAGCAAGAGATTGAAAAGCAGTTTGCGAAGGCAGGATACGTTGCACGACGACGATAGACGTGGATGTGTTCGCGCGGGAGTAACAAACGTGCACAGAACCCACTTTGTTCACGCTCTCGAAAAGTGATTCAATCACAATTCCTTCTCTGCAGCTGCAACTGTAGCCATGATTTGATCCAACAGTGTGGTGTCCTCTTCCAACGCCTGGCGGACGAGATCGCTTCGACATTGTACTTTCTTCTTCTTCTTCTTCTTCTTCTTACGCTTCTTCTTTCTCTTCTCTGGGACCTCGGCTGCGCTGCCGTGTGGACCGACCAGCGTGGCGGGAGCGGGAAGATGCTCCATGGGACCGGGCACGACTGCACCGTCCGGTTCGGTTGTTGTTGAAGAAGCAACCACAGATAAGCCAACCGCAGGAGGAGCCTGTGGCAGCACGGTGCCAGCCGCTCCGCCGGACGCCAGGGCTGTAGCAGGAGGACGGTTGCGCGTTTCAGCGCTGGTGGAAAGCTGGGCATCGACATCAATGGCCTCAAACGAGGGGCTGGGGTGACCAGCACGTTTGCGCGGCGGCGAAGATCGCCGTTGATGGCGGTGGACCGACGGTGAACGGCGAGTTGCGTGTGACGTCCTCACTGACGGAGCACGGCGGCGGCTTGAGGAGGCAGGAGTGAAGAGGGTGTGCGGCTGTTGTCGTGGCGGCGAAGGAACGCTGTGAGGCTGAACCAACGCCACGAAGGACGTTGACGGGTTGTTGAACGCTTCAACCCTTGCGGCGTCACCAGTGCCAATGGATGTGGAGGCCACAGCGCGGGTGGCTACTGGCCGACTGCGAACTGGCGCGGTGGTGGCAGTCCTGGAGGCGTCTGACGCGACATTGAGCAACGGTAGCTCGCCAGGACGAAGTACCTCTTGAGACTCGTCACGTGTGGCCGCCATGGTGCCAACCCCAACATCAACACCAACACCAGTGGCACCAAAATCCCCGTTGGCACTGTTTGGGGCATCCAAATTGGCACAAGCTGCCGAAGCACCAAACGAAGCGCCGGGGGAACCACCCTCGTCGACAGCGGGCGCCAAGGCTGTGGCAGGTGATGTCGAGGATGGTATCGTCATTGGTTCAACAGTGGCAACTTCGTCCTCGGCTCTGGAGGCAAGCGTATTTGTGGGAAAAAATGAAGGTGGGGGTGCCATGTCCAGGTAACTTGGCAAGCAGGTTGGACGGTGGTTGTCGTACTGTGGGGCACTTCGTAGTTGCGTTACGCTTCTGCGGACAGCATTGGCTGCACGTATGCCAAGCTTGCAAGCAAGAGCACGCCGCATGTCGCTGTCGTCTTGGCCACCGAGTCGGGACCACGCTTGAATGTGCTCAGAGCTGGCCTGTTGCACAGCTTCGAGTGAAAGGGCGGCCACCTCCTCGTGCAACTTCGCTTCCTCCGCGGCTGAGAGCCCTTTCATATCTTCCTCCACACAAGCGGCACTAAACGCACCAACGGTACCCCCAAGCGCTTCCAGACGAGCTGCGTGGGCAACCCCTATCAGTGAAGGGCGGAATCGTGTGACAGCAACACACAAACAGCCCCGGCGAACCAACTCTCCGAACACTGGTGTGGCATCGCATACGGCGACGGGCCGCTTTCCAGGAGAAGACTCCTGCTGGGCGGAGCTGGGCACATTCAACCCCACGCTTTCTTGGAGGCACTCAAGTCGCTTCTGAATGCTATTCAGATCCGACGGGGTCATCCGGACAGGCACAACGGGCTGTTCTTCCGGCTGCGTCGCGCACAAATACAGCAGCGCGTAGATGCACCCCACAAACTCGAAAGCGCAGGTAGACAATAGCAATCGCTCTGTCACACATTCTTGCAGGCAGTGGCAAAACTGCGACACGGAAAGCCTCTCAGGTCGGGTCTGCGGACAAGAGACGGGGAAAACGTCAGACTGCCACTTGGCGTTGGGGGGAACGGCGTCCAGGTGCGCGTGTGCCCTCGCTTACCAGGTGAACGGCACCAAACGTTACAAAATCTGAAGGCGAGCCTTCATTCAGAGCGCTGCCGTCGTCCCATCTCCCGCCGAACACCGCCCATACACGGTGGAACGCTTGGAGGCGCAGGCTGCCCGACGCCTTGAACGCCTGCAACAACGCGCTCAAGTCCTGGCGAAAAGCGTCCTGGACGCCACGCCACAGTAGCTCACTCTGCTTGAAGGTATCTGAAGCCATTCGTCCCACCCAATCGTCACCCCGGCCAGCTTCGCCTCATCGTCTGCTGCGTGTGGGGTGGTCAAGTCCGACACGGCGGCCGCGGCAGCAATCTCGTCCAAAAGGCATGCCACAGGCTGCGTCATGTCACTATTATTTGCCATAAAATTATGACATGTGAACTTCCAGCGAACCCGCGGACAACCTTGTGTGTGACCTTGCGGGGGTTTTTGGTTGCGGGTTGTTTTACACCGTTTCTTTGTGCCCCCACTGACACTTCCCTCCCCCCTCTTGTAGTTGGGCAGGTTAACGTCCGCATTCATCATGACGACTGCAGAAACAATCGACACGCGGTCTCACCGCAAGCAAAAGGTGGTTGTGAAGCGTGAGAAATCATCCTGCAGTGTCGTCTTCTGGGGAGTTTTCGGCGCGGTCATCGTGTTGGCGTTCACCCGCGCCTTCACAACGGGGAACCCCGAGCAGCACGTTGAACGGCTTTGGAAGATCATGCGCAACGGCATGGTTCGTACTGTTGCAGCAAGTTCCAGTCAAGTGGTGTGACTGACCCACGGCGCCGCGTGCTTTGTGCCCCCACAGGAAGGACATGAAGACGTCACCCAGTTTGACCACCTCTTTGACGACGTTCATAGCAATGAAGAGCACAATGGAGATGATGCTCAGGTTGCTAACTCCTTTTACAACTTGGCAAGCGACTTCTACGAATACGGGTAAGGGAGCGGCGAGTTGGTGCGGTCGTCACACGGGTGCTCGTGCTGACTGGACTTGCACAGCTGGGGCGACTGCTTCCACTTTGGCTACCGCCACCGGAGTGAGGGCCACATCATGGCCATCCGCAACGCACAGGAGCGCCTTGCGAATCTGTTGCAAGTTGGCGACATGGACCGTGTGGCTGACTTCGGCTGCGGTGTGGGTGGACCCCTGCGCGGTTTGGTGCGCCGCACTGGCGCAAATGTCACTGGCATCACCATCAATGCCCACCAGGTATGTTCCGTCCCGTTTTTGTGTATGTCGCATGGCTTTTTCAATGGAGTTTGTATGGTGTGGAGTTGGTTGAGAGAGAGGGGGGGGG
>Ga0213833_1002516_pt1 | contig 11806 bp, 19 predicted proteins | sample SWATP21_FD_160575 | JGI IMG/M metagenome (GOLD analysis project Ga0213833, IMG submission 160575) | Coastal seawater microbial communities from Marineland, Florida, United States - SWA TP2 #1 | ecosystem: Environmental > Aquatic > Marine > Coastal | place: USA: Florida | collected 2016-08-14
GTTGTGGCTTTTGTGGTTCAGGTGGGACATATATACATGCTTGTACACATGCGAACGCAAGTTCTTTGTTTTCCATTCTGAACGCACGCATACTTACAGTGAGCCTCACACCATCCGGGACGAAACGAGCGAACGACGAAGCTTGCAACACAGTTCAGCACTTCTTGAGCAGCAGCTGCGTGGTACACATCACCGCCGCAGGCGCACCAGTGTGGCAAACAGCTTCCGCCAAGGCTTGGGACTTCCCCACACGTCATGCACGTCGCTTTGGGATGCCTGTTGGCCGGACGGTGTGTCGTCGGTGGGAGGTTGCCACACAACACGCAGTGCGTGACCTCTGTCTTCCAGCTCCCGTTTCACTATTTTCACCAGGGAGGCCACTGGTGAGGGTGATGGTGTGGCGACGACGACAACCATCAGCGTAAACTTCAGTTCCCGAGCGTGGTGCTGCAGCGTGTGTGTCCACGTCCCCGCGCCTTCCAACAAACACTCAGCATAGCGGACAAGGGGGAGGCAGTGTGCTGCAGCCTGACACGCATGTCGCAGCGCCCTGTGTGGACGACATGCTACCGACGGCGTGTTGCCCACCGGGGAGGCCTTGCGAACATCCCCTGCGGCATGGAGCAACGGAGAACATAGCATAACAAGCAGACACATCAGCCAAGGTCGTGTGACACGGAGTGTGATGTCGACAGTGTCGACTCGACACCCGTTCGCCACACCCGTGCCCACACGACACGAACACGTGTGAAGAAACAGTACGTGGGGCCGCTGCGGGTCTTGAAGCAACTGTTGGAAGCGTCGGATGGCATGTAACACCTCTACGTCCTTGGCGTTCGCATGAGAAGAATGAATTTGTGACTCTTCGTGCACAGCAAGGATGGGGTCCTCGTGAAGCCAGGACAAGCCGAGGCTGTCGGTACATCAAGGGGGAGGTGCGCACACAAACGGTTCACACACACATGCACAAGGCAACACGAGCTGTGTGCATTTGCACTCACGTGGTGTGTCGAACGCAGCCTCGTGAACATTGTGGCGCCTCAAAGTACTCGAGAAGGGTCGTATCGAGCAGATTGGAAAAGTTGGCAGCAACAATTCCACTGCATGCACCACCGGTCACCGCAACCAGCTTAATCACGTTGCTTCCGCTCGCTAAACGTACCTAATGGTTGACAAAGCCGTCGAAGGCTCATGAAATAATGTCCAATCAAAGGGGTACCTGTCGAGTGCACAACACATGGATGAACATGAAGCGGGGCTGTGGGCTTTCCACCTTGACACCCACCGATGGCGACGCCGCTGAAAGAACTTCATGTAGTACGCTGTTGCAGACAGCCGCCAACGTGCGCGTCACAACAGCAATGGAATACCCACACTCAGGCCAGACACACGTGGAAAGCGCCAGCACACCCACCAGGCAAGCATGAGGGTCCGAGAGACACAAGGTGGTCATAGAAAACCACGCGGTCGGGATTGTACACAGGCAAGGCGTCCAACATCACGCCGTGGCGTGTCGACCGCGATTCATGGCGCTCTACATCATTCCAATGAAGGCACGCCCACCACACAATGGCAAGTGCGAGGGGCACCAGCAGAGCGTGGACACGCGTGCGCATGAGACGCCTGCTGTGTCTAAATCACACGCCCGCAGATACTTCGTGACTATTTCTAAATATTGTCCAGATCCAACTGACCGCCGATCGACTCTCTACCTCCGTGAACATGCGCCTGGTCCAGTTTGTGCTTGCCAGTGACGCCCCTGCTGGGAACAAGGGCGTTGTGCGAGTTGGTGTGGAGCTGCCCGTAGCTGCTGGTAACGGGTCCGATGTTGACGCAGGCGCAGGCGCAGGCGCAGGCGCAGGCGCGAATGGTGGTGGTGTTGAGTCAAGGAGTGCGGGCAAGGTCCTGGACCTGACCGCGGCGTTCCGCATGGAGGGTGCCGCCGACGGCGTTCCAGACCTGTTGAGTGCCGGGATGAAGGGTTTGCTCGCGGGTGGGGCTGCAGCCATGGCCGCGGTGCGCAAGGCTATGGTGGCCGCGCGACGTTCGAGCGCCTGTGTGTTGGATCGGTCCGACATCGTGCTCAAGGCACCTATCTATGACTCTGAGAAAGTATTGTGTGTGGGTATGAACTATGTGGATCATTGTACAGGTATGGTGTGTTCGCGGGGGCTAGCATGCAGCCGTTGTGGGGAGTTCACGTGCCTTTGCGTTGCCCTCAACCACAGAGCAAGGCTTTCCGATCCCGAAAGTGCCCATCATCTTCAACAAGTTTGCGTCTTGCATTGTGGGTGACGGTGACAACATTGTCATGCCCGACAGCACATCGAAGTTGGACTTCGAGGTGGAGCTTGTGATCGTTGTTGGCAAGGTAACCCGGTGCTGATGCGGCGCGCTGTCTTGCTGCTGGCAATCTGAGATAGTGACTTTCGGGCCTCTGTGGCTGTGTTTTCGCCCAACCAACGAAACGGGATCAGACTGCGAAGCGAGTACCACGGGAGCGAGCGATGGAGTATGTGGCTGGTTACACTGTGGCGCATGATGTCTCGGCGAGGGACTGGCAGCTCGAGAGAAACGGAGGCCAGTGGTTGCTGGGGAAGTCGTTCGACACATTTGGGCCGCTTGGTCCAGCAATAGTCACTCCTGATGAACTTGGGGATGCGCACAAGCTGGGCATTCGATGCCTACTGAACGGCAAGCGTGTTCAAGACTCCAACACGGACCAGCTCATTTTCAAGACAGCATACCTGATCGAGTTCATATCTCGATCCATGACACTGCAACCAGGAGACCTCATCTTGACTGGCACACCTCCTGGAGTTGGGTGCTTCCGCACGCCTCCATTGTGGTTGAAACCTGGTGATGTGGTCACCTGTGAAATTGATGGCATTGGCGCGATCACCAACACCATTGTTGCTGAGGAGCCCACAGCTTCGCCTTGATGAAGAGCATGGCTGCAACATGTACATGTATGGTGACTGGGCTCACAATAACAGCTCTGGTAGACGTTGTGCTCAAGAAACAGTGCTCGCCGTGGACGCGCCATTTCGTTATCACTTTTGTAAAGATCATGCTGCGGCGCGACACACTGCGTGTTGTGTTGTTGACACAGCCAAACATCCCGTGAAAGAAGTATGATTCACAGCGGCAGATGCGCTTCGGTGGCCCGCCATGGCTTTCAAATTGTGGTGTATACGACTGTGTGCACCCTTGCCTGCATGCATGTGGTCTCCATGCTCGTAGGGTACCCAACCCCGCCCGGCAGTGTGTGCATCTTTTCACAAACCGATCCGGAGTCGGGCAAGCCAGTGTTCGTTCCGTTTGTTGAGAGCGACCCTTTAGCAGGGGCCCATGCCGTGTACCACGTTTCAAACGTGCTTGAGCGCACGCGATCGAACTTTCAGGTTGGTTGGTGCCTGCTGCAGCAGCTGTCAGCGTGTCGGTCGGTACTGACGATGGCGGTGGTGTCTCTCTTCTCGCGCACAGAGTGGCGAGGTGTTCGAGACCCCGTTTTTTGGTCGTGTGTTGCTCCTAGATGATGAAATCATGATCACAGAACGGGATGAGGCCCATTACCACGAGATGCTTGCCCATGTGCCGCTCGCGTACCTACCTGACGCCCGTCGTGTGCTCATCATTGGTGGCGGTGACGGTGGGACACTTACCCAGGTTCTGAAGCACCCCGTGCGTCGTGCTATTGAGTTGGATCGAGTCGATGCTTCATATGAGCTGCATCCACGCACGACCAGCTGCATGTGCTTGTATGCGGCGTATGTGTGCTTGACACGGCGTTGCTGTATGCTGCCCCTGCCGCAGAACATCCAGCACGTGACGATGGTGGAAATCGACTCCATGGTGGTGAGGTTGAGCAAGCAGTACTTCCCCAATGTTGCAAAGGGCTACGAGTTCGTTCATTTGGTGGCAATCCTGTGGCCAATATGTGGTGTGGCGTTGACAACGACGTGTTGACGGTATGCGCCAGTGATCCTCGTGTGAACTTGTTGTTCATGGACGGCGGCGCGTGGGTGGCTGATGCTGTGGAGCAAGGTGCGCAGCAACATGATGCAAGCGATGCAGTTTGTGGTAGCTGACTACTGTTGCGTTGCTGGTGTATCCGTGGTGCGTGCCCACTGGTTCAAGGTGGCACTGAGTTCAATTTGGTGCTTCTGGACACCACTGATTTTGGCAACGCTGCCACTTTGTTTCGATCCAGCTTCTACGCGGACTTGAAAAAGCTCCTCGCGCCGGGTGGTGCAATTGCCTTCAACGTGGACTCCCCTTCTTGGTCGTTGCACGTGTTGCAGATGGTGGCACTGCAGTTCCGTGACCTGTACCAGCACGCTGCGTTCTTCCAAACGTGGCAGCCCACGTACGGCTCGGGGCACTATTCCTTCCTCATGGCGTCCGACACCATTGATCCCCTGGCAACACGCGTGAGTAGACCTCCCGGCTTCGGTGTCCCAGCTGTGTGCAGCGTCCTGTGATCACTCAGCGTTTGTGTGCTGCTGTGCCATGCAGATTGACTGGGACGCCTTCCATCAGAAACAGGCACGTGTCAGGCAGGCGTCATGCGTGCGTGTGGAGTGCGCGTGTCTGACGACGGTGTCGGTCTTGCGCGCAGATTCCGGATCTGAAGTACTACAACCGCGGCGTCCACGTTGGAGCTTTCATGTTGCCAACATTCGTTGAGAATGCCCTTCCGTGGCGACAAAGTAACACGCTGGACAACTTTGTCGAGCCCAGCACAAGCACAAGCACAAGCTGAAACGACTGCCAGCGGTTGCGGAAGCAGCTCTTGTCACAAGATGCAGACAACGCACGAGCAAGAGGAGTGGTGTGGTCATTTGCGGTTGCGGCAACCGGTGCTGCACTTGCAGGATGCGCTAGAAGCAGTGGGTGGTGGGTGTGATGTGCGAAAATAGCATTGTGGCTCGAACAACCTCCAGCAGAGGTCACTGCATGTTACGCGGCGATTCAGGATCTCTGACAAACGCAATACCCTACAAACGCAGGGTCAAAGCAGCAAGCAAAGAAGCAAAATCAACCACAGTGCAAAGTTGAAGCGCTGCACTGTTCCCCCTTGCTCAAGTCCATGATGTCAACAAAACGACACGACAGGAATTTACTCCTCGGCGCCATCACCGACGTGGTAGGTCAGGTGGCACTTGCCGCAGTAGTAGCGGTTGAAGTGGTTGGCCATGAACACGCCAGCACCGCAGTCCTGGTGGGAGCACTCCTTACGGAGGCGGGTCACCTTGCCGTTCTCATCGACCTGGTAGTAGCGCAGCACAGCCAGCTTCACGGTCTTGTGCTTGTGCTTGGTCTTCTTGGGGGTGGTGTAGTTCTTCTTCTTGCGCTTCTTGCCACCGCCGCACACATCGAGGTGGACCTCGTAGGTGCAGCCCTCAGTGACCTCAGTCACGGACACACCGCCGCACACGAGGCGCTGCAGAGCCGCAGGAACGGCCTCAACCTCAGCGACCTGAGCCTTGACAACCTCGGCGTCGCCACTGGCCACGTTCAGGGCCAGAGTCCTGCCGGACAAAGTCTTCACGAAGATCTGCATGTTGCTGGCAAGTTGGCAACTGCTTCGTCCCTTGTGATGACTGCGAGGTGATGAAGGAAGGAGGAATGCACACGCACAGCTGGTTGGCAATCGCGCGTTGTTGGCACACCAAAATCGAGCACCACTTTAGCGAAATTGTGTGGCGGAGTTTATGTCAGTATTGTTATGTCAATGTTTTTGTTATTTTCGTTACTTGTCGGCCGCAGGAAGAGTTGCAAAGTGCGATCGAGCGGTGCTGAGGTTGTGGTGTCCGTGGTTGCCAGCTCGGGAAGTGTCCGCGCACACACGTCATACACACTGGGTGTGTCGTAAGAATGCTTCGTTTGTGCTCTGTGGCCAAGGTGGCCCGTTCCACCACAGCTGGCGTACGTGCCTCGGGCCTGCTCCAGCACCGAGGTGTGCGCGTGTGGTCGGCAGTGCAGCAGCAGCAGCAGGCGTTCATTGAGGGCCAGCACAAGGCACGGCCCAGTCGCCTGTCAGAGGCACTGAAAGCATGGGTATCCGATGAACAGGGCATCGAGCCTGTTCGTGCGAAGGCGGTGGTTACAGTGCATTGCTCCTTCAACAACACCATTGTCACCGGCAGCAAGCTCAATGGCGATGTCATCACGACGCGGTCCGGTGGCACGGAAGGCTTCAGGAAGTCCCAGCGTTCCACATCACAAGCTGCATATGCCGCAGGCAATGCTGTGGGCGAGGCAATGCACCAACAAGGGTGCGTGCGGCCGAGCACAGCTGCACGTTTGTCTGTGTCGCTGACTGTTGCGCATGCTGTGATTGCCTGATGCAGATTCAAGTCCGCAAAGGTTCACATCAAGGGCCCCACCCGCAACCGCCAGTCCGCATTGCGAGGGGTAGTAGACGCCCAAGTGCAAATTAGTGAGATCAAGGACATCACGCCGCTGCCGTTCAATGGCTGCCGCCCACCCAAGGCACGCCGACGCTAGGCAGTGCCGAGTCGACACCCCTGTGCCTGCCTGCCTGCCTGCCGGGCTGTCCTTCACTGCGCATCTGTGTTTGTTGTTTTTGTTTCGCACACGCTCTTTGTGTGCATTTCGACGCCCGGAGGGTGCTTCATGAGGAGCCTTTCTGTTTGAGGCGGTTGGGATTGTGCGGTGAATGAACGAACGGATTGGCTTGTTTGTCTCTTTGCTTTGATTACCAGCGATTGAACCGCCACGTCGCCCCCACCACAAGCGCCATGCACTTCCCGCTATGGTTCATGCTGCGTGCGGCGCTACGGGTATGGTGGCCCGCACTCACAGCATGAGCAGCAAGACAGTAGACCGCAACAGCACGGGTATCGTTTCGGCAGGCGAGCCCGAGGGACTCCCTTTTTTATTTTGTTCCTGTGGTCCGCCCCGAAACGCGTGGTGAGACAAGTGGTGAGACAAGCAGCGCGTGGCCATGTGCATCATGCGACGAGTGCAGTACACACCAGGCAAAGAAGTTCCAGAGTTCGTGATGAAAATCTGCCACGCTGCTCCTGCCCTCAAACAGGGACATCTCGAACTTTGCGAGTGCCAACCGGAACCTTTCGTTGGGGTGAATGATGGGACGAACGTACTTGACCTGACACAGCACACGCCGGTCATCCACCATCCTCCCGTGCAGCCAATCTTCGCACACACACACAGCCCACGCACCCGCTCCCAGGCAACTCGCAGCGGCATGTGGCATCGCTTCAGCAAGTAGGCCAGCACAATCACGGCAGCACGTGACACACCTGTGCACACGAAAGCAGAGTGAGGGGGGTGAACGTCGCTGTGCATGCCACGGTTGGGTTCGTGCATGCACACACAAACAACCGGGCCGTACCAGCAACACAGTGCACAAAACAGACGCCACCGTTGTTGCGGGCGTCGTCAATGAACTTGATTGCCGAGCTGAAGTGCTTGGCAGGGTCCTGGTCTGGGCTGTCAACCATGGCGATCTTCTTGTAGATGAAGGACATGGGGACTGCCACCACAAATACATGAGTCATGACACAACACCAACACCGTTCACGACCCCGCCGTTCACACAGTTCTGCCCTGACGGGCCACCCACATGCATTCTCCACTTGCTTGGCCACATTCAAGATGTGAGTCACACCCATCCGCAGAAGATTCGCCCTGGAGCCACATGACAGGTCATCAACGAACACGGCTGCACAATCCACTCCGCAGAGAGAGGAAGGATCAAGCCAAACTCCGGACGCACTTGTCCTTGGAGTCATACTTGTCACCTATTAGCAGGTACGGCTTCACAATTCCCGGTGAGTCGTAGCCTCCAAACCAACGTTCCACAGTAACACCACAGTCTCGAAACATGCGCAACAATGAAGTGCACAAGTCACCACTGCGCAAATTATCCACAGGGGCGCGCTGAAGAATAAGACATACGGGGCAAGGCGGTGAGCTGCAAACGGTGGCACTGCATCAAGCTGGAAGGACAGACTCGTACGGTCGTACCATTTCGCCGAGCACGCGATCCCGAACCATTTTCTGGGACTGGCGCCACTGAGCACCAGATGCGTCGAACTGCCGCATGGCAGTCACAGCATGCATGCCTTTCTTCCACCTTTTTCGGGCGGCAGACGACTGTGCTTTCTTCTTTTTCTTGGATCGAGAAGAAGAAGCTCCCGACCTGCCACTTCCACCGGATCTTGCCGAGACAGAGCTGTGAGATCTCCGTCGTTGCTGCCGCCGAGGCGAGTGGCTTGACGGAGTGAAGTGCTTTGAGGAGGACCTGTGCATGGTAGGATGGCACCCGCGTCACGCTCCACGCGCCACACTGCATCAAGAATGCACACGTCGTGCAAAGAGCGCACACACACACTGTTCACACCATCTGGTGGCCGACAGTTGCTCACGTACGAAGCATGTTTGTCATCACTCATGGCTGCCATACCCCCGAACCCGTCGAACCCAAACCCTGCACTGGTGATCACCTTGGGCGCAGCAGTGTCTCCACTGCCAGTTGCCGCCGTGCTTCTGTGAGATGGCTCAGGCAGAGCATCTTGTAGCGCCTTCAATCGTACTTTCTTGCCCGTGTGGTCCGTGACGCGCACACCAGCGTCAAGATCCACGCATTCGTCCGTCGCGTATCTGGACACGCAGGTACATGACTAAGCCGCGTTCCACGCACGCCACGCACAACGGCATCCACCGCACCACAGTGTGGTGAACACACACGCGCTCGCGTACTTGCTCGCAGAAGATCGCCCTTTCGCTAGTCGGCGGGAGCTGTGGCTGGTGCTGGACCTGGGCTTCGGGACGAATGAAGAAGGAGATCGGGGCCGGTTCATGCTCGTTGACCGGCGCACTTCACTGGTCCGCTTGGAGCGCTTCAACTTCATGGACTGCGTCGAGCTGCTGTGCGAGTTGCTTCTGGATGCGCTGTGGTGAGACTTCGACTCGTGGGGGTGGTAGTCAGCCAGTGACGTCGGTCGCAAGGCGGGTACATCAATGGCACCGCCCCTGTTGCTTCGTTTCGGCGTCGGCGTGCGCATGCCGCGCCGTCTTCCCGCTTTGGTGCTCATGGATGACGCGGTGTAGTTGCGGAGACTGGAGATGGGGCTTAGACCTTCTTCAGGCTCCCAGTCCGCGTCACTGCGACGGCTCACACGGATCACAACCGAGCGTGTCGTTGCTGCATTGCTTCCGCCCTCCGCGTCACTCATACGCCCTTGTCGAGCACCAAACTCACACCAGCGTGAAGACGAATGTGAAACAGCACACCACAACGAAGCATCCACGCCGTTGATGCAACGGCGGTACTGGCGCGGAACCGATACGACTCCGTTGTGACTCGTGACTCAAATCGTGGCACCCGAGGGTCCCGAGCCCACGTTGAGGAATCCAACGAAAGTGGGCCTACTATCGCCCAGATTAGGTCACCGCTTCGCTACAACGGCATGCGTGGTGGCATACAGCTGACAGTTGGAAGCCCCGAATGCAACACCGCACACACTGCGCACGGACTGCAAGCCAGGCTGGACGTGCGCTGAACTTCAGCAAGATTCCGGATTTGATTGATTGCTTTGTTCAGCTGACACCCGCGGAAGATCTTGGGCTTTTTTCGTGGAGCCTCACCGGACACAGCCAGAAAAGTGGCTTCACATCGCATCCTTGCACGGTCGCGGCGCACCAGCCTTCCCACCGCCCCCCCACGTGGTGCCGCAGCCAAGGCGCACTGCCACGTAGCGCTAGCAGTGGTGTCGTGATGCCGTCTTTGCGTGTGGATGATCTGTCAGTCACTGGCATGGCGCCGCCAGGTTCATCTGGGCGACAGCCATCGGTAAGCAATGCACCCACCCCCACGTGGCGCCACTGCAGCGCGGGCGGCAGCCTAACCCACTGTGTTGGTTTATTGGTGCGGCTGTGGGGTGTGCGTGTGGGACCAACAGAAAAGCCAGCGGCGTGCGTTTCAGCAGAAGGTGTGGGCGAGGGTGCGACGGCCAGGTGGGTTCGCGAAGGCTCGCCGTATTCCAACCCCTGTCATTGGCAACGTGAAGGAGCTCGAGAAGAAGGTGGGAGAGGTGCGGGGGTGTTGTGGAGTCGTGGATGATGGTGAGACGCTGTGTGTGTCGTGCCGAGTGCAGGTGTCCGACAAGCTGTTTACCAAGTTCACGAAGGTGCAGCATGCTTTTCGCGCGTTTGACCAAAACAACGACGGCCACATCTCGCGGGACGAATTTCGACAAGGGCTTGCGCACATGGGCTTCCGCGTCACTGACGCACAGCTTGATAGCCTTGTCAAAGCCATTGGTACGTGACGCATCCAAGATCTGGCCATCCATGGCGGTCTGTGGGGCGCAAGTCGTGTCACATGTCGTGACAAATGTGTCAATGCTGCACCAGATTCTAACAACGACGGCCGAGTGGACTACAAAGAGTTCTCACACCATATCTGTACGTCTTTGTGTCCGTCTTGTGGCACGCCAGCGCCCACCGCTGTTCCCCTCCCATCCCAACCCCGAGTGCTGTTGTTTCGGTGCGTGTGTGTGCGTTTCGTGACGTGACACGGTGCTGGCATGTCTGTGTCTCCTCAGCGGAGCTGTTGCGCCCTTCACACAAGGGCCTCATGATCCGCCGCGACTTGATTCCGGCCGGTTCGGGCCAGGACCCCGATGGCAGTGCCATGGCATCCACTTTAGTGGCCCAGCGCATCGCAAAGTCGGCGGTAGCGGAAGTGAACCATGTTGCAGCAGCATTCAAGAAGTGCGCGCCTGACCCTGTTGTTGTTGTTGTTGTTGTTGTTGACGTTGTTGTTGCTTCTGGGGCCTGCACATGTGGTGATGCCCTTGAGTCTCTGACCAGTTTTGTTGTTTTGTTTTTTCCTTTCCGCACACCACACACACACGCATACACACGCAGATACGATGGGTTCGGTCGTGGGTTCATCACACCTGGAGATTTCAGGCGAGCTCTTGAGGAGTGTGGAGTCACGTTGTCCGATGGCCAAGCGGCACGGCTGATGCCTGTGTATGACAAGAATGGCGACAAACGTGTTCAGGTGGGTTGAATGCTGAGTCGTTGTGTTCCAAGTTTGTGCTGTGCTGCTGGGTCCAGTGGGGGACGACACATGTTGCGCTGAACATGTGCCATTCCATTTGCAAATGCCTGTCTGCCCCCAGTACACTGAATTTGTCGCTGCGTTGGCCGATGCAATCAAGGTAGTGCCGGTGCTTGCGCTTCCGCTCTCACGCCTCCACCACCCGCTTTGCCAACGTAACGCTGTGGATGTTGGTTCGCCAAACACACGCACAGAGCAACCTGGAAGACAAGCAAGCCATCGCCCAGCACGCCGCGAAAGGCACCACCACCTTCTCCAAGCCCAAGCCCATGCCCGTGCACCACACCTTCACGGCGCCCGCGCCGCGTCAACAGGTGCGACCCAGGTCGGGCAAGCGTCCCATGGTGCAACCTGGAGCAGGTCCGAGGGTTGAGGCACGTCGAGTGGAGGCCCTCATGGCCAACAAACTGTTCCTCAAGTTCAACAAGGTGTGCGGGTTGTGGGTGTGGGCCCTTGGCGAGTGACCCGCGTGGCAAGCGCGACGAACGTCTCACATGGTGATCTGTGACGTGACATGCGTGTCTGCCGGTGTGGTTGTCTTTTGCTGCTGCTGGTGTGTGCCGTGCTTCGTTGTGTCCGTGCGTGGCTGGTGTGAATCAGGTGCAACAAGCGTTCCGCATGTTTGATGAGGACAGCTCAGGCACCGTGAGTGCTGCCGAGTTCCGCCTTGCGCTTGCGGCG
>Ga0213833_1002517_pt1 | contig 11800 bp, 19 predicted proteins | sample SWATP21_FD_160575 | JGI IMG/M metagenome (GOLD analysis project Ga0213833, IMG submission 160575) | Coastal seawater microbial communities from Marineland, Florida, United States - SWA TP2 #1 | ecosystem: Environmental > Aquatic > Marine > Coastal | place: USA: Florida | collected 2016-08-14
CCCCGGCCCCACCCCCCCCCCCCCCCCCCCCCCCCCCCAAACGCAAGCAAGCAAGCCCCACCTTCTTGGCAACGCGTGAGTACTGAATGTCAATTTTTCCAACCCGATCTGCCTTGTCAACAAGCAGTCCATCCATCGACGGTTCGTGGCTTGCCAAAGCGAAGCCAACACCGTCATCGTCAGCGAAGTCATCGCCGCCTCCCACGTCATCACCTCCAAAGTCGAAGGCCATGTCATCGGTGCTGTCGACGTCATCGAGCTGCACCTCCATGGGCACCAGGTCTTCTGCAGCATGTGGGACCGCCGAAGCATGGGCGCCCTGGGGGGCACGGCGCAACACCAGTGTCTTGTCGGGCTTGCACGCCAACTTCAGCAAGTCACTCAGCTTGTAGCCGTGGTCCTCAGGAAGCAGAAGGTTCGACGCGTTCGCAGCTGCCTTTGCCAGTGACGCCGTGGTCAGTTGCGTGGCCGTGGCCGACCGGGGCGGGGGTGCGAACTGGGTGGCCGTGTCCACTGGCGGCGCAAAGAAGTCCAGCACGAACTTGGGCTTCTTTGTGCGCTTCCCACCCCTCTTGTGCTGGCCAGCGGCAGCAGCAGCAGAAACAGAAGAAGCGTCGCCGGCACCGCCTTCCGTGCCACCCCCAACGCCACGACCCTCACCGGCGCCGCCGCCTGCACGTCGAGCGGGCTTCCAGTGCGCGTGGGCCGGCCCCGCCCAGTGGTGGAGGCGCGTCAGCCGGGCGGCGTCGAAGTAGCTGTACTCGGCGTTGGGGCCCGCGGAGGAGTGCGCCACGGCGTCACACAGCGCGGCAGCGGCGGTGGCCTCACCACCTCCGGGCGGGCCGGCCACCAGTGCCTGGAAGCGTGACGAGGAGGAGGAGGAGGAGGAGGAGGCTTGGGCTGCTGGGGCGGCGGCAAGGGTGGAGGAGGCCGTGCTACCGGCAGATGATCGGCGTGCGGACAGGCTGTCGACACTGTGGTCGTGGTCGCCACTCGTGGTGTCAAACAAGTCAAAGCCGCCGCCGCAGTCGTCCCCGTAGTCGAAATCGTCTTCAAAGTAGTCCGCAACGTCGCCCTGAGGCACAAACACGCTCACAACACACACGCACGCACACGCACACAAACACGCATGCGTTACAAAACATCCACACAGCACAACATAGTCGAACCAGACGGTTGCACGTGGGAGGGGTGGCGTGTTGTGTGTGGCTGTCAACTTGCACGAACCTCTTGGCCTTTTGCTTCCTCGGAGCCGCTCGCCATGGCGTCAGAGCAGGCTGGCACATCCTCATCCGTTTCTGCCACGGTGTTGTCCAGACGGTGCTGGGCTTTGGACACTTCACCGTACAACCATGACAGCGAAGGGCACAGGGACATCGACTGCAAGTTGTGAAGGTTGCCACCGCAGTTGCGCTCCAACAAGGGGCGCAGCTTGGCGATGTTGACATCCACTGCATCTTCACCGTCATCAACATCGCGCTCTTCGCCGTCGGAAGCTTCTGCGTCAACATCTCCGACGTCGATGGAGTCAAAGACGATGCCACAGTTGCTATGGACCCCCTGAAAAGGAGGACAAAACAGCGGCAGACATCAGCGCCACGTTGCACATGAGGCTTTTGACTGATACCACCCGCACATGCAGCTCGCGTGTCATGTCACGTGAACGCACCAAGTTGTTGAGCAACATGCCGCGTGCCCCTCCGCTGTCGAAGGCCTTGGACATTTTGTGGAACAATGGGTCAACATCAAACTCCATGTCAAATTTCTTGACCGTGATGCTTCCAATGTTCTTTTCTAGGGTTTGCGCAACGTGGAGTTTCTTGGAAGCACCTGTGTTGCCAGCTGCAGCCGCGTCCGCTGACTCTGCAGTTGGTTGTAGGATAAAAAGATATGCATGCGCACGACAAACGGTCAGGTGATGATACTGTGAGTGGATGTGCCTGTGTGCCCGTGAGTGTGTGAGTGTGTGGCAGCACGAAGAGGGTGACACGCACGGTGCCCTGTCCGGTTCAAGTTCTCCAATACTCGAAACGATGATGTCCATACGTCATCCACACGGTACGAGTAAATCTTTACACTGGCATCCAGTGTGCAGCTCGCCTTTTGGAAGTCAGGGCCTCCATGCGTTCTGGTGTCGATCGATGGTCAGTGCCACGAGTGGGAAGGAAACGAAACGAAACGAAACGAAACGCACTACTGCACACGTGCAACGTACTGCTGTTTGTCAGTCACCAAGTTGTCCATGTGATCAATCAACGCCAGTGACCACGAGTTCTTTTGGTTGATTTTCTGCGAGCACCAAGGGACCAGGCATACAGTGAAACCGGGTCAGGCCGGCGGACTGCGACACGACAACAACAGCAACAAACACATGCCCGCCCACACACGTTTTCAGTGGACAGTTTGATTGCTGTTTGATACATGCTTGCGATTTGCGCGTTTGTGGCTTCACTTCCCGGTGCGGAACGAGCCAGGGGAGCACCGAACGACTTGCGGCGTGAGCGACGTCGGCGCCTTTCCGCGTCGTCGTCATTCATGCCAAGGTCCGTCCCAATGGAGGTGCGCCCAGTCTTGATGCTGGCGCCACCGAAGCTCATACGACCACCAAAACTCATGCGCCCGCTCAGACGCCGGCGCGAGGGCGTGGAGGCCATGGTGTCTGCGTCCTGTCTGCCTGGGGCAGTGTCCGTACACAAGGCAGGCGGTTAGTCGTGTCACCTCCCGGGTACTGGCTTTCCTCGCACGCCGGAGGCCTACACACCACTCCAAAGACGCACCAGCAAGCTTGGCGGGTGTATTCTACGCTTCTTCCTTCCAGTTCACGACTTGACCCAAGCAGTCCAAGCCAACCAGGTGCAGGCCAAAAGCGAACACGCCCGACCGTTGGTTTGCGGGCAAGATTCAGTGATACTTGAAAACTTTACATTATTCTGTATTTTCAACAATGAAATTTGTTTGTATGGGAGTTCACCGGACGCCACAGAGCAATGTTTGTGCAAATTACACATATTCTACAAATATCGAGGGAAAAACTCAGGTGCGGCGCGCAGTATGAACTCCTCTCAGTTGCGCGCTCGCACCCACTGTTGCTGCGTTGGGACCCTCGCACAGGCCACCATGTACGGAACAGGGAGCAACGTCTTCATGAACACACGAGGCAACATGGGGGGTTTCGATCGCTCAATGATGCTGCGGCAGAGAGGAATGCAGATGCCTTTGGCAGCGACACGCGGCAGTCCCACTTCGGTTACTGTCATGCGGCGCTTCCACTTGGAACGGCTGGTGGACAACCTGTATGACATCCTGGAGTACGTCCAGGGCAAGGCTCCAACTGTTTCGTTTCGTTTCACACGCCCTTTCTTCTCCACTCTACTGACGTGCAATGAATTCGTTTGCGCAGGAAGGATGCCCAGGCAGTTGAGTATCGCCGTTCGAAGCAAGCGTTGGGGCGACAAAAGGTACGGGAACGGTGGTGTCCCGCCGAAGGTGCAACCACACGCCCTCATGGTCATGCTGCGCACTTGCACACATTTTGCAACAGCTGTATCGAGATGCCATGCTTCTCAAACGACGATGGGCGAAGCTCCAGGCTGACAAACACAAGCTCGAGGTGGAGAAGCAATGGTGCGGTGGGCGTGCTCGCAAGCCCTGTGTTATGCATGCATGTGCGGTCTATTCAATTCACACCGACGCCGGCACGTGATGGTGCTACACAGCTTTGAAGCTGCGTGCCAGGCCGCATGGACGAGTGAGCACAGCGGTGCCGAGCCGTTGCCGCTCCCTGGTGCACGCGCAGAGGCGGGTGAAACCGCGGTGGACGGCGGTGCCGGTGAAGAGGAAAGCAAGGGGGAGCAGAAGCTGGAGGGCCTTTCTGACCTCACTCGCAGCCGCATGAACGAGAACGATAAACGAATTCGGTTGAATGTGGGCGGACAGCTGTTTGAGACAACGGCAGAGGTGCTGCGACGTGAGCCTGACTCGCTGCTCGCTGCCCTGACGTTTTCGGAACCCCCCGCGGAGGCGGACGAGAGTGGAGTGTTCTTCTTTGACCGCGACTGGTACGTTCAATTGCATTGCATTGCATTGCATTGCAACGCAAAGGGCTTTGGTGTTGGTTCGTAGCGGTTTTCCACTCACGAGGGTCGCTCGGGCGTGAATGTATGCACGCGTCCCATCCCGTTGCCTCTCCCCCACAACCCACAGGTGGCTGTTTCGTCACGTACTGCACTTTTTGCGTGAGGGGGGAGCTGTTCTGCCCTCCTCACGCAGTGTTCTGCGAGCGCTGTTCAAAGAAGCTGCTTTCTGGCGCCTGCCGTCGCTGCGTCTGGCGCTGCGCCACAAGTACAAGCTGGCGGACGACGTGGGCATCGCAAAGGACGCCATGATGCTGGGCAAGATGGTTGCGCCGGTGGACCCCCTCGTCACACAATCCGCCTTCGACTCGCGCCTGCGTCCACACACGGCGCCGCTCGTGGGTGGTGTGGGCATGGGTGGGGTAGGGGCGGGTGGGGTGGGGGCGGGGGCGTGGGGTGGCAACAACACATACGGCGGCGGGTACGGTGCAGGGTACAACGCCGCCGGCACCATGGTGGGCGCCGGCCGGTTTGGGCCGTCCATGGCCATGACCATGGCAGGCGCGCCGGGCGGGTACGGAGCACAGCCTGGGTATGGGTACGGAGCCGGTGGGCGCCCAGTCGGTGTCATGGCCGGTGCCGGCAGCCTACCGATGCCGTTGGGCGGCGTTGGTGTCGGCGCGCTGAATGGTGTGGGCATGGCAGGTGTGGGGAGATCGAGCTTGGCGGGTGCAGGCGGCGTGTATGGCGCGGCAGGCGGAGGCGGGTATGGTGCAGGTGCAGCGGGGATGGGTCCCGGCGGGTACGGCAAGCAGGTGGCACCGTACGAGAACCAGCTGGACCCGGGGCTTGTGGCGTTTGAAAAGAGCTTTGGCACTGGGCCGGCGGCCCGGGTGGGGGCGTTGTGAGGGCGTTGTGAGGGTTGTCGTGGGGTGGGGTTGAGGTTGCGGTGGAGGAGGAGGGGAAGGTGGGGTGGAGACAGGTTTGGATGGTAATACTAACACAACACACAACAGTCGTTCGTTCAACGTTGGACAAGGGCACCCCTGGCACGTGGGGACACTGCTTGGTGCGTTGCTTGTGGCGCCACAACAAAACAAAAAACAAACACAACCCACTACGCGGTTGTGTAGTGCTCCAATCGGTACAGCAATGCACGCCCACGGTCGTTTCCAACAGACATGAAACCTGCAACAAAGAAGACCCCGCGAGTGAGTGCCTTTTCGGGGTGTTCAGTCAGCCACCACGGCACAGCGAGCACGCACCACTCGAGGGACTGAAATCAAGGCTTGTGACGTAATGCAGTGGCGTCTTGGATGTTGGCCAGTTGCTAAAGACGGTGCGTGAAGGCACATGCACCATCTTCAGCGCGTCTTTTGTGCGCCGAGAAGCCATGGCAAGAATCTGACTGTCGTGGTTGAACAAAAGCTCATCAACGGGCGTGGTCAAGTGCATGAACGTCTTCGTGGGAGCCGGACGAGAAGCACGGCCGAAAGCAGGAGCTGCAGTCGCGGTTGTGGTCGCGTCGTAGAGGTTCACTACCCCACTTTCCGATCTGGCGAAGTCAGCAGCACAAAAATACCCGGGACATGCAACCAGGGGTTGTGGTTGTCAGTCAGCGCTCCTCAATTCACCTCCCACGCACACATGAAACGTTACCACGTACCCGACGGCATACAGAGAAGAATCGGGAGACATGGCGATGGCGGAACAGCCAACACTTCCCTCGTCTTGGTGCCGGGCAAACGGACGCAGCGTCCGTAGATCCCATCGGTACACCTCTCCATCACCTGATTGGGCGGTGGATGGCTTTGTCATGCACCCCGATGCACGCGCAAGAACAACACCCCCCACCAACATCAACACACCTCCTGTGGAGAGAAGCTCAGTTGAGGAAGAGGAAAATGTCGCCGCCCGAACTGATCCGTTCATCTTCAGGTTGGCAACCCACTGCACTCCAAGCGGGAGACAGGCAACGTGTCAAACCACATGGCAGCGCCGGCACACTTGCGGCCAGCAGGTCGACACACCTGTTTACTTTGGGCAGAGACCAGGATGAGGTAGCCATGGTTTCCAAAGAAGGAGATCAGCTTGCCGTCAGGGGACACAACAAACCTTTCCAGGCTCTTCTCTTGACGACCTGCGAACGAACGAAAGAACAAACCATGAGAACTCCACATCGAGGCGCGTGTCCTTTCCAAAACGGAGGAGCGTACCAATGATGCGATCCACCTTGCTTGCTTTCCCTGTGGTAACATCAAATGTGTAGATGAATGGCCGTCGACCACTGCAGACGATCTGCGAACCATCGCCGGTGAATCGCGCGGTTCGAATCGGCATGTCGGGGAAGAACACGCTATCAATGGACGGATTCGTCGTGCCGTCGATCTGGGACACAAACGCAAGTGGCATCAGCTATACCATGCCAATACACCATGCAGACAAGGCTTGAAGAAGGAAACTGGCCCAGCCAACGGCACGAACCTGGAACAGGCGAAGACGCCTGTCGTAGCCAGCAGTGAGCATAACCTGTGCGGAGGGGTGGAAGTGGACGCTTTGCACGACACTCTGGAGGCATCAACCACCACACATGTACATGTGAGCACCACACAGCCGGCACATGTGCACAGTCTACTCATATACCTGGCTAATACCGGCGGCATTGGCATCCTTGGAGCGCTTGACCTGAAGCTGCTTTTGCGGAAGCGTGTCCTTTCCTCCCATCGCAGACGCTTTCACCAACGGCGCAGTGGAAGACAACACTGGACACGGCGCGACACGGCGTGAGCGGAGTCAACGTAGCGAGTAGAGTGCCACGCGCGGGCAGGCAACGCACCTGCATCTGTGTCCTTGGCAACAGCCCACCCGGCCCCTTCGCCTGCGGAGCCGTGCATCTTGTTGAACTGCGCCCGGAGCCGCTTGGAAAGGGCCTTGCCTGACACTACGTCCTCATCCTTCTCCTTCCTCAACTTGCGCAGCTTGGCAACAGATGTAAGCTTGACGCTGATCTGGGCGTCGTCGGGGTCTACCCACGCGGGGGCGTCAGTCTTGCGACCTTCAACCGCCGCACCTGACTCGGCATCGGAACTGTCGGACTGCACCCCACTCCCCGCTCCTGCACCGGCACCAGCGCCAGCATCTGCCCCACTATCGGCACTGTGCTCATCAGCACTGTCATGCACAGCGGCTGTGGGCACAGACACCTCTTCAGTCACAAGGGCGCCGAACACCAGGTCCTGAAGGCGCTGCTCCTCGCTGGCGTGGCCGCGCTTGTGCCGCTTCTTGTGTTTCTTGCCGGAGGTGGACTTGGGGCGCCTTGCGGACGTCCCAGGCGCTGCAGTACCAACTGCTGTTCTTCTACGCTTGGATGGCATTGTCCAGGACGTAATGTGTTGAGCGGCGCCACAGACACGGGTCACCAAACAAGTCTGCAAGAGTGTTGTCGCCGCAAGCAGACAGCAGCACGATGACAATGTACCTACTTCCAAACATACTTCACCACACGGTCCAAAAAAGATTGTGGTTGTTGCGCCGATCAGCATGCGTTGCCCTGAGCGGAAGTTGAGATCTTCCATTTGCTGTGCCAGTACCATGGGTCGGGGTGGTGTCGATAATGGCGTCTTGCTGTGTTGTGGAGGCCTATGTGGCGCTGTTTATCTTGCCAGGTGCGTCGTGCGGCAGTGTTGTGTGCGGTTCAAGCTCTCACACCGTGTTTCTGTTTCCTTCCTGTGTGGGCAGCATCATCATGATTGGGTGCTCTTTTGACACCCTTGGCCCACTCCAAGCGGGTAGGTGCCCCGTGTGTGGTGATCGCATGAAGCGCGTACCTGTTGTTTTCTTTCGGACTTTGATCCGTGGTGTGCGGGTTGTGATTTCCAGGAATCGAGTTCAACACGGTGTCCAAGTCAATCAACAAGGACCAAGTGTACACATCGGGCCGCTACTTCCTGGGGCTGGGCAAAGCCTTCCTGGAGTTTCCTCGTTCCGAGCAAACAATTGACTTCAGTACCTCTTGTACGAGCCGCTGTGTGCAGCGCCGCTCCAATTGTACCACCCTCATTCTCGCTGTTGCGGTGTTGTTTTTTGTGTGTTGCATTTGCGTGTGTGTCAGCTTTCGCCGACGAGCCAGCACTGCTCATGGAACGGTCGCAGGTGTCCATTGAGTGTAGCATGCAGTACAAGCTGAAGTTGGACCACTTGACAGACATCTACGCCGCGCACGAAATGAACTACCACGACAAGATGGTGAAGGTACGGTTGTCGCGTCCGCTACAAGTCGCGGATGCGTGGCTCAGCAACAGTGTTGGTGGTGGTTCCAGGAAGCAACCAATGCCATCAAGAATGTCGCATCTGACTACAGTGCGCAGAAATTCTACCAGGAGCGGCGAACTGTTGCCCAAGAAATGTTTGCTGCTGTGTCCACGGCGCTCGACAGGGAGAACGCTGTTTTGACTGATTTCCAGCTGCGTAAAGTCGGTTTGAAGGCTCAGAATGAGCTGGATGTGATTCGCAAAATTGTGTTGGCGGAAGCCCAGCGCACCGCTTTGAACGTTCAAGTCGAGAATGAGATCATTGCGCAGACAACAGTACGTGCCCGTTCGTTTTGTTGGTGGTTGGGCAGTTGGGTTGCTAATTATTTGTCGTTTCACCAGGTTATTGCTGGAGAAGAAGACCGTTTGATCGCCATTTTCCAGTCCGAGAAGCAGCGGAACGCGACTGTGATTGAAGAAACCGCCCAAGCGCAAGCCAAAGCAACCACGATTGACTCCCAGTCAACGTCGTTTTCCGTTCTTCGGCAAGCTCTCGGGATGTCTCAAGACGAGTTGCTGAAGTATATGTGGATTAAGCGCCTTCGCGAGCTTCCAGCGGATACAAAGCTGTTGGTTGGCTTTTCTGATGCCGCCATTACGACGTAGAGCACGCCAGCGACCGTCAACACTGTGTTGACTCAACCGAGCCGAACAAACATGTATCATATTAAGATTGCGTGGATTGCCTGTGGCACGCGCCGTGTCGCGCCCAGTGGCGGTGCTGTGTGGCAGTGTAGAAACGTACAGCCCTGCAAACGAGCTGCTGCCCGCTCCCTGTTGTTATGTGGCCATAGTTGTGACGGTGTGAGGGCGGGTTGTTCATTCGACGTTGGTCATTGTGCCCCTGAGATGGCTTCGCCCCGTGCTGGACCTGTGTCTGGATCGGTGTCGCAGCCACAGCAAACGCTGGGCATTTCAACGCCACCTCCAGCTCCTAAAGCCGCACCGGCTCCACTTCCTGACACAGATGCGTGTGCTATGGATCAACCGCGATCGCGAACGATGACAGTGTCTTCCAGAACACCCGCGCCGGTGAGTCGTGTGCGTGCAGTGATGTGTCTCACACATGGCTCACCCTTTTGCTTGTGAGTGCAGCATGTCTCCCGGCAAGACATCCTGACAAAGCAGTCCCTTTTCGCTCCATACTGGCACCCCAGTCCTCCCTTTGATACCTACGAAGCGGTTAAGGTGCTTCGTGCTGCCCGCTCTTTACCACCCCTGGCAGCTCACGCTCGTTCTTGCTGGTGCGCAGACGGCGGTCTTGGCAGTCACGCTGCTCCCCCTTCGACTGCTTCTGTTCCTTTTTGTGTTGATGACGTACTCTGTCATCGGCTTGCTCTGTACGATCAACGTACCCCTCGATCAGCCACTGAGCCCTTTCCGGCGCCGTATGTTGTGCTGCTCCGGCATGATGTGCGCGAGGCTGGGCCTCTTCATCCTTGGGTTCTACTACATCCCTATTCGTGGACGCCGCGATGTAGGTGCTGGACAGTACAAAATGGGCATCATGTGTGTGTGTATGTGGGTCTCACTCGAAGTGTTGTGTTGTTCCCCAGCCTCGGTTCCACACGATCGTTTCCAACCACGGGTCGTTCCTTGACATTTTGTTCTTCGTGGCCGTGTGTTTTCCCGCGTTTGTCTCCAAGGTAACGCTCTGCAGAGTCGCACGCCTCTTATGGATGTTGTTTGTGGTCTTGGTCATGACCCCTGTTCACCACTGCTGTTTGGAGTCAGGCGGGCGTGCTGAAGGTCCCTTTTGTTGGACGTCTCTCGCGCACGTTTCAGTGTTTGTACGTGTCCAAACACGTCGATCCGAAGGCTCCGTCTGCAACGGCAGCAATAATGGAGCGACAAAAGATGATGGCAGATCCCTCATCACGTGTGTAGGACCAGGGTGTGCTTATGACATGGTATCACAGCCTTTGAGTTCTCACCGATTGGATGGCGTGCGCTTCACCCAGGGTACCACACGCTGCTCGTGTTTGCAGAAGGCACAACCACCAACTGCCAGTTCATGGGTGCGCACACGCACACGATCCCAACACCCGAGCGTTCCTCGTGTTTGTTTGTTTGGTTCTGTTCTAACCGGTGCGTTTCGTGTGTGTTGCTGGAACGCCCTGTGTGTCTCAGCCCCGTTCCGGACTGGAGCTTTTCGGTCTGGGCAGCCGGTGCAGCCCGCAGTTCTGAAGTACGTGCGCCACGTTGTCGTGCCAACGTTGACATGGCGACCTCACTACTATTTGGTGGCATGGTCGTGCGCAGGTTCGAAGGAAAGCACTTCATTCCCACATGGGAGTCGCTTCCTTTAAAGTGGTACCTGTTCCGTTTGCTCACCCAGGTGTACCACTCCGCGTCAGTGACGTTTCTCCCCGGGTACACGCCATCCCCAGAAGAACAGCAGAACCCCGTGCTGTATGCTGATAACGTGCGCAGCCTCATGTCGCAGCACTCCGGTATTCCCATGGCAACCGCAAATCACCACTTTAAATGGGCGTTGCATAAGCAAATGCTCGCCAAAACAAAACCCCTGAAGTGGCAGTGGCATCGAAACGAGACCGTGCAAGACCCACGCACATTCGCGACTGCAAGCTGGGAGGTAGAAACCAAACCTAGCATATCTGCGCCAAGCGACATTGAGAGTGTACCGACGGTGCTAGCTGCTTCGACCGTGCCGTGCTGTGCTGAGGCCATGCAACCGCGGGCTCAGGGTGATGATGCCGGTCGATTGGCACCCCCCTTGCCGGTGGTCTCAGCCACCAGCACAGACGATGAGAGTACTGCGTCTCCAGAGGAAGTTGGTGTTGCTGTGAACGTTCCTGCAGCTGCAGCTGCGCACCACCCGAATGGTACACCTATTGTGCCTCCAGAACCTGTTGTCGCCGCGGCGGACGCTGACCCGACGCGTGCTGCAGAAGCGCGTGATGTGCGGCAAGTGGAAGGCAGCAATTCCCTTGGAGCCGAACCGACGGAGACAGTTCGTCACACTGTGGACGTAGCGTCCCACGTCCCGGTGTAAAGTCCCCTATCCCCCCGCCCAATGCGAAGCAAGCATTTGGTGCAGGTGCACTGTTGCATGCCGCACTTCTTTTATCTATGATAGGCTATGCACTCTTCTTTGGCAGTCGCGTGTACGCTTGGTCTGCTGTGTTTCTTTCTTTGTCGTTTGGGGTGGTTGCTGTGGTGGAGTTGCAAAATGTTCTCTGTCCACACAAACGACGCGGTTGTGCACCGACGCTCGGCGCTTGCCCATGCAGAAAGCGCAAGCCGGGAGTGCATGGTCATGAGTAGCGGAAGCAGGCACGACAATGTCTTCTTCGAACAGCTCGAAGAATCACAAAACAGCCACAAATCAAAGAAAGGACAACAAAATCAACATGCAAAAACGTGTGTGTGTGTGTGGTGTGTGGTCGCGCGCTA
>Ga0213833_1002518_pt1 | contig 11799 bp, 15 predicted proteins | sample SWATP21_FD_160575 | JGI IMG/M metagenome (GOLD analysis project Ga0213833, IMG submission 160575) | Coastal seawater microbial communities from Marineland, Florida, United States - SWA TP2 #1 | ecosystem: Environmental > Aquatic > Marine > Coastal | place: USA: Florida | collected 2016-08-14
GGGTGCGGGTGCGGGTGCGGGTGCGGGTGCGGGTGCGGGTGTGGGGGCGGGTGCGAGTGCGGGTGCGAGCAGTGTTGGTACAAGTGTCGAGGCCGGTGAAAGTGGGGATGGACACAATGCTGGAAGCGGTGATGGGAGTGATAGTGCCAGGTCTGATCCTGTTCGTCATGGCGATTCTGATGGCCCGACAAGCACAAGTGCTGTCGCTCCCAGCTTGCTGCGCCTACCTGTGATGGTACCAACATTGCTGGTGTCACTTGAACATGTATACCCTTGTAAAGAAGACACCGTATGTGCCACCGTGACGCCAGCGTGTCTGCCCTGCTTGCCTGCCCTGTCTTGCCTTGATCACCAATTGTTTGTACTCCCTGGTGCAGCGTTGGGTCACGTTGTCACCTTCGTCCCCGGCTGAGGTGGTGCTTGAGCCTGCCGAGTGGCCAGCGGCTTGTGACCACTGCTTCTTTGCGGTGACCGCAACGCCGTTTGACAGGAAAGCACCGCATGTGCCAGTTGACTATTTCTTGCAGGTAACCGCGCTACACATGATGCATGCTGTCCTGCCCTTGTGCTGTCGTTGTTCCTTGCCTCACGCGTTGTTGTTGTTGCGGCTCCCAGGTGTGCAGCCTTGATGCTGCTGCCTTGCATGGAGACGACCTGGCGAAGAAGCACGAGCTATGGACTAGCGTATTTCGACGCGTGCAAGGGGCCCGGTGCGTGTGGTTTGGTTGGGACACCCTACGTTGCCAAGCTGTGGAACTTGGAGCCTTCTGCTGACTACATCGTTCGGTGCGGCACCAGCGTGTCGCAGTTGTCGCGCGCCAAGCTAGCGAAGCACGCCATGGAGCTCACGTATGGTGAGGTGGAGTTTTACCCTTTCGTCGAGGTGTTGAAGTTGGTGGATCCCAAGCCAGGTGTGCGCGTGGTGTCCTCCCACTTGGATAGACAGTGTCGCTCATGCATCATACCACAGGAATGAAGTTCTATGACCTTGGCTGTGGAACGGGCAAGCCCTCATTTGTTGCTGCTCTCTGCTTCCCGTTTTCTTCCGTACGCTGTGTGTGATGTCGTGTGGCTCAGCCCGTGTGATACAACGTCTTCTTTGCCTCGACAGTGTGTGGGCATTGAGTTGCTGCAGGGGTTGTATGACGAGGCTGTTCGCTGCAAGCAAGTTGCACAAAGGTCACACGTGCTTCGTGGATGCCAGTCGTTTGCCGCGTAGTTGCACTCACAACTTCGTTTGTTTGTGTATTCACAACTTGGGGCTTCAGATCATCGAACGACACACTGAGGCAAGCAGCGTCACGGATTGAGTTCAAACTCGGGAGTTTCCTTGAGTTAGACTTTTTCGATGCGGACGTGGTCTACGTGAGCAGTCTTTGCTTTAGCGAGGTTGGTTGGTTGCCAACGAACCACTTCGTGACCGAAACAGTGATGTGACACGCCATGTTGTGGGTTTGGGTTTCACAGGAACTACTTGCCCAAGTCGCCACATCCATGCGAGCGTTGCAACCTGGCACGGTTGTCTTGTCCCTCAAGCAGTTTCCGAGTTCAGCCTCGCGCTATTTCGACACTCTGAGCTGTGTTCGTTATGTGGTAATGACGTGTGGCTGCGTCTGCTCGTCCTGAACTCGGTACATGTTGTATTGCTGTTTGTGTGTCTCCGACCTCGTGGTTGCTTGCTGGATGGACTTGTTTGCAGACTTGGCATTCCATGTCATGGGGTCGTACTTGTGTGTACATGCTGAAGCGCCGACTGCATGTTCGTGGAGACCGAACGTCGTGGTTCTCGTAGTGCGCCACGTGCGTGTGCAATGCAGCTGACGTAGGTGACGGAACACACGTCCTCAATGCAGTAACCATTCAAATCAAACGCAATTACATGGTCGTGTGTTATCCTGTGCCACCCAACGACCCAGCTAGCCTGCCCGCTGCCCACAATCCAGAACGCAGCGCCGACTCCAGCTGCCCAACGCCCGCCATGTAGTCGCCCGCAAACACCACAGGCCGTCCCTTTTGTTGCACAAACGCCTCCAGCCTCGCAGAAAAGCTTGCCGTGCCCGTGCCCCTGGCAGGCGCGGGGCAGCCGTGCTTCCACCCAAACACACCGACACAGTGCGTGAACTCCGCGGGAACCCACGGCTCCGCTTGGCGCAGCAGCCCCCAAATGCGCTGGGCGGCCGCCAGCTGTGACGGCGACATGCTCAAGGGCGGAAAGCGCTCTTGGGGAACATTCACATCGCCCCTCGCCTTCTCCGTCGTCGCCCGTCTGGAGCGCACGCCACCGCGCTGGGCAACGTACGGCGGCAACGGCTGGGCGACCAAGTGCATGAGGCGTTCGGACAGGCTGGGTGCGCAGCAGACCTGCAACAGCTCGTAGCCGGGAGGGACAGGGGCCCCGAGATGACCCGACGGCAGGGCGATGAAGGAAAACAGGGCACCGTGGGGGCGCTGGGGCAGGAGGACGGGCGTGCCGGGGCGCGGGCCTTTGAAGGCGGGAAGAGCCACAAGGAAGTAGGCTTGGATGACGGGACGATACGCCACCGCGCTGCACGGCATCCGACACACCCACCACCACATGCCGCCAACGCAACGCGACATCCCACACCACACCACACAGCAGCAGAAGCAGCAACAGCAACAGCAGCAACAGCAACAGCAACAGCAACAACAGCAACAGCAGCAACAACAAACAGACAACCACATGTGTCAGCAGATGCGTGGACGCCCGACTGCATGTCGCGACTACGAGTCACCCACCGCAGCGTGTCGAGCAAGGTCGGCGAAACGACATCAGCGGGGAGCGAGCCACACAGTTGGGCAGCAATGGGCGCTGGCGTCGCAACAACCACTTCATCCGCACGGAACGTCACTGTCTCACTCTCCCCTGCAACATCCTGTGGCGATGTCAGCGCATCACCACACGCAGACGCGCCACGTGCAGACTGCAAACACGTGATTCGAAACGCGACAGCGTCGTCCTCACGTGCAACGTTCACCACACGGCAGTTGACGTGCACTCGCACGTTGTGGTGGCATGACTGCAGGTCCCGCGCACCGTCCGAACCATCATCGTCCGGCCCCGACTTGGTTTCAACTTCCCCCCCATCCGTGGACGCCTGGCGGCTGTTTGACACGGCCTGGTCCGAACCTTCGTCGTCGCGCCAACCCGGGATGCGCAACCCAAGCAGCTGCCGACACAACGAATCCGTTCCGCCTTCCAAAGCCATGCGCTCGGTGAGCACCTGTGTGGCCAGCAACCCGCGCACCCACCCTGCCGAGAGGCGCTCCGGCTCGACATGCAAAAGCGCCTGCAGCAAGGGCGCAACGACCGCACGCGTCAGGCCGCTGCCCAAACGCTTCGCGGCTGTGGTGGCAGCACACGCTCCCACTGCGTCGTGTTCATGGTGGGCGACGGGGTCAAACCAATCGTAGGCGCGGCGTCCGACGTTGGACCGCAGGAAAAACGTCGCAAGGCGGAGGCGTTGCACCCATGTCAGCGGCGCAGACATCAACGAGACGAAGAACGACGGATCCATCACATGCGTAGCGGAAACTGAACTTGTTGAGCCGGCTGTACCGGCAGGCGAGGCAGAAGACGTTGACAGCCCTCGTGCTGCCGTGCCATTGCCACTTCCAATCCCACCACTTCCACCACTTCCACTTCCACTTCCACTTCCACTCCCACTTCCACTCCTTCCTCCTCCCTGTGCAGGCTCAGTGTGCCCCCCTTGTCCGTTTGTTTGCCTCACTTCCGCCACTTTGGCAGGCGCAGCGTCGCTGGTGGGCAGCTCAAACCGAGTGCGCCCGTCCACCTCGCACTCGTCTCGCCCGATGCCCAACTCTTGCACCGCGTGTCGCAGCAGGGTGCTGCCCCGTGCAAAGCAGTGCGCACCCGACTCCAACTGGAGCAGCCAACGCCCGTGTGGGGTGCGTATCGTACGTGTGCGGCCCCCGACGTCTGGTTGGGCCTCCAGCACAACCACATCACGGTCGGTGCCCGCCAGTAAATTGGCGGCCATGGCGCCGGCGACGCCCGATCCAATCACCACCACACGCCGCCGCTGCGGGCGTGCGTTGGATGATACTGGTGCTGTCGCTGGTGCTGCTGCTGGTGCTGCTGCTGCTCCTGATGATGATGATGATGATGATGATGATGATGTGTCAAGTGGGGGCGTGGACGAGGTGACAGGCTGCACCTGGTCTGGCGAGCCACTGCTGCCACTGCCATGACGAACGGGCGGCGTGATGGCGAGGCCAAAGTGGCGCGGCAGCTTCGGCAGGCACCGTGCCGGCCATTTCGCAAGCAGGAACACACGCATGGCCACCCATGACAGTGCCAACGGCACTGCCATGGCGAGGCCCAGCACTATCACGGTCAACATGCTCACTGCTGACGAACACGGCTTGCACGCCTTCGCCTGGGCGTGCCGGCGTTCGAATATGGTACCCGTCATCGCACACGACACGAAGCACTCGCACACCCTCCTTTGACAACTCCTGTGTGGTGTTCGGGTCGCTGCGAGTAGCAATGGCAGAGGTGCGTGGCATGCCGCTGTAACTGATGTGTGCCGTTGTGTTTGTACTTTTTGTGGGGTGGGTGGGTTTGTGAGTGGGCGGGTAGGTGGGTAGGTGGGAAGGCAACGTGGATGTCACGCGCTGTCGTTGCTATTGGCGATGCAGGCCTCGGCCACGCCACCTGGTCAGGATGTGGAGCAGCAACCGGACGATGCGACAGGCGATGCCAGTACGTCTGGTGTGGTTGTTTGGTATCGCTTGGGGACATGTTGCCTGTGCAGTACCCCCAGCAGTGGTCGCGTTAGCCTGCGCCATGGTCAACCGTGTCCGTGTGCGTGTGTTGTGCTGTTTGTTCACAGCTTGGAAGGGCCGCTTCTACATGTGGGGCCCGCTTGATCCCATCAACCCCGTCGAAGGGAATGGCGCCGAGGAGGAGGAGGAGGGGCAGGGGGGGTCCCATGCCCATGTGCCGGCCGTTGTCCCCGCCTTCTTCAAAATTCCGATGCTGTGTGCCGCGTTTGGAGACTCGCATGCCGTGGCCGTGTCTGGTACGTGCGCACTCCGTCCTCCTGTGTGCCGCTTGCTCCAGCCAAGAACCTGTTGTGTGTGCTTGCTCACACTGACCCCGGGTTTGCTGTTGGCAGTTGGTGGACGTGTGTGGACCTGGGGCAGCAACATGAGTGGGGCACTGGGGATTGGAAGCGGCGACCATAGCCGCGTTCAAGACCAACCTATTGTTGTGCCTGCGTTCGAGAGTGTGCTGGTTTGCCAGGTGGCCGCTGGTGCGGCACATTCCGTCGCCTTGTCAGGTACTGGCGTGTTCAGTTCATGTGATTCTGGTGCTGCGCTGCCTCAAGCCGCTGGACACCGCTTTGACGCTGGCGTGCTGTGCGTGTGTGTGTGTGTGTGTGTGTGTGTGTGTGTGTGTGTGTGTGTGTGTGTGTGTGTGTACCCGGCGGCAGGGGATGGATCCGTGTATGTGTGGGGTTATGGATGGTTCGGACAACTTGGCTTGGGCGATTCTGCATCACAAGATGCCCCTCAACAAGTTGTTCTGCCTGAGGGGGGAGGAACTGTGGCACATGTGGCAGCTGGAGGTGAGCACTCCTTGGTGGCAACAGATGCGGGCCAGGTGTATGCATGGGGTGGATGTGGCCACGGCCAACTTGGCATTGGCGACAACAAGAGTTCCAAGTCACCCATGCACGTGCACGAGCTCCGTGCGGAATTCATTAGCATGGTGTGGGCTGGGAGAGACCACTCGTTGGCATTATCAGGTGCTGTGTCTTGCCTTTGGCAGGGGTGTGTGGCGTCTCTCACGTCAGGGTGTGTGTGCTCTGTGTCTGGGTGGTGCGGTGCGCGAACCTGAGTCGCGTCGCAGACAAAGGCAAACTGTTTGCCTGGGGTCGTGGCCAGCACGGGCAACTTGGCACTGGGTTGCGAAGCTCAATGGTATTTCCGGGCGCGGTTCGCTTTCCGGCAGGGTATGTCTCCGTGGCTGTGTCGGATGAAGCTACACACACACACACACACCAGTTTGTTAACAAATCACACGTGCCCCCCGTGTGGTGTGATGTGGTGGTGTGGGTTGTCTTGAAGCAGGACCACCGTTATTCGTGCCGGTGCCGGTGACCACCACAGCATCGCTGTCACCGGTTCGTGTGGTGTTGGCCGTGTGTGTGGTTGTCGGCGACGGTGTTTGTGTGTTGTTTTTTGTTTTTGTTTTTGCAACTCCACAGATTTGCTCTGTCCTGCTGCTGGCACTCACCTTCTTTCCTTTCTTCCTTCCTTCCTTCCTTCCTTGCTTCCTTCCTTCCTTCGCTTGCGCTCTTTTGTTTGTTCTTCTCTTTTTGTCCCATCTCGATGGCATGGCCAGACGCCGGGGAAGTGTACTGTTGGGGCTCCGGCCTGCAGGGTCAGTTGGGGACAGGGAGCACAGTCGCTTGCAACGTTCCCACAAAAGTCACTGCGCTGGAGGGCTCCAATGTCATCGACGTGGCAGCATGGGCGTCTGTGTCTTGCTGCGTGGCATGTGCGTTTGGTTGTTGGGGGGCGCTGTTTCCGTTTGCCCGCTGATGCTGGCTTGCCACACTCCCAACCATGACCGATTGCGACGACGCTCACCACGCTCGCGCATTGTGTGTTTTCTTGCTTTGCTTTGCTGTGATGGGCGATTCGTGCGGGGGGAATCCATGCCATTGGGGCGGTTCAGATGATGGTCACGTGTATGCCTGGGGGTCTGGGAGGCACATCGGCTTGCTGCAGGCCCATCAAGCGTCAGATGCAGGCGCCAGCGAGTCAAAGGTGGATGGCGAGGCAACCGTAGCCCAGCCCATTGTGTCTGCTCAGACAGTGTGCGAGCCAGCGGCGTTGCCGGCGTTTGGTGGCGAGGACTGGGTCACGCGAGTGTTCGCCGGAAAGGACCACTGTGCTTTTCTTGTTGGTGGTGCGTCTCTTGTGCTGTGTTGGTCGGGTGATCGCTCTCTTTTCTCCCTCCCCTTGGCACGACAAAGGAGCGATTTTTTCCCGGGGGGGGGGGGGGGTTTTTTGTTTTTGTGCATGACAGCCGTGTGCACGGTGGTGGTGGTGGTGTGTGTGTGGTGTTGTCCGTTGTGTGTGTGCAGTGGTTCCTGCTGAAGCCATGCCAGACGTCTTCTTCGCTGTGCCTGACCCGTCCGCCGAGCAGAGCCCGCCCACCACCGAGGCAGATCCCACCTCCGCACCCTCCCCACCGCACCGCCGACAGTCCGTGAAAGACCGCATCGCTTCTCTGGAGGCGCAGGCTCGGCATCGTGGTGTGCACCGTCTGGCGCTCGAAATCACCGAAGCAGTGCCCATGGAGGAAGTTTCGGCAGGCGCAGCACAAGTCGACGCTGCGTCATCACCCAAGGTGCCCTCGCCCCTCTGCACCCTTCCCATCACCCCGCGCGCGTGTGCAACGATTGGTTGTGCGTTTTTTTCACCTGTGAGACGCGTGTCTATGCGCTTGCTGCTGCTGCTGCTGCTGCTGCTGCTGCTGTTGCATGTGCAGGAATTGACCCCCGCGCGCGTGCGGAGAGTGCAAATGGAGATCCGCAGCCAGGCGGTGTCTTCTTCGCCCTCCGCTGTCAAGCGGTTCGCCCGTTTGTCTCAGACGCCGAGTGCCCGCGCGGAACGACTGGAAGCCAGCCCACAAACACGCGCCCTGCCCGTGACAGCCAGCAGCGCCTCGTTGGGGAAGCAACGACGCATGAGTGGTGGTGCCTCGCAACCCAACGAGTCCCCGGCGAGTGTTGGAGTGACCAGCCTGCATCTGTCCGCGTCCCTGGTGCTGCAGGTTCGTTCCATCGTCCGACGCCGTGTGCTTCCCTCTGTCACTCCACTCACCTTGCGTTGTGTGTTTTTGGGGGTGTATTGCTGTGTGACTGCATTGCTGTGTGGATTGTTGCCGTGGTGCCACAACCGTGTTGCCAATGCCACCTACCCCCGTACTCCTTTCCTTCCTTTGTTTCTGACTTTCGATTTCCACACGGTTTGGCCCCACTTTGTTTCACCCCCATCAACTGGGCGCGTTGGGTCGACCCATCATCGATGGCTCCTTGTCATCAATCCATGCGGGGGCGTCGAGCAGGTCAACAAGGCCGATTCGGAGCGACCGGAGGCCGTCACCCTGCCACCCTTGCCACCTCCCCGCAGCCCCCGTCGCAACCTGGCGCAAGACCCTGCCGCCTCCGTCGAGTCGTGGCGCCAGGAGCGCTCCGCACAGCAGCGCCGGCGGTCCACACAACGGCCGCGACAACGGTCGTGCTGGTCCATGTGCTGCTCGCTCTTCTGCTACGGCGCTGGCGACGCTGACAACCTGTCCGGCGACGAAGACGAGGAGATCGTGCCGCCGCAACCTTCCCCTGCCACCACCCCAACCGCTGCTACTCCTGCTACCATCACCCCTGCTGCTGGTCCTCCTGCTGCTGCTGCCGCTGCCGCTGCTGCCGCTGCGGCACAGCCGGCGCCGCCAACGCCCGCCGTTGCTCCGTCCATCCACACGGCAGGCGCGCCACGGCACCCGGCCGCCGCCACGCCTGCAGCACCTCTGGCCCCGGCCTCGAAGCCCGCGCTGCCGCCGCATCCACCCCTTCGGCTGGTGCCCGTTGCGCCGCGGATGCCATCGCGGATGCCGTTGCGGCCGCCGGGTGGTGGTGCCAACGACGCCGACGCCGACGCCGATGCTGACACCCACACCCGCACCACGAACGGGGGCTCGTCGCTACTGCAGCAGGACGCAGGGGAGACGAAGACGCAGGCGCCTGACGCCACCACACTCCCTGCCGCCGATGACGCTGCGCCAGGCCCGGAGCCTGGGACAGCGCAGCCAGCAGCCCCAGCAACGCTGACGGGTGCCCCAAGTGCCGCTGCAACGGGCACGGCAACGGGCATAGCAACGTCTTCGGGTGGTGAGGTGTCTGATGCTGCGCCGGCTGGCGAGGGTGTTGAACCTGCCGCTGGCGACGCCACTTCGGAAGTTGTTGCTGCGCCTGCTGTGGGACCAGCTAGCGTGTAGGTAGCGCCCATGACCTGCTCTGGCAGCCAGTGTCTTTTGCGCCTGCCCCACCGTTTCTGTTGCGCGCATGCATGCATGCCGTGATGTCGCCCCCTTGCTTTCTTCTTCTTCTTTTTGTTGTGTTCGTTGCCACACATTGCCTCACTTCCCACAACCGAACAACCATACGATCGTGTCTGGCATCAACTCCAGGAACATGACGTTCCCCATGAAACTGGCTTGACGCGGGCGTGAACAACTGAGAATGCAACAAAGGGGGGTTCAAAACCTTGTGGAGTTGGGGCGGTGCAAACACCGCTAGCGGTCCTGCTTCTGCATAGTGCAGCAGCAATGTTGTAGTTGGCCGCTTCGCACAGCATCACACACACACACACACAAGTCCTTTACGGCATACAAGCAAAGAACTCCTATGCAGAGCATCCGCCAGCAGCACTACGAATGATGTCGAGGAACATGGGCTTGAGAGAGGCACCTCCAACCAAGAATCCTGCACATGCACAAGAAAGTGTGTCACCACGGGGAAAAAACAAGAAACAACAACAGAACTCGGCTCCACGCACCATCCACATCGGCTCCAGCGATGAGACCAGCACTGTTCGCTGCTTTCACAGAACCTGGCAGCGTGGAAGGACAACCGTGGTGTGTACACACGTTGGACAAGGCACGGTCACAGGAGGGAAGGCAGAGAGAAGGAAACAAGGAAAACCAGAAGAAAACACAGATAGAAGCGAATGTGCTACGTACCACCATACACGATGCGCACGGCGGCAGCAACATCAGCTGACACCTTCTCGGCAATGAACTTGCGCAGGCCTGCGTGCACCTCTTGTGCCTGCAACCAACGCACACCACCACAAACCAGAGGTGCACGAGAAGGAAAACCCAAAATCAACCTCCTTCATGCGCTCGACACCCCCAGCAGACCCATCATGGGTGGCACGCGTCCTACCTGTTCAGCCGTGGCCGTTTTGCCAGTTCCAATCGCCCACACGGGCTCGTAGGCAACCACAATGTTCTCCCACGCGGCAGCGTCGATGGCGTCGGCCACACAGCCAAGCTGCTCCATGCAGACAGCCATTGTCTGCGGACACCCCACCACGCAGAGGTGAGAGCAGCGTGACTCGAAATGAACTAGATGTACAAGAAGCAAGCAAGGTACAACCATGGCGCAAACCCAAACGACCCAGCCCGTGATCCTACCTTGTCAGCCTCTCGTTGTTCCAGCGTTTCGCCGATGCACAGCACAACCTTGATGTCACAAGCAAGCGCGGCCTGCAGATCGCACCAATGTTGCTTGAGCACAGCATCCCTCGCAGCAAGGCAAGCGTTGATGTCCAACACAGCGTAACGGCGGCGCACCTTCACTTTCTCCACCGTCATGTCGCAGGTCTCGTTCATGATGTGACGGCGTTCCGAGTGTCCAACTAGGGTCCAGTTGATGCCGAAGTCTGCGCACAGCAGCAGGGCAGGACGTTACCCACGGTTCCGAGATATCACACGAGACGCCCCATCCTGCTTCGAACAGTGCGCCCAGCGCTCACCTTTCAACATGGGGGCAGTGACCTCACCGGTGAAAGCACCGAATTTCTGTTGTGAAGGGAACGCGCACGTGTTAGCAAACACGAAGCCCAGGGGGGGGTCGGCTGCACAGTGAAAAAAGTAGCGCTACGTACGTTCGCTGTCCAAATGTTTTGTCCTGCCAGCTGGAACTCGCGACGCATGTTGGTTTGCGCAAGACCCATGTGCAACGCGGTGGGTGCGATGACGACATCTGTGGCGCAGGAACACCGCGACACCGTGACGCGCGCGAGAGCAACAGCGACAGCACACGTCATGAACATGGGAACTACACACCAACATCCGAAGGCAGATCACTGGCGGCATTGAAGGTCTCAATGAGTGCAGTCAGGGACTCGCGCGTCCCGTTCTGCGGCAGGATACACACTCGTGCATGAGCGCACGCAAAACACGCACCACGACGGGCAAAATCCTCTCCTTGCACGCACGCATTTCCAGTTGCCACCAACCCAAGCCCGCTTCGACGAAGTGGTTGCTTCAGCTGCCATTGTAGAGCGATAGAACGAGGAAGGAAACTTGGGGGAGGTGCAACAAAGGCGGGTCAACGCGTGTCAGCAAAAGTGGGTGGGCGCCACTAGCACTGCTTGCAAAATCAGCTGGCACATTGTTTGTATTTATTTGTATTATTTTGTGTATTTTTCGTGCTTCCTCCGCACGTCGAGGACCACCACGCGCACCACCAACGAACCACAACAGAGTTGCACACATGCTTCGCCACCCCGGCGATCTCCTTGCAGGGGTGCGTGGCCGGGGTGCGTCCTCGAGCTCCTCATTGCTTGGCGATGGACGCACGCCACATCGATCGCTGCTCGGCCCCGGCGCAGCCACCCCCGCACGCACCACGTCCACACCACGTCATGTCAACGACCACCCACCGTCAAGCCTCCCCCCACATTCAGCACACAGTCATGCTTCACACTCACGTGTGCTACGCCCAGCTGGGCCTGGGCGTGGAGGGCTGCTTCCGGCGGCACCAGCGCCCGGTGTGCGTGCCGGGGTGCCGACTTCGTCTTGTTCCCTGCTTGGCGCGCCTGGGGGGAGAAGCGCAGCGTACAGCAAGCCATCCGCTGCGCTGTTGGGTGTGCATCAAGGAGGTACAGTGCAATGACCCCAGCGTGTGCCGTTGAACGGTGTCCTTGTGTGTGTGTGTGTGTGTGTGTGTGTGTGTG
>Ga0213833_1002520_pt1 | contig 11792 bp, 11 predicted proteins | sample SWATP21_FD_160575 | JGI IMG/M metagenome (GOLD analysis project Ga0213833, IMG submission 160575) | Coastal seawater microbial communities from Marineland, Florida, United States - SWA TP2 #1 | ecosystem: Environmental > Aquatic > Marine > Coastal | place: USA: Florida | collected 2016-08-14
AATCAAGCGAAGAGATTACCAGGCATGTAAACGAGGCTTGCTTTCACTTAATGGATACTGTGAAAAATGTTTGTGGGTCTCTACTGGCAGAGGGACATAAGATGGGGCTTGTTGGCGGAGACCATAGTTCGCCATTGGGCTATATACAGGCCTTGAGTGATAACAACCCTGACTTTGGTATTCTGCAAATTGATGCCCACGCTGATTTGAGAGAGGCCTATGAAGGGTTTACCTACTCTCATGCCAGCATTATGCATAATGTGCTTGAATACAATAAAGAGGCGAAGCTTGTTCAGGTAGGAGTAAGGGATTACTCAAAGGGCGAGAAGGAACGAATGGATTCTGACCCAAGGATTACGACCTTTTTTGATGCTGATTTGAAAGATGCTCAATTGAGCGGCACCAGTTGGGACAGACAAGTTGACAAAACACTTTATGAGTTGCCCAGCCGCGTATATATAAGTTTTGATGCTGATGGCCTGACGCCTGATTTGTGCCCTGCTACTGGTACTCCAGTTCCGGGAGGGCTGAGTTTTGATCAGGTTAATTACCTGTTGGTAAAACTAAAAGAGAGTGGTAAAGAAGTAATTGGCTTTGATCTGAGTGAAGTAGGAAATGGCCAATGGGATGGTATAGTGGGAGCAAGGTTGCTTTACAAGCTTTGTGGTTTGTTTTGATATCTTTTGAAGGCCTGGTCTGATCTAAAACGATCTTTGCTCAAAAAGGCAAAAGCCGGAATAAGTATGGGAGGTAGCAGCACCAGGTACAGGCCAATCATTTGAAATAGGATGTAGGCCAAAAAAAGACATATTGCCAGGGCAAGAACAAAATAAACACCCTTCAGAAAATTACCGGGCTTATGGTAGTCAGCAAAAATGGCCAGCACAAAAGCAAGTTGTAGTGATCCAAATAGTCCGGCAAGAGCCCATAAATCATTCATGTTCCTGATATTTTTTGTTGACCGCTTTCACTGCTAAGTTAGCTGTTAGCCAGTAGGGCCGGAACGGTAGCTACCAATGTCAGAAGAAGTAATGCTCTTTTCTCGTGAGAAGTAATTGGCAAAACCTTGTCTAGCGGTTTTTAAACTCCTGCTGAAAAGTTTCCCATTTCACTCCTTTATACGCTCCCTCGCCAATGTAATGTAAGATCATTTCGAACTCTCTGGCTTGTTTATAGCCAGCAATAGGCTGTATCATTTCAGCTTTCTCATTGAGCATAACCACTGTCGGATAGCTCATTCGGCCATTCATCAATGCCGCTGCAAGTTCGTTATAGCCTCGCCTGCCATTGGGTACATATTTGTAGGTCTTGCCTTTAAACACAAAACTATCGCGTGATTCACCATCAAGTTTCACCGCATAAAACGCTGTATTCAAATACTCTGATACAGCAGAGTCTCTAAAGGTGGTCGCATCCATTCTTTTACACCACCCGCACCAGTCTGTGTAAACATCAATCATTATGGGCCTTGGGTCCAGTTGAGTAAGCTTTACAGCATCTGTAAAACTATACCACTTCGTTTCTTCTCTTGGTGGTTCACTGGCTGACGCAGAAATCAACAAAGCACAGGAAGCAATAATGGCTAAATGAAGAATTAAACGCATGGCTGGTGGTTTAGGCATTGTCGGTGCAAGGTAATGATTACTGTAGGTATTACTCAAGATGCTCTATTTCTCGCTCTAAATCACCTCTCAGTTGTAACTGTACAAAGCCCGTGCTTTGGGTTGAGTGTTCAAGAAAGTTGAGGGTTGCCAGTGCTTTTTTATGATAGTTGAGTTTGTCAATAGAGGTATTTGACTTTTGGCCAAGAGCATGTAGAATTTCAATCAATCGCTCCAAATAGGTGGTGCCCAACTGCAATTGTTGCAGGGCAGCCATATACCTGACATCATTGAGAGAAAGCAGCTCATCCAGGTCAAAATCAAGTTCGTCTTTCAAGGTTGACGCTGTCTGTTGTCTAATGGTATTAAACTGTATATCGTCTTCAATACCGAGTAATTTGGCGGCAAGCCTGGCTAAAACCTTGCTGATTTTCTCAATTTCATCTTTGAGAATATCACGTTGCTGCATGAGTGGTGATTTGAGAATTAATAGCGCCAATTAAATCCTCAGGTTCATCAGCATAAAATGCAAGTGCCTTAACCTTTCTCCTGATTCCGTATAGACCCACTATGGTAATTTCATCTTTGAAATGGAATACCAGATTCTGCTCAAATAATGAGAGCTTTTTCATTTTATCATAGGCTTCCGGAAGATCGTTTCTGAATACTTCCATTTGAGCAATATTGTTCAGTTCAACCCTGCAATCTCCAAGTAAACCATTCCTAATAACCAGTTGGTTTCCGTTTAGAGTGATTGGGCGCCTTGGAATGGATTTTATAAGTGCAAAAACCTGCAGGCCCGTATAAACGCTTAGCGCTGAGAACACCCAGGCCAGTGCATTGCTCCATTGAATCAGGATGAAATGAATGGCAATGGTTTCAACCAAAATGGCCAGCAATAGTGCATATAGCATAGCAATGGAAGCGTTGTTGCGGTGATAACTGTACTCTTTACTATTCAGGATAGGTTTCTTCCAGCTAATAAGGGCGTAATAAAACATTGAAACTTCAGTAGTAAGTGCACCAACCAATTGTATTGGAACTGTATCGGTTACCGCCATTCTCAAGCGGTCCATAAAATCAAGGCCACCATCAGTTCGCTTAAATTGTTTTCTCAGTGCAATAACCTTATAGCTCACCAAGCTTATTACAGTCAATTCTACCACTGGAAGCACCCAGGTTTGGGCAAGATTAATGCCACCCTGGTAGTCAAGAGGAATGAGCAAACTTCCCAGAACCAGGCCAACAATAAACACAGGAACAACTGAGATATTGGGTATGGAAGTCTTGCGAATGGTAAAGAAGTAAACAACAGGCAGCGTAAGCAACAAGTCAACGGTGATGGCCATATACATGGCTGACTCTGACCCTGAAAAAACAACTGGTTTCAGCAGTAGAAATACCAGTGCTAGCAGAACAATAAGTGGAGCAAGCCTTAGCGCTATTTTCAGTCCTTTGGGCAGGGGTAAACTTAGCATAGCGAAGTGTTTATTTCAATGTAGCAAAGGTCGGTAATTGCCGGCTAAGAGACCAGTAAACAGGCCTTTCTTTTAATCCTTATAAGACTCAATGGTCCAATGAAAATCTGAGCGGTTCAAAGGCAGGTTTTGTAATGGTATTGGCCTTACCAACCAATTGCCGCTCCATTGTGGAAGTGATTCAATTTCGATGGTCCAAACTCCATCTTTTTCACAATTTCCTATACTGATGCTGCCTTTGCCATCAAGTCTGTACAAACTGTTCCCAATAGGCTCTATGCGGTGATCATAAAAGCTGTCTTGTTCTGTTTGCACAATAAAATATCCCTTGCTATGAAAGAAAAATCTTTTCGGAGTTTCTCGTTCAGCATACTGACCAAGGCTACAGCTACCAGGCGCAGCCGGGCATACCACTGCAAAGGCTGTTGAAACCACCTTAGGCTGCTTTGCCTGCAAGTATGGCAACAAACCTTCAATGAGTATCAAGGCCAATAAAACCGCTTTGCCAATTGCATAGTATAAGGCTGTTTTCTTGCTGGTTATTGTCGTTTCAGCCTTGTGGTTGACCGATATCTTGTTCTGAAACAAAAATTGCCACAGCCCCTTTAGGTTGGGGGCGGACAAGGTGATGGCTATCAACAGTAAAAAGGACGAAAAGAGCTTAACCGAAATGTCAAAGCTGAAATTGATGAGGCTTATATGGGCCATGACAGCAATAGCCAACAGGCTTCCTGCAAAACGCGATTTTCTAAAGAGCAGCATCAATCCGGCAAGCACTTCAACCAGGCCGGTTACCAGTTGATAAGTATGAGAAGTACCCATAGTGCTCCAGAAAAGTATGTCTTTAGTAAGCTGCCCCAGCGGGGTAAACAGCGTGTTGGGCTCAGGAAAATAGAATTGCTCTCCAAATACCTTGTCAAAACCGTAGATAAGCAAAATGAGACCAAGGTAGTTGGCCAACAACCCATTCAACCACGGACGGAGTCTTGAAAGGATGTTTTCCTTACCTATAGCCCATATCAAGCCACCCATTGCCAAAGCCATTATAGCCAAACTCAGCACGTGGATGTATAGCCCCAGGCTGTCAGAACTTAATTCTTTAACAGATCCAACAGAGTGACCAAAGAAAACACTTGAAAATAAACGGGTAACCGGAAGGCTAAGCCAGGCTCCCCATGAGCTAAAGTTTGCAATTATTCTAAAGGGGAATGGGATTGTCAATACCCCAAGCACTAAAAAAAGTTGCCAAAAGAAATAAAACTGCTTTTTCAAAATGGGTTATGAACTCATCAAACCTATTTGTTTCTTCCAGATAAAGTAGCCGGCGAGGCTACTAAATACCAAAATGAGTAATACAGTAAGGCCGGCTGGCCCTTGAAAGCCCAGTGGTGGAATGATTTGATTTTTTTTCTTTGTACTCTTTGCCTTGATAACCTTCTTGTCAAACCCTACCAATTCAGCCTCAGGGTATGCCTTCCTGAACTCGCTCAGGGCACTATCAGGATTTTCTAAAAGAAAGTGTGAGTATAGTGTGTCAAGCTGAACAACGGTATCCTCAAGCACAAAGGTGGTATCATTATACCGGGGTACATGTCGCTCAAAAACAAACTGCGTATCTGTGATAGCCGTGATTTTTACCGTATGGCTTGTAAGGTTAACCCGTATCATGTGTCTATACATGTCAGGGCTCAGTCCAAAATTGTCAGGTCCATCTACCCGAAAAGTTCCCGGCTTACCATTGTGGCTTTTATGAGCAATGATTTTGGTTTGGGCAAAGCTGCCAGCGGTAAAGAAGAGTAAGATGCAGAAAAACAGGCATTTCATGGCAAAGGGCTTGAATGCAGTGAAGATAAGAATCAGTTTTCTACAGAAGTGTTAATGCCGGTTGTGCAAATGAATTTTCGCAATAACACTGGGTTTACAAATGTGTGCAATTTGAACTGAGCTATTCTGTTTGGCCCTGCTCAGCCTTTGCAGTTTCTTCTTCAAACGTTTTAGCATAAAGAGAATCAATGTGAGACTTTTCCTTTAACCGTATGAGAAAATCAACGGATGAGAGTTCCATTCTCATAAATTCTATATCGTATTTGATGTAATTCTCATCACTTGGATTCTCATGAACATTCTTGATGGCCTCAAGTACTGCCGGATACTCGCGATATCTGAATTTTTCAAAAGCCTTGTAGAACGGGGAGTAGAAGAGAATAGCGATCAACATGATAGCAAAACTTCTGGTATAGACCCGCTTAAAGTAGCTATCCTGCCTTTTTGAGTAAAGACTGAAGGCAATAACTGAGATAGCTGTAAGAACCACGATTCCACCCAGTAGGGTACCCCCAGAACCTGGCCAGTGGTTTACCCTGAAAACCGGGCCTGAAATTCCAATTGCGAAAAAGAAGCCACTAAAAATTGAGAATAGAATACGTTTCCATGTGTTTCGCTGGCCTTTAGGTTTAAGCAATAGAAATGACAGAAACAGATAGAAATGAAAGATGAGTAACAACGAAATGGAGAGGATGGCATTTGCCTTACCCACATTAAGGCCACTAAGTATAAGTGCAATAAGCAATATGCTCAGTAGGATGCGTTCAACAATTATCATGGGCTATTTAGTATGCTGTGCTATCAGGGGCAGATCCTTCTTCTTGCTTGCGTAGTTCTTCGAGATAATATTTCTGATACACTGAATCAAATTGTGCGCGCCTTTCCATTTCCCTGATAAATTCATTTGGCCGCCGATAGGCCCTCATGAACTCAATATCTACTAGTGTTTCATTCTCACGGCTTGGATGTTCCCTGTTGCTCTTAATGGCTTGTAGAAGGTCTGGACTGTGCCTGAATTGTGCGTTCTCATATAGATTGTAAGCGGGTGAGTAGAACAGCATCCCTGCCAGTGCAAAGCCAATGGCTCGAGTCATCAGGTTTTTAAAGAATACACCTCTTCCATTCCGGTACTTGATAAAGGCAATGATTGATATGATAACCAGCCCACCAACACCACCAATGAATTGTGTTGCTGATCCCGGCCACACCTGTACTTTGAACAATATCCCCAACAAGACCATAGAGATTAACCAGCCGCTACCAATGCTTAGCAGAACCCGTTTCCAGTTTGTTTTTTGGTTTGGCTCTTTGTAAATCAAAAACGATAGCGCCAGGTAAAACAGACTGGTAATAGAAATGCTTAAAACCAGCAGAGCAGAAACTCCGGGTAAGAAGAACAGCTTAAGTATCAGGCCAATGACAATGATTAAAAGCAATATGCGCTCAGCTTTTCTCATCTCTTAGTTTTAGTGCAAGATAATAAGGCATCGTGGATTCACTTATTCTGTATTCTTTGGCCAATGACCCGGGTGGAGTGACTATTCATTGTCAATAGGCACCACAAGCACCGGTATTCTTGAGTTGTTCACCACATGAATGTCAGTAGGAGTATTGAGCAGCTTGTAAAACCAGCTATGTGGGTGGTGACCAATTATCAATAAATCTGCTTCCAGCTTTTGGGCTTCTTCAAGTATTACGTCAGTAGTGGCTCCCTGTACCAGCAAGCCATCTGCTTCTATTCCTTTGGCTTCTATCTCTTTCACAAACTGGTCTAAAATGCGATGCTCTTCTCTAAGTTCATCAGCACGGAAATCTCTTATATACTGTGGCCCGACTTCGTAGCCTACAAAATCAGGTTCAGGTGCTGAAGCATGCAACAACCAGATTTTTGCACTAAACTTCTCTCCAATCTCAACAGCCTGTGCTATTAGGGTAGGGGCATGACTCTCAAATTCGAGGGTTACAAGAATGTTTTTCATGATGGCTTTTATTGAGATGCTTGAAAAGCAATAATTTAGTTGAAAGATAAAGGCATGAATAATTCTTTCGGAATCTTCTTCCTTTTTTTGATGACTATTCTTTTTGCACTCGGCTTTGGCTCCTGTGTTAAAGATGATGGAGAAGAATACCAAACCAAAGATCCCTTTGAAGTGATTGCCGACGCAAGTGAAATTGATGAGGGAGATTGCCGTCATCACCTACCAGAATTTGATTCGTGGTTTAACTCAAAGGCATATCGGTTGTATTTCAAGGACAGCTTGATTATTAACCATGCTGTACAAAACCTAATGAATCGTCATCAGTGGGTCTATACGGTTCACCATGTGCCCAAGACCTTTAATGTAAGTTCCGGGCATGGTCGTGAATTATTGCACTTCATTGATTTGCTTACCAATGAGCATCGCTTGATTGATAGCGCTGATTTTGGTATTCAAAGCCCGCAGTTTGCGGGAAATCATATTGTCTATTATCGCGCTGGAGGGGTTATCTCAGACTTAATTCTATACAACCTCGCTCTGAGTGAAAGAACTGAACTGGAAGGTACCGGGTCTGCATTATCGCAGGATGGTTCAAAACTCAAGGTTAAAGTTTCATCGGAAATTCGGATTGTGGGTTTACCAGGCCTTGAAGTTGAGAAGGTATGGGATGGCAATGATGAGATGGCACCAAATTACTATCAAGTCTTGTGGAAGGGGGGAGAAGGTTTTTATGAGTGGAATAGAATCAATGATCATCTACAGTATTATTGGTATGAAGCACCCAACTATGAGCGAGTTGCAGTGTTCAAGCCCATTGGCACAAGCGGAGTGGCTCATACTCCGGCTTGCTGGATTAACAATGATGTGTTTATAACCAATGGTGGCTTGGAAGTTAATCTTAAAGAAAAAAGTGCACGCCTGGCTTTCGACACTTGCGCCAGTCAATATTTTACGAATTTCACCCCATACAATGACGGAAAACTGATTGCTCACCGTATACATTACAAGCTCGATGATGATAATAAGTCAGCAGTTCGGTCACAAAACTTTCACTTGTTAGATTCGAAAAATAGTGAAAACAAGCGAATTGAATTCAGCAACTTTCCTCGATAGTTTTTAGTCTACCTTTTCAAATGACTTAACCAATCGGTTGTTTCCGGTTTCAATAACCAGATAGTATTGGCCTGATAGTAAGGCCCTGGTATGAATGTCAATGTTGAACGCCTGCTCAGGTATAGTACCATCCAGAACGGTTTTCCCTGTTATATCAATAATCCGGTAAGGCGTTTTTACACCCAGTGATGCGCTGAGTTGTACCTGCATTAAATCCCTGGTTGGATTGGGGAATAGGTTGATTTCCAGCTCAACACGTTCCGTCTTGGTAATTCCCGTTGGTGTGCCTAGCAGCCTCACTTCCCAAACACCACGACCAAAGGTGGCCGCCTTGAGTGTGTGGCTTTTTAAATGCACATCAAGCTCATGTACTATCACATTGGGGAGCCCATCTGAATACAATACCCATTCATCATTCTCGTCATCCAGGTAATAGACGCCAAGGTCAGTACCCAGATATACAAAACCATTGCTATCGTTTTGGTAGGCCACACAGTTTACAGGTATGTTGGGCAGATTATAAGAAATGTTCTCCCAGTTTTTACCACCGTCTGTACTGTGATACACTTTTTCGCTCTTTTCCCAACTGGCAAAAGATATCCAAAGCTCTTTAGGGTCATCGTCTTTAGCAGTTAGGTAGGTTGGGTAGTGTTCAACCGGTAGACCCGCTGAAATATCAGTCCAGGTGTCACCACCATTTAAAGTACCCCAAACCTTAGCATCTACCTGGTCTAAATAGAAGCCCCGCTTGGCCAGGTAAATAATATCGGTGTTATCAGGGTTTACATAAAGTGCGGTGCTGGGGCGCGGATAGCTCCTGTTCGGTGCCTCACTGAAGGAGCTAATAGCCCTTCCGTTTCCAAATGAGCTGTGGTAATAAACATTGCCGTAGCCAATCCACAACCGTCCATCTGTTTCGGTAAATGGAGTTGTCCACTCAGCTACTTCGCCAGTTGGTGCTGAAATGCGCCCAGAATAGGCATAGTAAGAACCAAAATTCAGGTACTGGTAAATGTATCCGTATTGTGATGAAGTATAGACTTCATCAAAGTCTTCATTAAAGGCTGACTCCATGCCATCACCTCCGCTCAGGTTGCGCCAGCCATTGGTTGAACTTAACGCCGTGGAGTTGTCCTGAGCGCCTGCCATCACACTGGTTGCAGAGTCCCGATGCACTGCCAAGCGGTAAAAGGAAGTAATCTGCAGGTTTTTGGTGTAATGAGTAAACTTAGTGCGGCCTCTTGCATAGCTCATTGAATCGCCTTCCTGCTCAAACTTCATAGTGCTTGAAAGGCCACCATCATGGCAAATGAAGATTCTGCCGGTAACTGGGTGTTGTTCAATTTCATGTACGTCACCATGCATACTAAGTCTTTGGTAGTTGAGTGCCCAATAGGTGCTGGGTTCAAAATGGCTTCCTCCGTTCACACTGGTCCAAAGGTTTACGCCAGCCACTGAAACAATGTCTTCGTTCTGGTCATCAGTGTACATTGCGAGATCGTATCTGCCTTGTCCGCCAGGGGCATTATCAAAACGTCCATTCAACATGTTGATATACGTTGAATCTATCACGGTGGAGTAGGTAAAGCCGCTGTCTTTTGACATAAACAGTCCATAAAAGCCGCCACCACCTTCTGTCCATGCTTTAGCATCGCAGGCAAGAGCGTAAATTTTGGCGGGATTCTTTCTGGAAGGAGCCAGTTCAATTCGTTGAGTACTGCCCCTTTTTCTGAAAGGTACCTTGGCATCTACCCAGGTTTTACCAAAGTCTGTACTTCGCATGATGCCCGCGCTACCAAAATTGTATTCCGTAACCGCTCCCGTGCTAGCATAAATTATTCTACTGCTGTGCTGAGCAGTTTTCATATCATAAACCAATCCTGAGTGGGTCTTAGTCCAGTTTTTGCCAGCGTCTACTGAGCGGTAGATGCCAGTTTGTCCAGCCGCCATAACCACATCAGGGTTGTTTGGGTTGATCAAAACATTGCTGAGCAGAGAAGCTTCATAGTCTTCCTGTTTCAGGCTCAATCCCGTAGCAGTCCAGGTTTTTCCACCATTCACAGTTTTGTAAACCCCCAAACCATAGTGGGTGTTGCGTTTGTTGTCATTCGCAAAAATGTTATGTCCTATGTAGGCAAAGTCGCCCATGGCCACATACATGGTTTCTGGCTTAGTTGGGTGAATAGCCAGGGCCGTTGTACGCAGAATGGGTAAATCACCTGAAACGGATGTCCAGCTTTTACCCGAGTTGGTCGTTTTCCAAATACCCCCTTGTGCCACGCAGATGAAGAAAATACTCGTGTCAGTAGGGTGAAAGGTAATAGAATTGATTCTACCTGTTCCGGCAAGGCGTTCATTGCCCATAGGGCCAAAGGGCGTCCAGGTATTACTGCGCTTGAAGGAAATATTGCCTCTGAGCAATTGGGTTTCTTCGTAGGCTTTCTGATAGAGCTCTGCGAAACTTTCGGCAGATCCATCTGTAGCTCTCCGATCTACAAAATCCTGATTTCTGGCAATGTATTTTGGAGTATTTGATTCAGTTTGTGCCCAAAGCTGCCCGATGCTCATTGTGAACATTGATAACAAGCAGAATGCTCTATTCCATTTCATCTGGCCAAATTAGCCAAGGTCGTGGCAAAGCTGATGAGGCTTTAGAAATATTCAGTACTAGTGAATGATGCTGAATTGCCTGGATGCTCTTTGTTGCTCACCCTTCAATACGATGAAATAAGTGCCTGTGAGCCATTCAGTAGTTTCGATATTGTATAGGGTGATTTCTGAAAGCCTGGTTTTGAAAACCGTTCTGCCGGTGATGTCCCTTATCTGCAGATTGCCACTAAAAGGCTTTTCCAGTTTGATTTGAATTAAATCGGTAGCCGGGTTTGGAAAAACACCTACTTCTAACAAGGCTTCATCTCCAACTCCTTCAGGATCAGGTGCCGGTAACAGGTCAATCTCCCAACATCCCCTGCCAAAGGTTGATGCCTTCAGCGTGCCATCACCCTGCGATTCTTCCAGCTCAGTCACTAGCACATTGGGCAGTCCTTCAGAGTACGGAATCCACTCTTCGTTTTCAGCGTCTAAGTAGAATACACCCATGTCAGTCCCCACATAAACGTTTTTGCTCTTGTCGTTTTGATAGGCTACACAGTTGGCAGGTACGTTGGGCAGGTTGTAGCTAATGTTTTTCCAGGTTTCGCCAAAGTCCGTGCTGGCATATACCTTTTCACCATCAGAGAAGCCTCCAAAGGTTACCCATACATTTTTTGGCGCATTTTCCCGGCCCATGATATAGGTTGGAAACAGATGTGTTGGCAACCCTTCACTTACATCCACCCAGTTTTTACCCTCATCTGGTGAGTGCCATACTTCACTTTTAATGTTTTTATCAGGGTAGCCTCGCTTGGCGAGATAAATCTTTTGGGCATTCAGCGGACTCATATACAGAGCTGAAGTGGGTAGAGGGTGGTCCATTCCCTCGGCATCTTCAAAATCTGAGATCATCTCTGGCTGTCCAAAGTTGAGGTGTTTGTACAGGTTGCCATAGGCAATGTAAATGGTGCCATCCAATTCAAGCAGGGGAGTGGTCCATTCAGCTTGCTCATCTTCAGGCGGGCTCTGTTGGGCAGTAACATGGTATTTTCCACTTCCAAAATCAGCCCATTGTTGCATCATCCCAAACTGAATGGTGGTGTAGGCATGTCCATCGCCTTCGTCAAAAGCTGATTCCTGTCCATCACCACCACTTAAGAAATCCCAACCGTCAGAATAGCTGATATCAGTTCCATTGTCCTGAG
>Ga0213833_1002521_pt1 | contig 11790 bp, 8 predicted proteins | sample SWATP21_FD_160575 | JGI IMG/M metagenome (GOLD analysis project Ga0213833, IMG submission 160575) | Coastal seawater microbial communities from Marineland, Florida, United States - SWA TP2 #1 | ecosystem: Environmental > Aquatic > Marine > Coastal | place: USA: Florida | collected 2016-08-14
CGCCATGGCTGAACGTGCACCGGTCGACGACGTGGTTTCTCGAGTTGGGCGGGCTGTTCGGCTTGGTTCTGCCCGTGGTGTTCGCTCCGTTTTTGGGCTTTTGGTGGGGGGCGGCGCCTTTGGTGTGGGGGGTGTCGACGGCCGGTGGACTCGGCTTGGGCGTGGGCGCGATGGTGGCCAGCCACGTGTTTCTCGACGGGCGCGACCCCCTCGGCCCCGTCATCGACGTGCTGGAGGACGTCACAGGCGTGCAAGACGCCCACCTCGGCCCGCAGTTGATGCCGCCGTTGGACCGTCGAGTGTCGTCGGTGCCGAGCCCAGGTGTGGGCTTGGTGGGGAGGTTCAGATGAAGTGCTCTCCCCTGCATCGTCGACGTCGACCCGCTGTTCTCTGGCTGCTGCTGGTGTGGATGGCGACGTCTTCAACAAGTTGGAGCCAGCAAGCCCCCGCCGAGACGGCGCAGGCGCCTGCTTCGTCGAGCGGCGCCGTCTCCGATGTCGAAGGCGCAGATCCCGCCGCAACACCGCCCGTCGACGTCATCGATCCCCAGGAAGAGGTGGACGAGGTGGAACCTGAGGAGACGGGCCAAGCCACGCCGCCGCCTTTGTTGGAGACGGCGGAGGCGTCTGGCGAAGATGACGACGTCGATGCGGCGCGCGAAGCGGGCGGCGACGAAGCGCGTGATGCGCAAGCAACCGCCGAAGAAGACGCAGGCGACAAGGTCTTCGTCGACGACAAGGTTCTGCTTCGCCGCTGTCGAACGCCCATGTTGCAAGAGGAGTATGAGCAAGCCGAAGCCTGCTACCGCCGGGCGATGTCGTCGACAACGTCGCCAAAGGTGCGCCTGGCCGCGACCGAGTTGGCCCACCTGGCAGCCGACAAAGCCGAAGCAGAATTTCAGCTGCCGCCGTGGTTGTGGGACGCGTCTCGTCGTCTGGTGCTGGAAGGCGGCGCCGAGTTTGCGTTGGCGTCGACCGCGTCCGGGGTCTTCGGCACCATGTTGATGACGGCTGCATTCAACCAACGGTTTTGGGGCTCCTTCGCGTGGAGCGTGACGCCGTTGGTGGTGTTGGGGGGCGGAGTCGCCGCCTTTGGCGCGTCTGCGGCTCTGTTGCTGGCGCCGGGCCTGCACCACGAGGACGTGGAGTTGTTGCGCAGTGCGGCTTTGCTGAGCTTGATGTGGGGCGCCGGGACCCTGTTCACGGCGACGGTGAACTGGTGGCAGCCCGAGTTGTTGGCGCTGACATCGGCGAGCATGGCCCCCCTCATCGTGTTTTTTGACGTGCCCACCGGGGCTGGGGCCGCCGCCATTTCTGGTGCATGGATGGGCCCCACATTGTCGCTGTTGTTGGCGACGGCCATGCCCGAGTGGCGCGTGCTGCCGCAGTGGCATTTGTTGGCGGGCGTCGTCGGTGCCACCACAATGTTTGGCGTCGGCGCCGCCCTCGACCTGCAGCGGCCGCACACTTGGGCCATGGACGCCGGTGCGGCAGCCGGCGGCGCGCTGGCGTTTGCGTTGGCGTTGGCGGCGCGCGCGCCCAATCCCATCGTCGGATACGGCACCACCGCCGGGGGCCTGGTGCTCGGCGCCGCCGTGGGGTTGACGACGGCCAAGGCGTTGGAAGGCGCCTTCAACCAGGGCGCTTTTGACGGCTGGTCGCTCATGCCGGTGTTGCTGCCCGACGACGAGCATCCTGAGCAACCGGTGGTGGGGCTGGGGGTGCACGCCACCTTTGACTGATCGAGGGCCCGATGTCGGTCAACGCCTCAGCCCCCGGCGTCGTCGACGGGAGCGGTCATTGCGTGCGCTTGGCCAACGCACTATGCGAGGCCCATGACGTCGAGGATGACACCTGCATTGAACGCCCTCAAGGCTCTGGGCATGGCCCTCTTTCCGCCGACGTGTGCCGCTTGTGGCGTCGATGTCGACGACGAGCAGGTCGTGTGCGGTGCCTGTGACGCGTCTGTGGTGTGGGCCGAGCCGCCGTGGTTTGTGCCCCATGACGTCGATGACGCCAACCCTCCGCCGCGGCTGTTGGCTCCCTTGTTGTATGGCGGCAGCGTCAAAGACCTGCTGCACACGGCCAAGTTTTCAGACGACGAAACCGCCGCTCGCGCCCTGGTGCGGCTGTTGGTGGGCAGCAGCGACGTCGTCCCCGACGACACCCAGGCCCAGTGGCGACGGCACCTGCAAGACGCTGGCGTTGAGGCGGTGACCTTCGTGCCGACGCCCACCCGACGACGGGTGCGGCGCGGATTCTGTTTGCCAGCGCTGTTGGCCGATGCCGTTGGCGGTGCCCTCGGGCTCCCCGTCGTCGACCTGCTGCTGAGCACCCGCACCGACGCACCGCTGTCGAAAGCGTCGTCTGCGGAGCAGCGGCGAGAACAGGTGCAGGGGCGGTATCGCTTGCGTCCGGCGCAGATGCCGCAGCACGTGCTCCTCGTCGACGACATCGTCACCACAGGCGCCACTTGGACGGCCGCCGCTGCCGCCTTGCTCGACCACGGTTTTGACGTCACGGGCTTCGCCCTGGCGCAGACTGAACGTGAGCTGCCCATGAAGGCATCTGCATCGACATCGACGACGACAGCAGGCGCTTCATGACCGACCCTGCCGCCGCCGACTTGGAGCAGACGTCTCCGCTCCCTTTGGCCGACGTGGTCGACGAGCCCCACCTGGTGGTGCCCGCCGAGCCCGCCAAGTGGAGCTCCCGCATGGGCATGTGGTGGTTCGTGGTGTTCGTCGCCGCCAGCGCCTTGTTTGCCTTGCGCGGCTCCACCGTCGTCACCTGGTCGTTGTTTGTCCTCATGGCAGGCGGACTCATGGCCCGTGGTCTGTTTCGCAGCCTCCGTTTTCAAAAAGCCATCGGCCTCGGCCAAGTGCTCTTGCAGGAGCAGCAGTTCAACGACGCCCGCGCACTGTTTGACGCCATGGCCCACGACGCCGAGCACCAGCAGCACGTGCGCGCCGCTGCCGTGGTGCATCTGGCGGGGATCGCCCTGCGTGAAGGCGACGCCGACCGCACCCTGCAGTTGTTGAGCAGCCTCGAGCGTGCCCCTCTGTTTGTCGGCGGCCTCAAACCGCTGGCCGAGGAGAGCGCGGTGTTCATGACCCTCGCCTACGTTATGAAAGGCGACCTCGACGCCGGCCGCCGATGGGTCGAAGAGGTGCACCACCGCCTGCCCGGAGGCGCCGCCGTCTTGGCGTGGGTGTCGCTGTTTCTCATGGCGCGTGAAGAGCGGTTTCACACCGCTGTCGACGCCGTGAACGCGTTTGCCGAGCCGTTGCATGAGGCCCTCGACGATGTCTTTTGGCAACAGCTGCAGGCCGTGCGCGCCTTTTGCGTGGCGAACACCCCAGAAGGCAAAGAGACCCCAGACGACATCAAGGCGCTGCTCGACGGCGTCGACCGCCGATGGGCCGTGGTGTGGGCGGATCACTGGCCCGCATTTGCCGCATTTCTAGATGGGCGGCTGCCCCCCGCGGCGTTCGCTGCATCTGCACATCGGCCGTGAGCGACGCTCACAGATGCTGCGCGCAGGCGGCGCAGACATCCCGTCGTCACCCGACCCACACCAGACCGTCACGGGGTGGGGCAAAAGCCCCTTTGACGACCCCCCCTTCGCCTTCTACACCCAAGGGGTCTTGCTCTATCGGGCAGATCCACACCGCACGTTTTGCGGTCATTCGAGGTCTCCATGTTCGCATTCACCAAGCGCGCCTCCTTGGCGTCCATGCTCCTTCCCCTGGCCCTCGCCATCGGCTGCCCCACCGGCAGCAGCGGCGACCCTGAACCCGGCACCGACCCCGACGTCACCGACGGCGGCGAGCCCGATTCGGGCCCCGGCGCCGAGCCCAGCCCTGGCCCAGGGGTTGAAGGCGACTGCCCCGCCGGCAACGGCGAAGGCGCCAGCGTCTGCATGACCCAGAGCACCGGCGACGCGAACTACATCGGCGAAGACACCGAAGCGACGCTCACCGAAGTCACCGCCGTGACCGGCCCCTTCTACATCTCCGAGACCCTCACCGGCTTTTACGTGGCCGACGATCCCATGGTGGCGTACGGCGGCGTGCTCGTCACCATGCTCACCGAAGGCGCCCCCACCATCGTCGCCGGCGACATCGTCGACGTCGTGGGCACCATCAACGAGTTCGGCAGCCAAGACGCGCCCGGCACCGAAACCCAATTCCAAAGCACCTCCGTCACCGTGGTGCGCTCGGGCACTGCGCCGTCGCCGTTGTCCCTCGACGACCTCGCCACCCTCAACGACGACGGCATGGCTGAGCCCTACGAGGGCCTGCTCGTGACCATCCCCAACGTGCAAGTCACCAACCCCAGCCTCGGCTTCGGCCAGTGGGAAATCTCCGATGGCGTCGACACCCTCGTCGTCGACAACGACTTCTACTCCTACCCCGCGCTCGACGGCGAAGTGCTCGGCTCCATCACCGGCATGGTGCGCTACTCCACCTTCGCTCCCGGCCAGTTCATCATCGTGCCGCGCAACGCCGACGACGTCGTCTCTGAGTCGCGTCCCACCAAAGGCATCGCCCAGCTGCGCAACCCCCTCGTCGACGGCTACGTCGCTCCTTGCCCCGACGGCCAGTTCTCCGGCTGCGGTCAAGCCGTGCTCGCCAACATGGTGGTCATCACCGAGCCCTACTACATCTCGGGCGGCGACAACGGCCCCCTCTTCGGCATGATCATCGCCGACCCTGCCGAAGTCGACGGCGACGGCCGCCTGTTGCCTTACTCCGGCATCGAGATGACCATCTCCCCCGAGCACCCCCAATACACCCCCACCATCACCGGCTTCGACTTCGCGCAAGACAGCGAGACCTACGAGTGGGTGAACCCCGACCAAGTTCCCGCACCCGGCGACGTCATCAACCTCTCGGGCCAAAACGCTTCGTACTACGGCATGCCACAGTTCCGCTTCGTCTCCGAACTCACCAAAGTCGAAGGCTCTGAAATCGCCATGCCGCTGCCCGCGCTCTTCGACGGCACCGTCGCTGAAGACGCCGCCAACTACTCCGGCAAGCTCAAAGGCGGACGCCCCGACCAGAGCATCGCGCCTGCCCCCGAAGTCGACAGCTTCCTCGCGGTGTACGTCGAGTTGGCCAACGTCACCACCACCAACGCCTGCTACCCCTCGCCCTACACCCCCCAAGGCGGCACAGAGTTCGAGCGCGACTTCGGCTACTACCTGGTCACCGGCGACGTCGAAATCGGCGACCGCTTCCGCACCGGCTTCTCGGGCCGTTTCCCCGAGATGACCGACGCTGCCGACCAAATCTGCGCCAACCAGATGAACCGCTGTGGCGACAACCGCGCCGCCGACCAAACCTTCACCGCCCTGCGCGGCGTGGTCGACATCTCCTTCGACGTCTACCGCGTGCACCCCCGCAGCACCGACGACATCGAAGGCATCACCCTCTCCACCGAGATGTGTGAATGAGCGGCATGAACGCCTAGGAATGAACGCCGGCTTCCTCACGGGGGCCGGCGTTTTTTCTGATGCGTTTGCACCACGCGCCCCACCGGGATCCTCGACGGTGACAAGCCGTCAACAATGTTCACCACGCGCGCGATCTCGTCGCCAAATTCCAGCTTCTCCTGAAACGAAAGGTGGAACGCACTCCTCCGCCAAGTTGCGCTTTCCACCTGCAAGTTGGGCCGATACAAGCGGCGCAACACAGCGATCTTCCGCTCCTGTTCTGAGGCCCACATGACCCCTGCGCCCCGCTTTGTTGTTCGCCTGTTGTCGATTGCCGGCATCGTCGCTGCGACCCTGCTCGCCCCTGCCGCTTCGGCCGAGCCACAAACCCGCGTCTTCTTGAACGGCACGCCCGCGCCGGTGTTCTTCAACGACGGCGACTCCTTTCGCGTGCTCGGCGGCGAACACCAAGGCAGCAAGGCCCGTCTATCTGGCTTCAACACCCTCGAGTCGTTCGGCCCCGTGCACCAATGGGGCACGTGGACGGCCAAAGAGCTCTACGTCCTCGCCAAAATGGCCACCCTCAACGCCCGCAAAGGCGTGTGGCACTGTGAATCCGACCTGTCGCGTGACACCTATGGCCGCTACTTGTGGTGGTGCAAAGACCTCGTCGTCGACCAAGTGCGCAAAGGCCTGGCCCACGCCATGACCGTCACCGCCGACCCCGCCGACCCCGACGTGCTCGCCGCCCAAGCCGAAGCCATCCGCGAAAAGCGCGGCATCTGGGCCCACGGTGTGCCCGACTTCGTGCTGACCTCGACGCACTCCGCAGCTGAAGGCGGCGGCCGCGACGGCAAGACCTACAACCGCCTGGTGTCGTCGAAAGACGGCCACTCCGAAAAATGGCAGCACACCGACAACTACGCCGAGTGCGAAAAGGTCTGCCACAGCTTCAAGACGCTGAACGACGACGACCTCGAAAAGCTCGCCAAAGAGCTGCTCGCCACCACCGATGCCGACGTGCAGGCCGTGCTCGACCTCGACGCCAAGCGTGAGCTGAACAAAGCCGGCGACGGCGCGGGCGACCTCGCTGCCGCCAAGCTGGCCGCTGCCAAGCTGCGCATGCAGAACATGATCAACTTCGGCCAACCGGGTTGGGTCGTTCTCGACAAGCTCGCCGAAGACGCCACCGACGACGAGAAGAAGGCCAACAAAGACAAATCCCGCGCCTTGGGCAACGCCCTGCAAGACGTGGCCGCCAACATCCTCGACACGGCCACCTTCACGCCCGCCAGCGAAGAGATGGGCGCCTGCGTGGTGCACGTCGACTTCCGCCGTCGCTTCGGCTCCGGCAAAGCCTCCTGCTTGAAGAAATAGCCTGCTGGGCCGACGGCGACGTCGGCCTTCATCCGTCTCCTCGACGAGGACGCCTATGTCACCCTCCTCCTTGCCACGTTTCGCTTTGTTGTTCGCCTTGGCGTCTGCGTCGTTGTTGAACGCCGGTGCCGCCTGCGAATACCGCGCGCCCAAAGGCCCACTCCTCGGGTACGAGAACAACGAAGAGACCTGCCTCGACGGCAAAGACAACGACGAAGACGGCCTCATCGACTGCGAAGACCCCCACTGCGCGGCGGCCGGTTTCTGCGGCGAATGGATCGAAGAACTCCCCATTCCCGACGAGCCCGAAGACACCTTCGAGCGCTGCACCGACGGCATGGACAACGACGACAACGGCGCCTTCGACTGCGGCGAGCGCAGCTGCCAGGCCATCCGCGAAGTGTGCTGCGTGCGCGAGTTCGACAACGCCTCCTGCAGCGATGGCGTCGACAACGACGGCAACAACTTCGTCGACTGCGAAGACTTCGGCTGTCGCCAGGGCGTGTACGTCACGGTGTGCAACGAAGACGAAGCCACCAACCCCGGCAGCTGCTCCGACGGCATCGACAACGACCTCGATGGCAACGTCGACTGCGAAGAGTTCTCATGCGAAGGCAGCAGCGCCTGCATTGAGTTCCCCACCGACGACAACCCCGATGAGTGCAGCGATGGCATCGACAACGACGGTGACGGCCTCGAAGACTGCGAAGACCCCGACTGCCGCGACGCCGTCGAAAACGCCGCCTTCGTGTGCCCCCGCGAGACGGGCGCGTTGTGCTTGAACCAAGAAGACGACGACAACGACGGCCTCGTCGACTGCGACGACCCCGACTGCGCCGACCGCCAGAGCTGCCAACGCCCTGAAGACACCCTCGAGGCCTGCTCCGACGGCATCGACAACGACGGCAACACCTACACCGACTGCGCCGACTTCAGCTGCTCGCGTTCGGATGTGCAGGAGATCCTCGACTACTGCGCCAACCTCCCCACCGAGACCAGCCTCGAAGACTGCTCCGATGGCGTCGACAACGACCAAAACGGATACACCGACTGCGGCGACTTCAGCTGTTCCCGCAGCGAAGACCAAGAGATCGTCGACTACTGCGAGTCCATCGGCGAAACCAGCCTCGACAAATGCTCCGACGAAATCGACAACGACGGCAACGGCTACACCGACTGCGCCGACTTCAGCTGCAGCCAAAGCGACGACCAAGAGGTGCTCGACTACTGCGCCTCCATCGTCGAGACCAACTTCGCAAAGTGCACCGACGGCATCGACAACGACGGCAACGGCTTCACCGACTGCGGCGACTACAGCTGCAGCCAGCCCGAGCCCGAAAACGCTGAAGCCGTCGGCAACGCCTGCAGCGAGTCGGCTGCGTTCGGCACCGTCTCCCCCAACGACAACTGCAGCGACGGCGAAGACAACGACCTCGATGGGTTCGCCGACTGCGACGATTGGGACTGCGCCTACAACCCCCTCGTCACCGTCTGCGACGACCACCAAGTGTGTCGCGTCCGCTGAGCGCGCAGCGTTTCACTCCTTCTTTTTGCTTCCGTCCCCAACCTGAGAGCCGTCCATGCGTTCTTCTGTTTCTCCACTCCTCTTCGCCGCTGTGTTGGCGTTCTCCACGTCGACGACGGCGCAAGAGACGCCTGCCGCCCCTGCTGCCGAAGCGCCGCCCCCTGACGCTGCTGCAACCGAAGAGGGCGCTGCCCCTGCCGACGAGGCCCCCGCCGACCCGGCCGCCGCTGCAGCTTCTGACAAGGCTTCAGACGAAGCGGCTGCCGACGCCACCGCCGCGCCCGACGCCACGGCCACCGACGCTCCGGCCGCCGAAAGCACAGACGGCGAAGGCATCTCTGAAGCCAAAGAAGAAATCTGCGACGACGGCATCGACAACGACGGCGACACCGTCACCGACTGTGGCGACGCCGACTGCGCCGAGGCCGAGGCCTGCCAGCCAGATGGTTCTGCCGAAATCACCGACAAGACGTGCTCCGACTGGGTCGACAACGACGAGAACGGCTACGTCGACTGTGACGACAACAGCTGCGAAGGCACCGCCGTGTGCCAAGGCTCGTGGAAAGTCGGCGGCGCCACCTCGTCGTCGGGCAATGTCGCCGGCGACGACGACCTCCCCGAACTGCAAGCGGGCATGAGCGTCGAAGACCTCATCGGCCGTGGCTCTGACAAAGACGGCGAGCGCAACGACCAGGTGTGCTCCGACGGCGTCGACAACGACAACGACGGACGCACCGACTGCGCCGACATCGGCTGCCGTTTCGACCCGCAGGTGACGGTGTGCCGTGGCACGCCCGGCATCCGATTCTCGATGGTCGCCAACATCACCCACAGCTTCGGCAACGATCGCGAAGACATCGGCGACGACTTCGTGGGCGACCTCGGCAAACAAGTGATGGAAGACGCCCGCTTCGAGACCCGCTTCTCGGTGCTGCAGCTGCGCGCGTTTGGCCCGCTGCCCGGCATTCAAGACTCGTTCTTCCTCATCTCGGGCCGCGCTGAGCGCTCGCCGCGCATGACGTTTGCCATGGCGCAGTTCCCCATTTGGGGCGGCCACAACATCAACATCAACTCCGGCGGCGGCGGCTTGTCGAACGCCTTGGTGCTCTCAAACGCCAAGCGCCTCATGGTGTCGGCGCCCTTCTACGTCTACAACGCCTTCGAACAAGGCAACGGTGCCGCCGTCGAATTCAACGGCCCCATCTGGCCAGGCTGGTTGAACTACCGTGTGTACCTGTCGGGTGGCTCGGGCCTGTTCAACGGCAACCTTGGCGGCCGCTACTTCAGCTTCGGCGACGACAACTACAACTTCTCGACGGGCGCACAGGTCAGCTTCAACCCCATTGGCTACATCTCCCGCTGGGACTCCGAGTACCTCTACACGACCGTTCCGCTCGCCTTCAACATCGCCTTCGGCATGCGCCACGACCAGCGCTCGGCCGAAATCTTCCAGGCCGCCAACCTCGCCATGCAACTGCGTTGGGGCCCCCTCCTCGTCAAGAGCGAGACCTACGGCAAGTACGAGCACACCTTCGAGACCATGCAAGCGGCCACCAACCTCACCGTCGGCGTGTTGGCCATTCCGAAGTGGGTGATGCTCGGCTTCGACATTGGCGGCTTCCTGCCTGGCGAAATCGGCAAAGCCCCCGACCCTGACTTTCAGTACACCACCGACCTGCGTCGTCAGCGTGGCGAATTCCAGTGGCGCGCCGCCGCCCACTTCTACATCTGGCGCAACATCGGCATCTTGTCGGCGGTGGTCACCGACCAATACCAGTTCGCCACCGTCGAGAACCTGGCGCGCCCCGACACGCGGCCCACTGAGAACGACAACAACCGCGAGTTCAAACTCGTGGCGCAGTTCCGCTTTTAGAGCGCCCCGACGACAACGTCGTCGGCGAGACGCCAGCCCACGCGGCTGGCGTTTTCAATTGCGGTTTCCTTGATCCGTCTTTGCTGGGTCTGTCTGCAGAGGGCCCCCCGGCTGTGAACACGACGCGACGCGTCAGTGAACCACCGCCGACGTTGGGGCACGCTTTGGCCATCTGGGAGGAGACCTCATGAAACATCGTCGTCTATGGAGTTGGGCTGCGGCCCTGACCCTCGCGCTGTCCCACGGGTGCAGCTGTGGCATCAACCCACCTGGTGAAGACGCAGGCGTCGAACCCGACGTCGTTGCCGATGGCGGCGAACCCGACGTCAACCCCGACGGTGGCGAGCCCGACGTCAACCCCGACGGTGGCGAGCCCGACGTCAACCCCGACGGTGGCGAGCCCGACGTCAACCCCGATGGCGGCGAGCCCGACGTCAACCCCGATGGCGGTGAGCCCGACGACGCAGGCGCCCCTGACCTCACCGCGCCGGTGGTGACGGCCGACCCGTCGACGACGACGTTCAACGGCACCCTCGACGTCACCTTGACGGCCGATGAGCCCGCCACCATTTACTACACCACCGACGGGTCGACGCCGACCACCGCGTCGACGTCGGGCGACAGCCCTGTCTCGGTCAGCTTGACCGCGACCACCACGCTGATGTTCTTCGGCATCGACGACGCTGGCAACGAAGGTGACGTCGTCACCGAGACCTACACCACCGACGACACGGCACCCACGTTCGTGGGCGGCTTTCCTGCTGAAAGCGACCCCGACCTTGGCATCTACGACAACTTGCGGCTGACGTTCTCCGAGGCGATGGACGCCGCCAGCGTCGACAGCGGGCTCGCCTTGCATCCGCTGAACGGCACCGTCGAGCAACCCGCCATCGCTGTGGCCACCCACTGGAGCGTCGACGGCGACGAGCACACCGTGCACATCTGGCCCGCCGGCGCCGACGCCGACGACGTCAACGCACCATTCGCAAACGCCACCGACTACGTGTTGCGTCTGACCGGCGCCACCGACGTCGCCGGCAACGCCTTGGCCGACAGCGTCGAGGTGCGCTTCACCACCCAAGACAACACACCCGCACAAGTGGTGGCGTTGTCGCCAGATCCATCCTCTTTGGCGTCGCCCACCTTCAGCGAGGTGTCGGTGACCTTTGACGTGCCCATGAACGACATGCGCGGCGAAGCCAATGTCGAACTCAACACCTTCGGCGGCGAACGCCGCTTCACCCTCGACGACGCCGACCTCAGCTGGAACGCCGCCCGCACCCGGCTCACGCTGACCATGGACGCCGCCGATCTCGGCGTGGTCTACGCCGCTGTGCGCTTTTCTGAGCTTGAAAAAGAAAACGGCGCTCGCTCGCCCGACGTCTACCTGCCCATCACCGTCGACCGCAGCGGTGACACCACCGATGATGCGGCACCGCTGTTGGATTCGCCGCGCGCCACGGGCACCGCCACCCTCGACGTGCGCCAGCCCTATTTGTGGTTCAGCGAGTCGCTCGACCCCGCCACCGTCGCCAACATCACCGTCACCGAGCAGAGCACCGGAGCCAGCGTCGACGTC